>ENA-UEOW01000220-UEOW01000220.1-human-gut-metagenome-genome-assembly--contig:-NODE-220-length-31264-cov-5.722673_pt1 | contig 31264 bp, 30 predicted proteins | sample MGYA00242894_ERZ507904 | MGnify/ENA primary metagenome ERZ507904 (study PRJEB26167, sample SAMN06115426) | human gut metagenome | host: Homo sapiens | place: China:Chongqing | collected 2015-04-10... | reverse complement strand
TGACTATGGCATGAAAGACAGCTGGGATAAGGTTTCCCGGTCACTCCTATGAGAGCTGCAAGTCCCCCGCGGCAGATTGAACGCGAAAATGAGATGATCGTTATTTCACATCGCTTTTTTGTTGTGATGGGTTTCAGCGTTTCCCTAGGGAAATATGTGAGAAAGATGAATACCGATAACGGTTTCTCGGCTTCGCTCGAAATGACGATGGCGCTGAACGCGAACTCACTATAGATGTGACTCGTGTCTTGAATGCCACTTACTATATGAGAATACCGCCATCCCTCCAGCGGAGCAGACCCTTGAAGAAGGGCCGCGCCAAAGGCGCCGGATAGAGTGCCCCGCAGGGGCACAGTTCACCGTAGCGGTCAGCAGAGCAGATGCGTTGACCGTTCTGCCGTCCATCTCATATCACTTGCTGGCCGTTCTGCCGTATTCTGCCTCTTCGAGGCAGTCTATCCCGGCCTTTGGCCGCTCCCCTTCTCCAAGGGGGAACGCATTATAGGCTATTCTCCATTCTCCGCGGTGCTTCCCTACTTTTATGCGCCGCACCATCCCCACTGAACGTATAGAACCTGCTGAACCTCTTTCTCAAATAATCAAGGGACGGCACGCCCCACGGGCTAACCCTTAAACCCTTCTTCCCTTTTCCCAAATATGTTAGAATAAATGAAAACGATAGCCCATTCTATTTCCACGGAGGAACCAATCATGAAAAAAGTCATTTTCGATATAGACGGCGTCCTTTTGAGCGAAGAACGCTACTTCGATGTATCTGCTCTGACCGTATGGGAGATACTCTACAGCCCTGCGTACATGGGACTTCCCGGCGAACGCGACGATTTTAATGCAGATAGCATCACCGAAGGACAGATCGCCGGCTGCCGCAGCGTGGTGTGGGGAAATGACGCCCTGCTATCCTGGCTGAAAGCGCGCGGCATCAATTCGAACTGGGATATGGTACACGCCGATCTCATCACCATCCTCTGGCTGATGGCAGAAACTTATAAAAAACGCTCCGGCGGAGAAAAAATGTCCTTTACCTTCCACCAGCCACAAGACTTGAAGCGCGCCGGACAGGAGCTCATGGGACTACCCATGCCGAAAGCAGAAGACATACTCGATCGCTGGGAGAGCATCGTCCCCGAAGGACTTCAGGGCGAAGACGTCTTCCATGCCCTCAAGGATGCCATGGCGGATGCGATCGATGGCGACCTTTCCTGGGCCGACCTTCGCTCCGATTTTTGGAAGATTCATACCGAAGCCTTTCAGGCATGGTACCTCGGAGACGATACCTTCATTTCCCTCCTGCATCACATGCCCTACAGCGCAGGAAAACCTGGCTTCCTCTCCCGAGAAGTCCCGCTTGCGCCCGCCGCTCACATCCTTTCCCTCTTCCGCACGCTGAAAGAGCGCGGCTATGACATCGCCATCGCGACCGGCCGTGCCAGAGAGGAGATGGAGATCCCCTTCAAGCTGTTCCACTGGTATGAGGAATTCGATTCCTACACCATAGCGACTGCCTCCGATGCGGAAGAATCAGCCCGCAGACTTGGCGGCCCCGTCCTTGACAAACCGAATGCCTTCATCTTTTCCTGCGCTATCTTCGGCAGAGATCCGGACAACTACAAGGCGTACTCCGAAGAGACCATGCAGCCCGCCAAGGAGGATGAGATCTACGTCTGCGGCGACTCCTACTCCGACGTCATCGGCAGCCGCCGCGCCGGTGCGAAATGCATCGGCATCCTGACCGGCCTTGAAGGCAAGGACGCGATCCCGATGTTTGAGAAAGAAGGCGTCCCATATGTGGACCGCGTGACGGATATTTTAGAGAAATTGGAGCAGAAGTGACCGCAGCAAGTGGCTGGTGACTCGTACATTTCGGTTGCCATTTCCCTTGTACTGTCATTTCAAGCGAAGCGAGAGATCTGTTTCGTCAGCGGAGCAAAGAGGAGTGAGACAGCCATCCATGGAAAACCTGACATCCCCTTTATGTGCGTGATGGAGCTGGGCCTCACAGTAAAAACCGAGGGAAGAAAGAACTTTGGAGATCTTTCTTCCTTCGGCTTTTATAACATCGGAGGATCTGTTTCCGGATCGTCACAGGAATGAGCGACTAGTGACTACTGACTTGAATACCGCTTTCAGGCATCGCCCCTTTTTATTTGCGGCGCAGCCGCCACCATCCCTAGTCCCCAGTCAACAAATTTCGGACAGCAAAAAACATCCGGGAAACGCTTTCTGCCTTTACCCAAATGCAGGCGGGACACGGAATCGGCGCCGGTGTGGCCATATGTACCAAAGTACGGACGTCCTGGCTGTCGTCGGTGCTCGGCCTCGCAGGGGGCAGGGAAGCGTGGAAAGCATGGATTTCCCGGATATTTTTTGTTTGTCTTACATGTTCAGCCTTAGACAGGTGGGGGAAAAAGACTGACATTTCCGTGCCCTGTCCGATGAGCCGGAGCGCAAAGCAAGATCTTCCTTCCGTAAGACTGCTCTCTGTTGTATTTCTTAGCGCTAATGAATTCTGGAAATCAGAGAACAGCCGCGAAAAGGTGCACACACGATGCCCCCTGGCTTCATGTCTGTATTGTATACCTTATTTATGAAAATTGCAAGTCTATATCTTACGAGCCGCTCACAAGAAATAGTGGATCACTAAAATCTATCAAGTAACGAGCGCATATATATAGAATCATCTGACATTCGCAAGTTCTTTTATTCACATGGCGGATTATGTCGTGAGAAGAAGATGTTGGCAGATCAGTCCGTGAGAGGACGTTTCTTATTTTTGCTGAGAAAATGAGATGATCGGGGAACCCATCGCGGATAGCTGTCCTTTTACGGGGAATACACCTTAGCATATGAAAATTAGAAAGAAGAGGCACAAGGTTAATAAAAATAAAATTAAATTAAAAACATTTGACAAAATAAGTAGTTTATGATAGCCTCTTAAAAGGCTATCACTGATCAGGGAATAGGTGATGAGGATTTTCATCTTTGCCGTGGAAACTCGGACACACTGGCTCTTGATGGAGATCATTTTCTTCCCATTCATTTTACATTTTGGAAAGAGGATAATGGTTATGAAAAAAGGAATGTATAAGGTGCTCACTGCTGCCCTCATGCTCACAATTTCGGGGGGGGGGTAGTAGGTAGTGCTGCTGATACTGTACTGGATACAGTGTATGTCAATGCAGATAGAGATAAGGCGGAAGATACTGTCGGTACACTTCCGGGTGGATTCATCAAAGAAGAACCAAGCGTTGGACTGTTGGGGCATCAGGATGTAATGGATGCCCCTTTTGCGGTGTCTGAAGTCAGTCAGAAGACAATCAAAGCTTTTGCGTCTCCCGTGAACGGCGTCAACGAAGCTCTTGCGCTGAACCCTTCTGTGACGATCCAGTCCGGGAGCTTGTATCAGGATATTGCGATTCGTGGATTCAGAACGAATGGTCATAGACAGTACGTAAATGGTATCCCAGGCCTTCTCTGCCAGGAAAATATTCCATACTACTGGGTAGATAGCGTCAGTGTGGTTTCCGGTCCGAATATCGGCGTCCGTGGTACAGGTCTGAGTGAAGCTATCGGCGGTGTTGTCGATTATACCTCTAAGAAAGCAGTAACCAATGCCACCGATCTGAAACTGGCGTATCGTGGCGGCAGTTCTTTTGAAGAAGGCGTTGATTATCAGACGCGTCTTGGCAGCGATAAGAAATGGGGCGTTCGCGTTACTACGAATAACATTCATGGAGATACCGCGATCGATAACGAAAAGCTGGAACAGCAGAATATTTTCGTCAATATCGATCACAAAGCAGAGCGCTCAAAGACCAATTTCCTCTTTGGATATAATCATACCAAACATTATGGTGGCCCTTATGGGGTTAGGTTTGATTTTCCGACGGTAACCGATCTTCCTTCTGCGCCTAAGGGAAGCAACGGATTGAAACCTGATTGGTCTTATAATGCATATGAGAACTATATCATGGCGTTCAACCATGAACAGAAGTTGTCTGAACATGTGACCGGTTTCGTGAATGCTGGGTATCATAAGGAAAACTGGTATGGCTATATTGACGGAAGTCCGAAAGTTTTAAACAATAATGGTGATTACCGAATTAGCATGTCCAACTTTCCGCTGTTCCTTGTGAATACCTACTTAGGAATGGGCATCAAAGGGGATTTTAACATTGGCAAAGTAAAAAATGAATACATGATCGGTGTGGATAAGAGTTGGCAAACCTACGACATTGATGATGGAAATCCAAACTATTCCTGGTCGGGACATGGTAACATCTACCAGACCAACAGCTGGGCAAATCCGGGCGATGCACACTGGATTCCAGCTCATTCCGATACCACGCAGATGGAAGGCTGGCATGTTGTAGACACTCTGAAGGCACTGGATGATAAGCTGCAGGTGACACTTGGCGTTCACGGTCACAGGGCCACTGTAAATGACGTAAAAGAAACGTCTCTGAAAAAGTCGCATGCCATTACTCCGACCTATGCGATTTCCTATAAATTTACGCCAGATTTCATGATGTATGCAGATCATACAGAAAGCTTCGGGATGGGCGCACGCGTTTCGACAGATGACTCCTATGTCAATAAAGGCAAAATGCTTGATCCGGCCAAGACGAAGCAGAATGAAGTGGGTTTCAAAATAAAGACTGGTAAATTCCTGAACACGTTGGCATACTTTGATATCAAACAGGCGAATGCAATCGATGTAAAACTGGCGAATGGCAAACTGCTCCGCGCATTGGATGGGGAACAGGAAAATAAGGGCTTTGAATGGGCTTTCACTGGAAACATCAATGACAGATGGGATCTCATCGGTGGCGCTATGTATATCGATGTCAAACAGACAAAGACGAAAAATGGGGCTAATGATGGTAAACCGGTAGACGGCATCCCGCACTGGACGGCAAATATCGGCGCGATTTATCATCCAAACAGCCAGTGGTCTATTATTGGACGTGGCAATTACATCGGAACAGCGAAGATCAATAAGGATACGGTCAAAGTACCGTCTTCCTTCGTGTTTGATCTGGGTGCGACCTATGATACCACTTTTGGCAAGACGCCCGTGACTTTACAGGCTATGCTCTATAATGTAGCAGGAAAAGATTACTGGATTCCAAACGGAAGCTACAACAGCTTGACTGTCGGCGGACCACGCACCTTCGTATTCTCCGCTAACTTCCGTTTCTAATTTCAAAAGGAGAAACCTATGAGCAGAACTATCCGCCGGATGCCTCTGGCGATTCTCACGACCATTCTCACCGTTCTGCTCCTCTTCTCCTGCCTTCTCGGGCTGAAGCTCGGGTATCTCTCTGTGTCCCTGTCGGGGATCGTATCGATCCTTGCTACGCATCTTTTGGGAAGTGCGCTTCCTTCGGATATCGCGATGGGCGCGGCGGATGCGGTCTGGGATCTTCGGCTCCCGCGCATCCTGCTCGCGCTGGCGGTCGGGATGGGGCTTTCGCTTTCCGGCATGGTGATGCAGGCGATGTTTCGGAATCCGATGTCAGACCCTTACATCATGGGTGTGTCCTCCGGGGCATCGCTGGGGGCGGCTTCTGCCGTTTTCTTTGGCGCGGGGGCGGCTTTCGGGGTATCTGCGATCGGATGCGGGGCATTTCTCGGCGCCTTGGCGTTGTCGCTCATTCTCGCCATCGCAGCAGGCCGTGTGGCGCCGGGGGATTCATCCTATCTTCTGATCTTTGGTGCGGCGCTGGCGGCAGTCTGCGGCGGGATCACGAGTGTGCTGGTGTATATCGGATCCAATGCGACGGGGATGGATGTGACGCTGTACTGGCTGATGGGTTCTGTTTCCTTCGCCAAACTCCTGCCGACGCTCTCTGTGCTTTCCATCGTGCTTGCTTTCATCGTGTTTTTCTCTACACAGACAAGGATCCTGAATCTGATGCTGGAAGGGGAGGAAACTGCTGTCCCGCTGGGGCGGCAGCTCCTCCCTTTTCGGCGTCTTTACCTCGTGATGAATGCGCTCTTGATGGGAAGTCTGGTGACACAGGCGGGACTGATCGGCTTCGTAGGTCTTCTGGTGCCGCATGGCTGCCGGATGGTCATGGGGGCGGATCACAGGAAGCTCCTGCCCGTATCCGTGCTTTCGGGAGGATTGATGACGGTCTGGGCAGATATCTTAGGACGGATACTGATTCACGGTGTGGATATTCCGTTGGGGGTCAGCTTGTCTCTGATCGGTGCGCCTGTATTTCTGGGGATGCTCATCTGGCGTTCGTATCATTTTGGAGGAGAAGGGGCATGAATATTTCAGTCAATCATATCTCTGCCGGTTATGGGGGAAAGCAGGTGCTCAAGAACGTATCGATATCTTTCGAAAGCGGACAGCTGACGGGCATCATCGGGCCCAATGGGTGCGGGAAGAGTACGCTTTTGAAGTGCATTTACCGTCTGCTTTCGCCTTGGTCCGGGGATATCCGGATCGGTGATACGATCTTGAAGGATCTGCCGTATCGGGAGAGTGCGAAGCGCGTCGCGGTACTGGCGCAGCACCACGCAGCCGGCTTCGATTTTGATGTAGAGGAGGTCGTGCTGATGGGGCGCACGCCTTACAAAGGCATTACAGAGGGAAACAATCGCGAGGATCGTGACATCGCGCATCGGGCGATGCAGGAAACGGGCGTGGAAACATTAGCGGAGCAGAGTTTTTCTTTTCTCTCCGGCGGGGAGCAGCAGCGCGTGATGCTCGCGCGGGCTCTCACGCAGGAGACACCTTGTCTCATCCTGGATGAACCGACGAATCATCTGGATATCACCTACCAGCTGCAGATCATGGATCTGGTGAGCTCGCGTCATTTGACGGTGCTTGCGGCCATTCATGACCTGAATATCGCAGCCATGTATTGTGACCGGATCGCAGCGATGAAGCATGGAGAGCTGATCGCCTTCGGCAGGCCTGAAGAGGTCTTGACGGAGGAGTGGATCTGGGAGCTGTATCATGTGAAGGCTGAGGTTTTTCCGCGAAAAGATGGAAGGCCGGCTGTGATTTTCGAAAGAGGGGCTGTCGTATGAAGCCGGTCTATCGTGTGATGCTCATCAGCTTTCTCTGCCTGCTCTTGACGCTTTTATCATTGGGGTTTGGAGAGATATCCCTTTCACCGGCAGAGACTTGTCACTATCTATATCTGGCGCTGACTTCGCCGGAAGGAAATGGGATGGTCGAGCAGGATGTGCTGCAGTTCATCCGCCTGCCGCATCTTGTGCTTTCTTTTTTCATCGGGGCGGGTCTCTCCGTCTGCGGGGCAGTGATGCAGGCGGTGATGAAGAATCCGCTGGCGGATCCGTATCTATTGGGGATTTCCTCTGGCGCAAGTCTGGGCGCGGTGCTGGCGATCGCACTCGGTATCGGGATGATTGGGAGCTTTGATGGGGTCGGCGCCGCGGCTTTTCTTGGCGCCGGACTTGTTTCCCTTCTGATTCTTTTGATTTCTTCGATCAGCGGCAAAGGAGAGGGACTGACACTGCTTCTGGCAGGTTTTGCACTCAATGCAGCCTGCTCGGCCGCTGTGAGCTTCTTCGTCACCGTGGTGGCGGATACGTCGAAGACGCGGTCTATCCAGTTCTGGATGATGGGGAATATCCGTGCTGACTCATGGATGGCGATCGGCATTTTGGCGATTCTGGTGACGGCTGGATGTTTCTACTTCTTTTCGCAAAGGCGAATCTTGGATCTGATGCTCATGGGGGATGATCTCTCGCTGACCATGGGGCAAAAACTTTCGACGTATCGAAAAGTGTATATCGCTGTCATGGCGCTCTTGGTCGGAGCGGTGGTGTACATGTCAGGCATGATCGGATTCGTCGGGCTCATCATCCCGCACGGCGTACGTCTCCTCGTAGGGAGCAGCCATGGACGTCTTCTTCCGCTGGCGGCGCTTACGGGAGGGACATTCCTCTGTTGGGCGGATATTCTGGGAAGAAATGCGATTTCCGGACTGGAGCTGCCCGTGGGTGTCATGGCTGCACTGGCAGGCTCGCCCTTTTTTCTATGGATGCTGATATCCGGAAAGCAGGTGAGGAGATGAAGAAGGCTTGGCTTCTATCGCTCCTTCTGCCGCTCGTCCTATCGGGCTGTCAACTGGAGAGGTCTCATCCCGCCGGGGACGATTCGCGCCCTTTTGTGGATAATATCAAGGTAGAGAACTACTATGAGACGGGGGCGAATCGCGAGTACTTGTCGGATGTGCCGCAGCGCGTGATTGTCATCGGTGCGAATGAAACGGAGACGCTGCTGGATCTTGGCGTCGAAGAGGCCATCCTTGCTGCTGATGATGGGCAGAATAGCCAGCAGTATGGCATCAAGGCATCGAATGAAAGGGCTTTTCAGCGGCTGCCCCGCATCGATCGCAGCACGATCCAGGCGGAGCATTTCCTGGAGATGCATCCTGATATGATCATCGCAGAGCAGCAATTCTTCTCGAAAACCCGTCTTGGCAGCACGGACTACTGGAACAGCAAGGGCATCCTCACCATGGTACCGCTGAATACCACCTCACCGGGCAAGCTGAATCAGGTGGAAACCGTAGAGAAGGAAATGAAATTCATTCGTGATCTGGGGATCATTTTTCACAAAGAAGAAGAAGCAGAGAAAATCGTGAGCGCAACGGAAAACCGGATTCACGATATAGAGAAAACTGTGGAATATCATAAGAAACCGAAAGTCATGATTCTTGATCGCATGAGCATCCTCGCGTCCTACGGGCGAAAGAAGATCGCAGGGGATATGGCTTCCTCTATTGGCGGTGTCGTCCCGGATACCACGGCAGCGGTCAGTGATGAGATGATGATGAAGCTAGACCCGGATGTCGTCTTTCTCGTCGTGTATCGCGATGAGGAGAAGGAGCTGGCATGGCTCCGAAATAGGCCGGCTTTCCGGAATTTGAATTTCATAAAAAATAACCGTCTCTATGGCATACCGCTGAAATATGTGTATGGCCCGCAGACGCGGACGATCGATGCGATCGGCTATATGGCAGAGCGTATGTATCCAGGGACATTTGATTTCCCGAAGGAATATGACTTCCATAATGGAGTGACTGGAGACTAGTAGCTAGTGACTGGGGATTAGGCGCTCTCTTATGAATTTTCTAAAAGAAACAAAAAGGCGGGTAGGAAGAATTTTGAAATCTTTCTGCCCGTTTTTGCTATGTGAAAGACAGGCTGCATTTATATCAGATAGCTAATTGGATCAGTTTTAAATAAGTCTATGGAAACGATGAATAGATAGATGCAGCAGGTTCAATGGAGACTCCTTTTTGAGGGATAATGTATATTTTAAAATTCCGCGGCGCTCTATGATGATTTCGCGCCGCATTTCAAAAAAAAGAAATGGGATAAGGATGAAGCATGCTATCAGATGATGAGGATGGTTCTGAGAGCACGTCATGAAGAGCACTTGACGCCATCGGAGCTGGCGGAGCGCACAGGACTTTGGCAGTCAAATATCAGCCGCATCGAGAAGGGGCCGGCTATGCCATCTTTTGCTACATCTTCTAAGACCGAGCATGGTTTAGGGAAGCGTCTGGAGATCCGCTTTATTTAATCCTATCAACAAGCATCATCAAGAACCCCCCGTTTTGTCTATAAAAACAAAGCGGGGGGTTATGTGAAGGAAAGTCTGATGCAATAGGTTATGCAGGTTTAAGGGGGGCTATCTTTAAGGGGCAACGTATCTATTCAAAACTCCGCGGCGCTTCATTATTATGTTGCGCCGCACCTTATTTGTTGAACCTTTAGAACCCATGGAACCCGTTGAACCTTTTTATCTACCGTGATTTGTGAATATTCTTTCTCAAAATGGATCAGAATTTCACTCTAAGCAGGCGTACAGCATAGAGGATGCAGAGGATGGTGACGCCGGTATCTGCGAAGACGGCGACCCACATATTGGCATAGCCTAAGAGACCCATGATCATGACGGCGATCTTCACGATGAGTGCGAAGGCGACATTTTCCCAAGCGGTCTTGATGACTTTTCTGGTCACGCGGACGGCTTTGGAGATGGCATTGACATTCGAATTCAGGAAGACGACGTCAGCGGCTTCGATGGCAGCATCTGCGCCGCTGCCCATAGCGGCGCCTACATCAGCACCGGCGAGGACAGGAGCGTCATTGATGCCGTCACCTACGAAGAGGACGGAGCCGATCTCTTTTCTGACTTTCTGCATTTCAGAGAGCTTGTCTTCCGGGAGAAGGCCGGCGTGAATGTTCTCGATGCCGACGAGACTGCCAATGGCTTTTGCGCTCTTTTCATTATCCCCGGTCAGCATGACAGGGGTGATATCGAGGGCTTTCAGGTCTTGGATGCCTTCGATGGTGTCGGACTTGATGGCATCGGAAATGGTGATGCGGCCGATGAGTGTCTTGCCTTTGGCGACGTAGACGTCGGTGCCGGCTTCTTTGTTTTCTGGAAGGGATGGGATAGAGATGCCGGAAAGGGCGAGGAGCTTTTCATTTCCGATATAGATGTCTTCGCCGTTCAGGTTGGCTTTGACGCCGTGTCCGGCGATTTCCTGCATGGAGGTGAGCTTCGGAAGAGAGAGGCCTTTTTCATTCGCGCAGGTCACGATGGACTGGGCGATGGGGTGGGTGGAGTAGATCTCACCGGCAGCTGCGAGGGCAAGGATCTCGTCTTCGCTCTTGCCTGCGGTCTTTACGATGTTTCTGACTTTGAATTTTCCTTCGGTCAGAGTGCCGGTCTTATCGAGGACAGCGGCTTTGGTATTCGAGAGGGCTTCCATGACGGTGCCGCCCTTGAAGAGTATGCCTTCTTTCGATGCGGCGCCGATGCCGGCAAAGAAGGAGAGCGGGACGGAGATGACGAGCGCGCAGGGGCAGCTGATGACGAGGAAGGTGAGAGCGGTGTAGATGCATTTATCCCAGTCGGCGCCGAAGAGGAGCGGCGGGAGGACTGCGACGGCGATTGCGACGAAGACGACGATCGGGGTGTACACGCGGGAGAAGCGGGTGATGAATCGGTCGATCTTTGGCTTGCTGGCGACGGCATTCTCGACGGAGTCAAGGATTCGGGTGACCATGGATTCAGCGAGGACTTTTTCGACCTGGATGCGGATGGTGCCGGTCATATTGACGCAGCCGGAGTCTACACGGTCGCCGACGGCTACGAGGACGGGCTTCGGCTCGCCGGTGACGGCGGAGGTGTCGATCTGGGTCTCGCCTTCGGAAATGATGCCGTCAAGCGGGATGCGGTCGCCGGGGCGGATGAGAAGGATATCGCCGACTTCTGCTTCTTCTGCCGGGATGGTCTCGGTGCCGCTTGCGGTCACGCGCTGGACGACTTCCGGGCGCAGGTCGACGGCGTCCATGATCTGGTCGCGGCTGCGGTCGGCAGCGAGGTCCTGGAAATATTCACCGATGCGGTAGAAGAGCATGACGCCGACAGCTTCCGGGTATTCGTGGATCGCGAAGGCGCCGACGGTCGCAACGGTCATAAGGAAGGTCTCGTCGAAGAATTCCCCATGGGTGATGTTTTTGAGAGCGGTGTAGACGATGGGGCCGCCTAAGATAAGGTAGGAGACGAAGAAGAAATAGTCTCCGATGGAGGAAAATCCAGCGAAGAGGCCGGCCGGCTGGTAGTGCATCAGCATGCCGATGACGAAGAGGAGGCCGCCGATGGTGAGCTGGCTTTTTTCGCTTTTCAGGCGTTCAAGGAAGGACGCTTCTTTTTTGGCCGCTGACTTTTTCTGCGCTTTGGTCGGGCGCTGTTTCTTTCGGATCTCGGTCGGACTTTCGACTTCGTTGCATTTTCTGGTCAGCTCGGGGATGAGGCTGTCCGGATCTTTGGCGGTGAGTTTCATTGTCTTGGTGGCGAAGGAGATCGAGGCGGAGAGGACGCCGGGCTGGCGGTTCACGAGCTTTTCGAGCTTGACGGCGCAGGCTGCACAGTCGAGGGTGGGGATCTCATAGATTTCCGTCTTGAAATCGCCCTTGTCAGAGGGTGGTACGATGCCGATATTTTCATCGACTGTGCGGCAGACGGAGAGCAGCTGCGGGATGAGATTGTCCGGATTTTCTTTGGAAATGACGCGGAGCTCTTTCTTCGTGAAGGAGACCGAGGCGAAGAAGACGGATGGCATTTCGCGGATCTTCCCTTCCATTTTTGCGGCGCATTCCATGCAGTCGAGGTGCTCCATGTGATAGAGACCGCGCTTGTATTCTTTCCCTAAGAAATCGCACTGGCAGGAGGCAAGGTCTTTGCCGCAGTAGTCGCAGTCTTCTTCATCGATGCATTCATGGCAGTGACAGTCATTCTTGTGCCCATCATGATGGTGGACGCCCTTGTCATGGAAATGGCCGAAGGCGCGTCTTTCATCGATCGAGATGTCGGCTTCGCTCTCCATGATATCGATCTCATTGTCCTTGTATTTTACCATTTCCGGGTCATTTGAGTGGTCATGATGCTCTTCCGGGACCTCTTCGCAGCAGCCACAGCCGCAGCCATTATGCTCATGGAAGTGGCTTTCGTGGTCATGGTCATGCCCGCAGCCGCATTCGTGCTCGTGAGAGTGGCCTTCGTGGTCATGGTCATGCCCGCAGGCGCATTCATGCTCGTGGGAGTGGCCTTCGTGATCGTGGTCATGTCCGCAGCCGCAGCTGTGATTTTCTTCGTCTTCCTCGTGGTGTTCATGCTCTTCGGTGCGATGAACGGATTCCTGTGCCTGATGGCAGTGGCCGCAGCCGCAGTGATGTACATGTTTTTCATTGTGCTTTTCCATGGTATATCTCCTTAACCGTAATGGAAGCGTTGCTTCCTGAGTGGTATGATTCTATAGTGCTATTTTAGCATTCTCCAACTCCACCGTAAATGGAACATGAGAAACACTTTAATATTTCAAGTGGGAGAAAAAGGATGATAGGTTTAGGTATGGCTAAAATAGAAATGATTGGAAGCGCTGCGGGTCTTGAGTATGCTTCACATGTACTATATAGGCCTTCCTCCTTGGAAAAGGTCGAGATGAGGAGGAAGGGATACGGGGTGAATACGGGTCTTATATATATGTATAGTCCGACTCTATCCGCCTTCTATCTTCTTTGCGGGGCGGGAAGGCATGATTCCGGGAGGCGAAGTATGACGCCCCTTTGCGCCTTTTGGATCTGAAGCCCCATTTTTTATTGACATACCTGTATACTTATGCTACTATCTTGTATAAATAAGAAGGGTGTGAGGACTATGTCAGATAAAAAAGTCATTTATGAAGTCAAACATTTGCAGAAATCGTTCGGCAAGGTCGAAGTACTGAGAGATATCAATATGAAGATCGAGAACGGAGAAGTGTGTACCATTATCGGCCCGTCCGGGAGCGGGAAGAGTACCTTCCTGCGTTGCCTGAATCTGCTGGAAACGCCGACCGGGGGCGAGCTGTGGTTCGAAGGGAAGAAGGTCAATGAAAAGACCGATGTGAAGATGCTGCGCCGCGATGTCGGCATGGTTTTCCAGTCGTTCAACCTGTTCCCGATGTTCTCTGCGGTAGAGAATGTCATGTATGCGCCGGTACATATCAAGAAACTGCCGAAAGCGGAGGCGAAAGAGGAAGCGATGGAGCTTCTCTCCCGTGTAGGTCTTGCCGAGCGTGCGGATTATTATCCGGGCGAGCTTTCCGGCGGGCAGCAGCAGCGTGTCGCTATCGCCAGAGCGCTTGCGATGAAGCCGAAGATGCTGCTCTTCGATGAACCGACTTCTGCGCTTGATCCCGAGCTTGTCGGCGATGTACTGACCGTCATGAAGGAAGTCGCCTTAGCCGGCATGACCATGGCCGTCGTCACGCACGAGATGCAGTTTGCCAGAAGCGTTTCCAATCACGTCATTTTCATGGATAAGGGCTATATCGTGGAGGAAGGAAATCCCGAAGATATCTTCACCCATCCACAGGAAGAACGGACGCAGACATTCCTGAAGCGTCTGCTCCATGCTGATATTTAAGGAGATGATGCGATTATGGATATAGTATTAGATACAGCTGTCAAATATAATGACATTTTCATGTCAGGTGTGAAGATCACCATCATTATTTCTCTTCTGTCCTGCTTCTTTGGTCTTCTTCTCGGGATCATTCTGGCATTCATGAAGATCTCGGGCATCAAGGTCCTCCAGTGGATCTCGACGGCCTATGTAGAGATCATCCGCGGTACGCCGGTCTTGGTACAGATCTCTCTCGTGTTCTTCGGGCTGCCGTTCCTCGGCATCCATTTCCCCAGCTTCCAGATCATGGGCGTCGACTTTGAGAGACTTTCCGCCGGTGTCCTTGCACTGATCCTGAATTCCGGTGCGTATGAGTGTGAGATTGTCCGCTCTGGTATCCAGTCCATCCCGAAGGGACAGCTCGAAGGTGCGATGTCGCTTGGCTTCTCGAAGTGGGAGTCTATGGTGCGCATCATCATCCCGCAGGCGATCCGCAACATCCTGCCCGTCATCGGGAATGAATTCGTCACCCTCATCAAAGAGTCCTCTCAGGTCTCTGTCATCGGTATGGCCGATCTGATGTATACGGCGACCACCATTCAGGGCATCAGCTTCCAGCCATTCCCACCGCTCGTCATCGTAGCGATCTACTACTTCATCATGACTTTCTTCGTCTCCATGTGCCTGCGCGTGCTCGAACGCCGCATGAAGGTGAAGAGTGTGAGATAGCAGGAAATCAGCAAACGGTTCTTCGAAAGGAGAACCGTTTTTTGATTGGGGGGCGAGCAGGCTTCTCGCAACTATACCATGGCATTTGGATGACAGAATCGCCATTTCGCTGTATAATAAAATAGAATTTTTATGTACAGATGGAAAGCGTGAGGCGCTCCGGGAGAGAGTGGGGAATACGGTATTCTCGTATCGCAGCCGGGCTTTTGCGCATTCCTTCTATTTCTAAAACGAGGTACTCCATGTTTATCGATAGAGCAAAAATTATTGTAGTCTCCGGCGCGGGCGGGGACGGGATGGTTTCCTTCCGCCGTGAGAAGTATGTACCGCGCGGCGGCCCGTCGGGCGGTGATGGCGGCAAGGGCGGCTCGGTCTTCATCAAAGCGAATAGCGACCTGAATACGCTGATCAATTTCCGCCGTCATAGAAAATTCGCAGCCAAAGCTGGTGCCAACGGCGGGGCGAAAGAAATGTTCGGTAAGAATGCGGAAGATGTCTTCGTCGAGGTGCCGCTCGGAACGATGGTCTATGACAATAAGACCGGCGAACTTCTGGCGGATATGACGCAGAATGGACAGGAAGCGCTCATCGTCAAAGGCGGGCATGGTGGCCGCGGAAATTCCCATTTCGCGACGTCGGCTGTCCGTGCGCCTCTTTATGCGGAAAAAGGCGAGCCGGGTGAAGAAAAGGAGCTGCGCCTCGAGCTGAAGATGCTGGCGGATGTCGGTCTTCTGGGATTCCCGAGCGTAGGGAAATCCTCTCTCATCCGCAAGGTATCCGGCGCGAAGCCGGAAGTGGCGGCGTACCATTTCACGACGCTGAATCCGATCCTCGGTGTGGTGAATCTGGACTATGAGAGAAGCTTCGTCATGGCAGATATCCCGGGCCTGATCGAAGGCGCAAGTCAGGGGACCGGTCTTGGCGATGAATTCCTCCGCCATGTAGAGCGTACGAAGGTCCTCATCCATGTGCTTGATGCGGCGGGCAGCGAAGGCCGTGATCCATTGAATGATTTCCATATCATTAACAATGAGCTCGAGCTGTACAGCCCAGAGCTTCGTCAGAAGAAGCAGATCGTCGCAGCGAACAAGACCGATCTCATCGATGACCCGAAGAAGCTGGAAGAGCTGAAGGAGGCCATCTGTAAGGAAGGCTATGACTTCTATCCCATCTGCACGCTTTCCGGAGAAGGCACTCGTCCGCTCATGGAAGCCGTGGGGAAGCTTCTGCAGGAGATCCCCGATGTATCCTTCGAATCTCCGGAAAAGGCCATTGTATATGAAGCGAACAAGCAGGAATTCGAGATCGAGTGCAAGAATGATGTGTACTATATCAAGGGCAAGCGCGTGGAAAAGCTGGTCGGCATGACCGACTTCGAGGACTATGTTTCCATGCGCCGCTTCGACAGAGCTTGGAGATTCATGGGCCTTGACAAGCTCCTCCGCAAGGCAGGCTGCCAAGAAGGCGATACGGTCAATCTGTACGGCGTAGAATTCACCTGGTCGGAGAATCATAGTGAAGAGGAATAGCCGCTGACGGGGAGACTAGAAGACTAGGAGACATCAGCCTCTCGTATCGTCATTTCGAGCGAAGCGAGAAATCTTTGTTATTCGCGGCCGAGTGGTTGATGTGTGGAAACCCAAAACGGGAAGCCTGTCATCAAGAGACCTTCGGGCATCGCCGCTATCTATACTCTGCGGCGCTTCTGATTTTTATACGCCGCACCAGCCCCTTTTGAACCTTTTGAACCCACTCCCCCTCTTTCGAGCGCAATCAAAAGGCGTTACGCCCCAGAGGCTAACCCAGAACCATAAACCCATAAATCATTTTAACCAAGGAGTTTTTTCCATGCTTACAGGAAAACAGAAACAATACTTAAAAGCTCTTGCCGTGCAGCTGCCGGCGGTCGTACAGATCGGTAAAGACGGCATGAGTGAGACGGTCATCCAGAGTGTGGATGACGTCTTGACGGCACGCGAACTGATCAAAGTGAAGATCAATCAGAATTCGGACGAAGATATCAAGAGCACCGCTCTCTACCTTGCAGGGCATCTCTCCTGTGAGATCGTGCAGATCATCGGCAGAAACTGTGTTCTTTTCAGGAAAAAAGAAAAGAAGTCGCACTATGAATTACCTTAAGACCGGAGATCGCGGAGCGATTCTGAAGAAAAAGCGTGTGGTCGTGAAGGTCGGTACCAGCTCGATCACCTATGAAAATGGGAAAGTGAATTTCCGCTACCTGGATCATCTGACGCGGCAGCTTGCTGACCTCAAGAACCGCGGTCTTGAAGTGGTACTCGTCACTTCGGGGGCGATCGGCGTGGGACTGCCCATGCTGGGATTTCATAAGAAGCCGGATTTCCTGCCCTACAAACAGGCAGCGGCGGCCGTGGGGCAGGGCGCGCTCATGAATATATATGAGCATCTCTTCCATGAATACGGGCAGACCGTTGGACAGCTCCTTTTCACGAAGGGCGATGCGGTGAATTCGAAGCGCTATCTCTACATGCGAGGTACCATTCAGGCACTTCTTGAACTTGGCGCGATCCCGATCGTGAATGAAAATGATGCGGTATCCGCGGATGAGATCAAGATCGGCGACAATGACACGCTGTCTGCCATCGTCGCAAGCGTGGCCGAAGCCGACCTTTTGATTATTCTTTCCGATATTCAGGGTCTGTATACGAAGGATCCGAAGAGTCATCCGGATGCGGAGCTGATCCATGAAGTTCCCGCCTTTTCCCGCGAGCTTTTTGCCATTGCCGGCGGCGCGGGTACAGCGCGCGGTACGGGCGGCATGTATACGAAGATCCAGGCAGCGGAGATCTGCGTGCATTCTGGCATTGATATGATCATTGCGAAAAGCGATGAGAAAGAAATCCTGCTGCGTATCATGGATGGGGAGGAGATCGGGACACTCTTCCGTGGTGAAAATGTGCATCCGCAGCTTAAGAAGCGAGATATCATCATCGGTACGGCGGTCAAAGGCAAGATATTCGTCGATGAGGGGTGCAGAAAGGCGCTCCTTGAGAAGGGCTCTTCACTCCTTCCTGTCGGCGTCATTCATGTAGAAGGTTCTTTCAGTGATGGGGATACGGTTGCCGTGTACTTTGAGGATCAGGAACTGGCCCGCGGCATTTCCCACTACAGCAGTGAAGATGTACAGAAGATCATGGGACATCGCACCGAAGGGCTTTCCGAGGCTCTCGGGATGGCAGCGCCCTATGATACGGTCATCCATAGGGATAACCTCTTGGTGATGAGATAAAGGGTTCACCGGTTTTATGGAGCGGTTTCCTAGGAAGTAATGAGATTTCTGCTGGCTGACAAAATGAAATTTTCAGAAAAACTATACTGGATGGCGTACTACTATACCCGCCATCCGAAGGGGAGATTTGAACTGTCCCATATCCTGCAGCTTTTGGCATTCTGGGCAGTCTGTATTTTAGTGTGCGAAATGGTGCTGTATCTATGGCTGAACGGATAGGTATTTTTGGCGGCTCTTTTAATCCCATTCATGTAGGACATTTGGTGATCGCAGAAGCGGCATGGCAGGAATTTTCGCTGCGCAAAGTCCTTTTCATTCCTTCCGGTGATACACCGAATAAGGATATGCACCACATTGACAAGAATATCCGCTATGCGATGGTGGAAAAGGCCATCGAAGGGAATGGGCATTTCATGATCTCACCCATTGAGCGTGACCGCCAAGGACCTTCCTATACGGTGGATACCATCCGTATCCTTCAGCGCGAGTTTGGCGATGATTATGAATTCTACTTCATCTGCGGCACCGATGCCGTGGCGGATCTGCCGACGTGGAAATACAACAGGGAGCTTCTTTCTGCCTGTCATTTCATCTGCGCGAGCCGCCCGGGGAATGAAAATGAGATACAGAAGTCCATCGATTACTTTGGGAAACTGGGGAGGAAAAAGATCCATTTCCTGAAGACGCCGGAGCTGGCGATCTCCTCTACGATCCTCCGAGACTGGATCGCTGAGAAGAGATCTGTGCGCTACCTGATCCCGGATGCGGTGATCGATATGATTCGTAGCAATAAATTATATGAAAGAGGCGCGGGAAACACCACCACCTACTGAGGCTGTTATGAAACTGGAAAAAATAGAAAAAGAACTGGAAAAAACATTGTCGCCGAAGCGGTTCCGTCATTCGGCGGGAGTCGCAGAGATGGCCCGTCATTTGGCGCATCTGTATGGGGCATCGGAAGAAAAGGCATACCTTGCCGGCTGGATCCATGACTGTGCGAAGGAGATGACACTCTCCGAAATGCAGCATGTCGTGAAGAAAGCACATCTGACATTTGATGATGCAAAGCATATGCTGGGGAGCCGTGCGCTGCTGCATGGCCCGGCAGGGAGCGTCCTTGCCAAAACGGCATTTGGCATCGATGATGAAGAGATCCGGGGAGCGATCTATTATCATACGACGGGGCGCGTCGGCATGACGCTTCTTGAAAAGATCGTATTCCTCGCAGACTATATCGAGCCGAACCGCGATTTTCCCGGTGTCGAAGACCTGCGGCTCCTCGCAGAGAAAGACTTGGACGAAGCCGTACTTGCGGCGTATGATTCTACGATTTCCCATCTCATCGATCAGGAAGCGTACATTTATGGCCTCACCTTCTTAGGCCGCAATGATATGGTGGAAAAGCGGGAGAAGACCGGTCAGTAATCGGAGACCCTTCTGCTGCGAAAGAGAAACGTCTCTTGCGACGTGAGTGCAGTGAAAGTCCATATCCTACTTTTCACAGCGCTGCTTCTTTGGGCAGCAAGGTTTTCTGTGGAGAGGATACATGAAGGAGGTTTTACCTCGAAGGTATGATGAAAATGAAAAAAAGAAAGACAAGGATTAAGCTGAAAAAGCTTCTTCTTTTCCTGCTGATGGTGGTTTTGGCGATCGCGCTGCTCGTCTTGGGCACAGAAAAAATCGTGCACTTGGCTACGGGGCGCATGCATGCCGATGAAGCAAAGCCGACCTACTACCTCTTCATCGGAGAGGATGAGACGGCAGGAAGCGAGGCAGATGCCATGCTGCTTCTGGCGGATAATGATAAGAAAAAAGAAATGACCTTCATTTCCATTCCGCCGAATACCAAGGTCGTCCGTCAGGAAAAGACAAATCTTCTTTTGAAGGATACGTTCAAAGAAGGCGGCGCAGAGGAGACAAAGTCAGCGGTGGAGAATCTGCTCCACATCCGCATCGACAAGTATGCGGTCGTGAACTATGCTGATTTTCGGGAGAATGTGTCGAAAGCCGGGCTCATTTCTCTCTATGTAGAAAAATATATGGAGCATCTGGATCGGGATGGATCCTTTGATATCGGATTAAATCAGGGCTACCAGCCGCTTGACAGCGAGCAGGCACTCGGCTATGTCCGTTACGTGGATAAGGAGGATGGAGAGATCGGCCGTATCCAGCGACAGGAACGATTCCTCAAGATCCTTCTCTCGCATCTTCAAAGCCGCATGGCACTGCGGAACTGGCTGACCGTCCGCTACGGCTTCCGTGCGGTCGAGAGTGATATCACGCCGTCTGAGGCGGCCTCTTTGGCCTATCGGCTGACCGGCTATCCGCCGGAAGGATGCAAATTCATTATTTTCCCGGGCGAAATGCAGACCATCGGGAAAGTCAGGACTTGGGTGGTGAATCCGGTGGAAGCACAGAAGGTGCTTTCTCTGACGATGGAATAGACGGGGCGCACCCTGTCTCACCTATTAGAATAAAAAGGAGTATATGTATGGAAAACAATCTTCAGACCATTTGTGAAGCATTATCGAATAAGAAAAGCGTACTCATTAAAGTACTGAATGTCCGTGATCTCACTTCGATCGCAGATTATTTCGTCCTCTGCTCGACCAGAAATCAGAAGCAGTCTCAGGCCGCGGCGGATGAAGTGGAAGAAAAGATGGCAGAACTCGGCGTGAAAGCGACCCGAAAAGAAGGCTACCGCGAAGGGGACTGGATCCTTCTCGACTTCGGCGATGTGATCGTTCACATTTTCACCGATGAAGAAAGACGCCATTATGATTTCGATACCCTCTGGAAAGAAGCACCGGCAGAAGAATACCACGACGAGGGAGAAACGGAGAAATAAATGGAAGAGACCAGGATTCCTGCCAAACAGGAAAGTATATATAAGGAAAACTCCATCGCAGAGCTCCCGGTCGTCCGTGTCTCCGGCTTTGGTGCTTTTTTGGACGGAGGTACAGGAAATTCGAAGGATGACATCCTCCTTCACAAAGGGCAGCAGACCCACGAGGTGAAGGAAGGGGAGAGGGTCAAGGTCTTCCTTTACCACGACCCGCATCACCGTCTGACGGCCAGTATGCGCCTGCCGCAGATCGCCATCGGCGGCATCGGCTATGCACCGGTACTTTTGACGACCCGTTTCGGCGCATTCGTCGACGTGGGGACAGAGCGAGGCATTTTCCTGCCCTTCTCTCAGATGATAGAGAATGTCATCGAAGGACAGCAGATCTGGGTCAAGCTTTACGAAGACAAGACCGGCCGTCTCGCTGTCACCATGCATGTCGATGAAGAAATGCGCGCCATTGCTCTGCCTTTCAAGGAGGCAAAGCTCGGGGACACGGTGACTGGCACCGTGTATAATGAAACCGGAGAGGGTCTTTTCCTTGTGACAAGAGACCGCCACCTCGCGTTCATTCACAAGACAGAGCTTGCAAGATCCGTGCGCCTTGGGGAAGAGGTGACGGGACGTATTTCTTACATCCGAAGTGACGGTCGTGTGAATCTCGCGCTCCGCCCGCAGAAGGAAAAAGCGATGGAAGGGGATATGGCTCTTCTCATCAGCTGTATGGAGCGCCATGGCAGTCTCCTTCCGCTTACCGACAAAAGCGATGCCGATCTCATTAAGAGTACCCTTGGCATCAGCAAGTCTGCTTTCAAAAGAGCAGTAGGCCATCTTTTGAAGGAACAGAAGATCACCATCACGGAAGGAAAGATCCGCCTGAAAGAGTAGGAGAAGGATCAATGCCGTCCATCTGGAAGGGATGACATAAAAACGCACCAATGAGCGTATCGCTTATCGGTGCGTTTTTATTGTGAAGTCGTGGTCATCGGTCGCCGGTGACTGCCATGCGTTATTCCTTTATTTCCGTTGGAATGGCTGCGATCGTCTTCTGATGTGTATAATTCACAAGGCCTGGTGGTCCGTTGGGGATCTTCTTGACGTAGCGGATGAGTGTGTAGTCCACATCCACTTTGCCGGAGTCTTTTCCCTTGCTGTTCCATGCGGCCAGGGCAGCGGCTTTTTCAATGGTTGCGAGGGGGACGGTCATGCCCGCTGTCTCGATCACAACATGCGAGCCGGGGATCTGCCGCGCGTGCAGCCACAGATCCGTCTTGGCGGCTTTTTTGAGCGTGAGGAATTCATTCTGGGTATTGTTCTTCCCCATGAGGACGCGGAAGCCGTCGATGGTGAGTGTGGTCAGGAGAGGTTCATTTTTACGCTTGCGGTTCATCGGTTTCTGTTTCCGCCCACCGATGCGCTCGATGCCGGTATCTTTCAGCTCTTCTTTCAAAGCATCCAGATCCTTTTTGGTTTTGACCTCCGTCGCAAAATACAGCACATCTTCAAGGTAGCCGATCTTTTCATGACATTCGTCCAGCTTTTCACGTCCGATCGTAAGGCGCGTTTTCATTTTATTGTATTTTTTGAAATAGAGCTGGCTGTTTGCGGTGACAGAAAGAAGCGGATCGACAGGGATCGTTTCTTTCGTAGGGGGATCATTGAAAAGGTTCAAGACGGTGAGCGCTTTTCTTCCATTGATCTTTTCATAGGCGTAGATCGCAAGCAGATTGCCCCAGAGCTTGTATTGCTCCGTCTTGGAGGTTTCCTTCATTTCCCCTTCGATCTTCTGGATCTTTCGCTCTTCCCTTTTGATGAGGGTGTGGATCTTCTTCTTGTAGTCAGAGAGCTGGGCGGCCATGGTGCCGCCGGAAGATTCGGCTTCTCTTTCGAGCCACGGAATGATGGGGATGCATTCGATTTCCTCACCGAGGAAGGGCAGGGCGATCGGACTGACCATCGGCTTCCCCTTGGCATTCTGATAGATGTGAAGGGTATCCGAGGCCATGATATCCTCTTTGAGGAGAAGTATGGCGGAGAGCAGGGAGTCCTCCTCGGACTCTGTCAGGGAGGCGAGGGGGGATGTCATCAAGACCTTGCTCAGATGGCCCAGCTCATCGACGAGGAAACGGGAGAAGCCGTTGAAGGTATGGAAGAGCCATTCTTCGATCGTACTCTCTGTTCCCTTACCGTAATCGAGTATATTTTTCAGTTCCTCTTTGGAGAACTGCATGAAATTCATACGCGCACTGTTTGTCGGAAGATGGTACACTTCCCCGGGGACGAGCAGGCGGTCGCCCTTCCTGCCGCGAAGACAGGCATCGATGATCGTATCCCCTTCCGTCAGGACAAGATTCGGTGAGGAGGGGAGAAGCTCGGTCCAGAGTGTTTTGGTGACGATCTCTCCGGCGGCCTCGATGCGGTCGAAGGAAAAGGCCAGGATGCGGTCCATGTCGATCTGCCGTACTTCCGAGAGACGGCTTCCTTCCAGATGCTTTCGCAGTGTCATGCAGAAGGTCTGTGACGGGGTATACTGATTTTGCACCTTGCTCTTCGATGTGAGGTATACGACGGGCGGCGTGTGGGTATTCGCGATCATGTGGACAGGCTTTGCATTCGGGCAGAACAGCTCGATGTCCATGATGCGGTTGTCGATCTGATGGATCTGCCGCACCTGTGCAGGGATGAGGAGCTTTTGCAGCTCTTTGACGAAAAGATATAAAGAGGCACTGTCGATTTGCATGGGAGACTCCTTTTGAGGGAAAAGATTATGGGGGACAAGTCAGGGTTAGCCCACGGGGTGTACCGTCCCTTGATTGCGTACGAAAGAGGGGTAGTGGGTTCTACAGGTTCAACGGGTTCAGAGGGGGCAGCGGGGGTGGTGCGGCGCATTTCGTCATCCTGAGCGGAGAAAAACGGCGTATGTTAAAAATGGCTTATCTGAAAATATGAGAACTGAGTCGAAGGATCTAAGCGCCGCGAAGATTTGGAACTAGCGGTTTTCTCATATCGTAAACCTAATCTCTAGCTACCAGTCACTAGTCACTTTTACTCCCTATTCCCTGCTTAATCGCAAAACCATGAAATACTTCTATAAGTATATCACGAAAGTGAAAGCGTGCGGGAAATATGGTAAAATAACAATGATAGTTAGATATTTGATCCGTGTTTCCCTAGACCGTCATATAGAAAGGATGAAACCACTATGCACTTTACCAAATGGCATGGCTGCGGCAATGATTATGTATTTGTGAACGGCTTTGAAGAAAATTTCGATGACGTATACAGCAAGATCGTCGACATCAGTGATCGACACTTCGGCGTAGGCTCTGACGGCGTGATCTTCCTCCTGCCTTCGGACAAGGCAGATATTCGTATGCGTATGTTCAACAATGATGCTTCGGAAGGCGAGATGTGCGGGAATGGCATCCGCTGTCTTTCGCGCTGGGCGTATGAGCTGGGGCTGGTGAAAAAGAAGCGCTTCTCCGTCGAAACGGGGGCAGGCATCCTCTATCCGGAGATTCTCGAAGATGGGAATGTACGCGTCGATATGGGCAGACCGCATCTTCTGGCGGATGAGATCCCGGTCACGGGCTATGGCAAAGGACCTGTCATCGCACAGCCGCTCACCAATGAAGCGAATGGCAAGACCTATACCGTCACCTGTGTTTCCATGGGAAATCCGCACTGTGTCATCTTCGTGGATGATATCAAAGACGTCGATCTCACCGGGGAAGGCCCGCATCTGGAGGTGGATGCCCATTTTCCGAAAAAAACGAATACGGAATTTGTAGAGCAGCTGGGTGAGCACCATTTCCGCATGCGCGTGTGGGAAAGAGGCACCGGGATCACCATGGCCTGCGGCACCGGCACCTGTGCGACTGTCGTCGCAGCGATCCTGAATGGCCGTACCAAAGACTATGCTGACGTCGATCTCGACGGCGGCGTGCTCCATATCGAGTGGGACGGAAAGCCGGACAGCCACGTCTTCATGACCGGGCCGGCAGTCAAAGTCTTTGAAGGAGATTATTTCGGATAAGAAGGATGCGTGACCACGCATCCGATGTAAGGGAAACGCTGATTCCATCGCGGGATCCGTGTTTCCTTTACTATTTCATAAGGAGAACTATGATGAACAGCATGACTGGTTTTGGCCGAGGGATCGGCGAAAGTAAGATCGGCTGCGTGACCGCAGAGATCAAAGCGGTGAACAGCCGATTTTTGGAAATCAATATCAGAAGTGACCATTTTTCCGGCAGCTTAGAAGAGATCGCCCGCGCGGCGGCGAAGAAAACACTTTCGCGCGGAAAGCTGAATATTTTTCTGTCTTTTACACCGACGGCTTCGGCGAAAGCGACGCGCGTCGAGGTGGATGAAGGGCTGCTCTCTGCCTACCTTTCTGCGTTAGCCGATATCAGCGGAAGAAAAGGCGTGAAGAAGGGGAAGGCGCATGTATCTGACCTGCTCTCTTTGCCGGAACCGTTTCTCACGATCAGAAAAGAGGCTGCGACTGAGGAAGAGATGGCACCGCTTGTAAAAGCAGCGATGGAGGCGGCGCTTGGCTCGCTCATCGAAATGCGCCGGCGCGAAGGCCATAACCTGAAAGTCGACCTGAAGCAGCGTCTAGCATTCCTCCGGGGAAGGCTCGCCTTCCTGCTCTCCCGGCAGGATCTCGCAGCCAAAGCCTATGAAGAACGCCTGCGCCAGCGCATGGAGAAGATCCTGGAACAGATGAACTTCGAGGTCGATGAAGGCCGTATTCTGGAAGAGGTTGCTCTTTTCTCCGAAAAAACGGACTACACAGAAGAGGTCGTCCGTTTTGCAAGCCATCTGGATCAGTTCGATGCCATGCTCGAGAGCGAAGAACCCATCGGGCGCAAGCTCGACTTCCTTCTCCAGGAGATCAATCGGGAAGCAAATACCACCGCTTCCAAGGCGAGCGATGCGGAAGTCATCGATACCGTCATCCAGATAAAGACCGAGCTCGAGAAGATCCGCGAGCAGGTACAGAATATTGAATAATCGGTGAGCGGGGATCTGGAAAGCATCAAAAAAGCAGCGAACAGATCGCTGCTTTTTTTGATGCTTCTTATCTATTATTCACCATTTCCGGATTCATATCATGATGCAGGAGACGGAAGCGGGCAAAGTCTTTCCATTCGGTATTCGGTGTGCCGTAGTTGCAGTACGGGTCGATGGAGAGCCCGCCGCGGGGGAGAAATTTGCCCCATACTTCGATATAACGGGGATGGAGAAGCTTGATGAGGTCACTCATGATGATATTCACGCAGTCCTCGTGGAAATCGCCGTGATTGCGGAAGCTGAAAAGATAGAGCTTCAGGGATTTGCTTTCCACCATGTACTGATCGGGGATATAGGAAATATAAATGGTCGCAAAGTCCGGCTGTCCTGTCTTCGGGCAGAGGCTGGTGAATTCCGGGCAGTTGAACTTGATGAAATAGTCACGATCTGCGTGCTTATTGGGGATGCGTTCCAAAAGCGAAGGATCGTAATCATAGGTATACTTGGTATTCTGGCTTCCCAGCTGCTTGAGCTGATCCAAGCCTTCGCGTGTATTTGGCATGGGGATATGCTCCTTTATAAAAATGAGAAAAATGCGTGTCGATTTCAGGAAAAACTCGTGCTTTTTCGATCCACGGGCTTATTTTCACAGCTTTTGTGCTGCTTCGACGAGCTCATTCCTGTGGCTGCTTCCGGGGAACCACTGGATGCGGAAGGGAAGATGGAATGTCTTTTCGAAGTCTTTGACAAGGGGGGCTGTCGCGTGAGCCGGGACATCGAAATTTTCCCGATCTGTATAGACGCGAAGATCCATCGCAGCCTTGTAGGAGGTACAGATGACACGGGTGATGCAGTGCTCCTGACTTTCATCGAGGCCTTCCGCCATGGCAAGGAAGAGGGAGAGGATGCGTACCTGACGCATCTGCGCCGCCGTCAGGATATGCGCCTGTCCATTTGCCTTGAGGTACTTTCCGGAGTATCCATGGTGAAAAGCGCAGATCAGAGCGCACATCACTTGTTCGCTGTGTGTCCAGCCGAAGATATGCGCATTCGCTGTCATGTAGCAGCTGTGGCGGGCGTGGCTATAGTAATTGATCAAATTTCCTATGTCATGCAGGCGGGCTGCCGCGGCGAGAATATCACGCATGCGCGGGTCGAGCTTGTGGACCTTCTGCCACTGATCGAACATGGCGAGTGCGGTCACGGTGACATACTTGGTGTGGAAATCATAGGTTATCGGGAGGGTATCGAGATAATTCTGTACCGAGCAGCGGAGCATGTCGTGCTGCTTTTCTCCATTTTTGTCGTAGATGGGATCATAGTAGTGGAAGAATAGCCCTTCACGCAGACCGCAGCCGGAGATCGTGAGATACGACGCCTTCGCCTTCCGTAGGATCTCCTGAATGACGAGCGCACCTGCGATGATGATGTCGGCGCGCTCGGAAGAGAGCCCGTTGATCTTCTGCCGCTCCTCATAGGATTTCCCCGTGATCATGCGGACTTCTTCGAAGACATCCTCGACGGTGAAACGATAGTTGTGGAGCTTCGGCAGCGGATAATTCACCGCGCGCTGGTGGATCTTGGCGAGATTTCGGACAGTACCGCCAATGCCGATGACGGGCAGCGGCTCACTGGGGAACCACTCGACTTTGGAAAGCACATTCTGGATGAAGCGCTGTATGGTCTCGATCTTATCCTGATTCACCTCGCGGGAGGATTGAAACATCTCCGTCAGCGTTACTGCACCGATCGGGATGCTGATAGAATGGATGCGTTTTTTGTTTTTGACGAGGGAGATCTCTACGCTCGCTCCGCCCAGATCGAAGAGGAGGAAATCCTTCTGATCAATGGTATGGCTGACACCGGAAAAGCCAAGCGCAGCCTCGGCCTTGCCACTGATGATTGTCATGGGGATGCCGGTCGACATGCGGACGCGCTTCAAGAAAGAAGCCCCGTTGATGGCATTTCTGACGGCTGCCGTCGCGACAGCGAGTACCTTTTTGATCTTTTGCACTTCAATGATATGGGAGTAGACCGCAAGGCATTGGAGGGCACGCTGCTGTGCTTCCTCTGTCAGAAGACGGGAGGAGAGCGTCATCCCTTCCGCCAGACGGATAGATTTCTTTTCCTGATAAATCAGTTTGTAAGCGCCGTGCTCTCCGATCTGCATGATGATGAAACGGATAGAGTTCGAGCCTAAGTCAATGATCGCGATGCGTTCCATGGAGTCTCCTTGAAAAAATAAGAAATGGAAAAGCCGGAAGACAGATGCTTCCTCTTTTTTTAGTCATTTCTCTCTATGATTTTATTGATTGTATTGCGGTTCTTTTCTATTCTACAACATTCGCGAAATGCTGAAAAGGGGCGCGATGGTCGCGAATTTTCGCTTATTGTGATATACTTTTGTAGAAAAGTGCTTCCATGATTGTTGATAGAAGGAGGATAAGGAGGATTATATGAATTCCGTCACACCCATCTGGCCCGCTGTCTTTTTAGGCATGTATCTGTTTCTGGAATTGCTGGACTGGGGGCTGTCACTCGCGGCCCCCTTTGTAGCAAGAAATCAGGAGGAGAACAAAGCGGTGCTCTCTCTTTTAAAACCGAGTATCGACCTCAATGAAGCCTGGCTGATCTTTGGCCTGTCGCTTGTCGCATCGGCGGTGCCTGCGGCTGCGGGAGATACGATGCATGACTCCGTCATGGCGGTGCTTTCCGTGGCCGTCGTGGGTAGCGCGCTTCGCATCCTTGCGGCTTTCTTCAAAAATGTGTTCGGAAGTGCGCTGATCATGAAAGGGATGAGTCTTTATTCCGCTCTTGCTCTGTTTGTGATCGGTCTTTCCGGCGGCTCTATGGTGACAGGCGGAGATCTGATGTCCGGGGTGGGGATCGTGATCTCACTCTGGCTCATTCTGGCCGCTTTCGAGCTCGCTGCTCTCTATGGCGCGGTAAAGATCATGAACCCGCTCGGCGAGCGCTGCCGCGCGGCCTTCCTGGTATCGAGCATCCTCCAGCTGCTCTTCTTCCTCGGCATGGTATTCCTGCTGAAAGGGGACATCGCAGACGGTCCGCTTTCCGGTCTCTTCTGGATCGGTCTTGCCGTATCGTCCGTTTTGAGCATTGCTGCCTTCGTCCTCGCTCGCATGCGCCGCACGATGGTCGCTCTGGCTGCACTGTATATTGCGACATTCTTCTCCGTCAGTCTGTATGCGGCCGGGCTTTCGTCCAAAATGCAGGGCGCATCGACGCCGGATCCCATGGTCATGGCGGTCATCACCGGATGGACTATCGCTGTTCTCCTGTGGCGTCTCTATCGGAAGAGAGTGGCCTATGAGTGGAAGGATCATATCTAAAGAAAACGCGGATCAGCATATGGCCTTTGATGGTTATCCGTCAAAGGTCCCCGCAGAAACGAGGTGAATCACATGGGTGAATTATATAAGACACAGCATACCATCGATGAAATGCTTGATCGCATGGGTGTGAAGATCGTCCTTGACTCGGAGCATCTTTCTGAAGAAGATCGATTTGAAGCGGAAAAGCAGGGGTCTTCCGTCGTACTGAAAAAGGTATCCGATAAAGAAAAAGAGAAAGAGTAAGAGTAACTGGCTTACCTGCTTTTCAGGCCATAAAAAAAGGAGATCCGGAATGGATCTCCTTTTTTTGCTTGCTCTCAATGACCGATCACATCCAGAATGGCCAGGATGAGCGTGCCGGGGACACCGAAAATAGCGACCACGATGCCATGCATCGTATTCCATAGCATGTGGGTGATGCCGAGCGTATTCAAAAGCCAGAAGAGTACACCACCCATGATGATATTTCCGATGATTTTTTTCACAAATTTGGCAAAGAGCAGAAATGCCACGACGACCATGAGGACGCTGGCAATGCCGTACCCGCCAAGTCCGCCTAAAGATTCAAGCATATGCGTCTCCTATAAAAATGCCGGGGAGCAGGGGCTTTTCTGATGAAGTGCAGAAAATGCTTGTGGGATCGAATTCTGCGATCGCCTGAGTACTTCCTGACAGGTTCTTCAGGAGCGGGATACCCGCCCACCTTTGACAAGCCACTTAGACTTCTTTTCTGTTTTCCACCGCGCCGGCAAGGGTCATGCTGTCAGCGAAGCCAATATCGCCGCCGACAGGGATGCCGCGGCCGATGCGGGTGACCTTGATGCCGGACGGTTTGATGAGACGGGTGAGATAGAAAGCCGTGGCCTCGCCTTCCGTATCGGGGTCCGTTGCAAGTATGACTTCCTTCACCGTCTCATCCTTCAAGCGTTCCAGAAGCTCTTTGATCTTGAGATCTTCCGGGCCGATACCATCCAAAGGGGAGAGTGCGCCATGCAGTACGTGATACAGACCATGATATTCATGGCTCTGCTCGAGTGCCATGACGTCTTGCGGCTGTTCGACGACAAGGATGACCGAATGGTCACGGCGCGCATCGCTGCAAATATCGCAGGGATCGTTCGTGGAAAGATTGCAGCACACCGAGCAATAGCAGATCTTGCTCCTTGCTTCTTCGATGACATGAAGAAAATCGCGGACCTCGCTTTCCGGACGCTCCATCATGAAGTAGGCCAGGCGGCGAGCGCTCTTGACGCCGATGCCAGGAAGTTTTCTGAATTGCTCAGCGACCAGCTCAAGCTCCTGATTCATTAGAACATGCCGCCAGGAAGCCCAAGGCCGCCTGTCACTTCACTCATGCCCTTCTGTACCATTTCATCCGCCTTCTTGCTGGCTTCGTTGAAAGCGGTAGTGATGAGGTCTTCGAGCATTTCCGGATCTTCCGGATCGATCGCATCTTTTGCGATTTTCAGGGAAACGACCTGTTTGTCTCCATTCAGGGTGAGAGCAATAGCACCGCCGCCGACGGAGACGTCGACGGTCTGCTGCTTCAGTTCTTCCTGCTTTTTCTGCAGGTCTTCCTGCATTTTACGTGCTTTTTTCAGCATATTCTGCATCTGGGCTTTATTTCCGAACATAATGAGATCCTCCTTTAGGAATCTTTTGAATAAAATATGGACTGCTTCTTGAAATAGACAAGAACATGGCAGGGGGCGCGGGTTTGCTAATAGCTCCCTTACCGCTTAGAACTATTCCGTAACCTTTTCATATATATCACAGTCAGGCAGGATTTTCAAGGCTTCTTTAAAAGACGGGTCATCCCGATCAGGAGCTTTGATATCCTTTTCCGTTACCAGCTGGTAGCCATCTCGCAAAACCGCCTTCCTTCCGGGGGCTGCCTCTCTTGCAGGGGATGCAGGCGTATTCTCTTCCCTTACCTGCTTAGCTGCGGACAGCTGTGCGAGGGCATCCGCCTCTTCCGTGCTTCCTTTCAAGACGATATGAAGCTCGACGGAAGAGCCGATGATTTTTTGAAAAGCCTCGGCAGCCATCTTTTGGTACGATTTGTTGTTTCCGGCGGA
>ENA-UEOW01000213-UEOW01000213.1-human-gut-metagenome-genome-assembly--contig:-NODE-213-length-31854-cov-11.077320_pt1 | contig 31854 bp, 46 predicted proteins | sample MGYA00242894_ERZ507904 | MGnify/ENA primary metagenome ERZ507904 (study PRJEB26167, sample SAMN06115426) | human gut metagenome | host: Homo sapiens | place: China:Chongqing | collected 2015-04-10... | reverse complement strand
CCTCATGAGCCACATAAATCGAATAGCAGATTTTTATATTCTGACGTAATGAAATTTATCGAATCAATAAAAGACAAAGAAAACTTACAACGAACATACTTGATGCGTTTCCGTCGATGCAGCTCGTTGGACACTCTTGAAAAAGTATTTGATAACTTACGCGATAAGCTATCAGGTAAAGAACTGGATGCAATGATGAGCGCCTCAGACCATCGGAGAGCCGAAATCACTCATAATACTTTATGGGATAAAGTTCCGGCTTCCGCATGGAAAAATGTAAAATAAAAAAAGCCCGCTAACGGGCTTTTTTTACTCACTACGTCCATTCATACCATGATTAATAGTTTCTATTTTCTTCAATTCTTCAAACTTCTTATCTTGCTCATAAATATAATCATGAATTTTCTTTCTATCATCCCGGATCGTAAGAAACCTTTTGCTGTTAAATAACCCCATAAAAAAGTTTCTAAACCCCTCGTCAACAGCACTACGTTCGAAATAATCAAATATTAACGACGATGAAATAACCATCTTGCACTTCAAATACACACCGGTTAGCACAAAGAAAACCACGAAAGCAATCGCACATATAACTAGTTCGTTAAACTTATCTCCTATTGCAAAAAGAATAACGAACACAAGCACGTTTAAAATTTTCATTTTTAAAAGCAATTTAGAATTTAAACGATCATGATCATTTATCTTTTCAAGTATCTGCTTGCCTAGAGATGATTCGCTAATAGCCATAATAATACCTATCCAATCAATACTTTTAATTTAGACCTGACTTCAGCTAACACAGCCGCAGACACTTTACCTTTCTTTACGGCCCCCCGTTCACGCCAATCAAGACTTTTCACCTGGTCAGCGAGTACAGCACTCCCCTCTCCGTTCCGCACCTCGAATGGATAACCTTTTATTTTCGTTGTCATAGGGCAGCACAACAACAGCCCTATTCTGCCGTTATATACCGCAGGACTTAACACTAAAGCTGGTCTATGGCCCGCTTGTTCATGCCCGGCTTGCGGATTAAAATCCATCCATACAATATCACCGGCATCAGGAATATAATCACGCTTCATTTTTTAGTCTCTTACTTATATACCCAACCCATATAAATGTAATGATGAGCACCCCACAAAAAATAAACATAATTGCAAACGGAGTTGTATCAAGTAAAGATATAACCTCAACACCATCAATAGAGATTGAGTTGTCTTTAAATAATTTACTAAACCCTAACCAGATGGAATACAACCCAACACCAACCCAAATAAGAGCACCTAAAAACTCCAGGTAGCTATAAATTTTTTTCAAAAAATTCAGCATAACCCCTCCAATTATAAAAGTTCTTTACCCACAGGAGATCCGAAAGAGATTTCCTCATGAATATTTTCGTTAGTAACACCGGCCATCAACGCATCCAGTGAATACTCCTTCGTTTTAACAGGAACGATGGTAATTGCGCCGTCCTCTACTGACAGCTCCACTACATCATCAACGTTTAACGAAGCGGCTTTCACAATCGCAGAAGGAAGGCGAACAGACGGACTATTACCCCATTTTTTAATTATTACTTGAGTCATGACATACCTCTCAATAAACAAAGAAAACTAATTAGCGACTCTTCAGGATGTACCAGGCTTCTTTCGCTGCTGAAAGCGCCCAAACCCATGCCAGAGTCGATGCGATACACAATGCGGTCATATTCCCAAAGTGTCCCGGCGTGTATTCATGGCCGTGTAAAACAAGCCCAACCAAAGAAGCCACACTCATCACTATGAAAACAATCCCAAACATGATGTGAAACATAAGGCCAAACACACATTACCTCTCGTATCATCATTGTTGATACATCCAGTGTAGAGCCACCCCTTTAACGTGTCAACATTGTTGATACAGAAAGTGTCTCACAAACGATGATTTTTGTTACACCGCCCCCACCCCATCCAAAAATATCAAAATGGATGTTGTCAGTGTAACAAAACTCGTTACAATACTATGTGTAACAAAAACGGTGTAACAAAAGCAGGGCATATGAAAATAGGCTACGCCAGAAAGTCAACCAAAGAGCAAGACACATCCCTTGAGTATCAGATCGAGGCTTTACAAAAAGCTGGCTGCGAAAAATGGTATGCAGAGCAGGTATCGAGGGGCGGTAATAAGCGCCTGAAAACAGGTACACCAGAGTTGGAAAACTGTCTGAAAGCGCTTCGCGCCGGTGACACACTGGTAGTATGGGCGCTAGACCGATTAGGTGGCACTCTCTTGCAGCTCTTGCAGCTCATGAATGAGCTACGCAGCAAAGGTATTCACTTTGAGAGCCTCAAAGAGCGCATAGACACACAAAGCCCAATGGGTGAAATGTACTATTCCCTCATCGCTATTTTTTCCAATTTCGAGGTAGCCAGAAACCACGAAAGGACAATGGCCGGGCTTGCGGCCGCAAAGAAGAAAGGACGCATTGGCGGCAGAAAACCAAAGCTATCCCCACAGGACATTAAAGAAATTAACGCGCTTGTTAAATCGCCAGAAATTACGGTAAAAGAGATCGCGGCACGTTTTAACGTTTCACGTCCAACGATTTACAGACATATTACCCCCGACAGCAATACTGATTAACCGGCGGCAAACGGTAGCGAAGGAGCGAAAAAGTGACAGATAAACCAGTACCAGCGAAGCAAATAAAAACGGTAAATACCGGCATCGCAATTAAAGAGAATCCCCCAAAAGGGGATGATATGGCATTTACTCACTCGATATTGTGTCAGGTTGGCCTACCCCGTTCTAAGGTGGATGGCCGCGAGTTTATGAGGAAATCAGGTGATGCCTGGCTGGTCGTCCAAGCTGGCTGGCTTGATGAAGGGAGCGGGCCTGTAGATCAACCGATCCCCTATGGTTCAATGCCTCGTTTAGCGCTCGCATGGGTATCCTCTTATGCTCTCCGCAAAAAGACCCGCGAAATACCGATCGGTAAGAGTGCAAACGAGTTTCTGCAATTAATGGGCTTATCAGGCGGCGGCAGACAATACAAGACGTTGCGCGAACAAATGCACGCGCTGGCCGCTTGCCGCTTGCAGCTCGGATTTAAAGGACGTTCTTTCAACGGTCAGCCGGTAGAACAATTCGATGCCTGGCAGAAAGACGACCAAAGCGGCCAGCTAAGTTTATGGCCGGGCGTGATGACGCTATCAGAAGGGTATTTTAATGGGCTAATTGATAGCGCCGTTCCTCTCGATAACCGCGCTTTGTACGCGCTAAAAGGTTCGGCATTGTCGTTAGATGTTTATACGTGGCTGGCACATCGCTTACACCGCATCGAGGGCCGCCCGATTAAACTTCACTGGATGAATTTACGGGAACAGTTCGCCCAAGAGTACATGGGTAAAGACCCTGACAAGGATTTCAAAAAGAAATTTCTTCCAGCTCTGCGCGACGTTCTGACCGTATATCCACAGGCGAAGGTAGAAAAAGTTACCGGGGGAATATTACTTTACCCTTCCCCGCCTCCCATCCCATTCAAGGAAGCAAAAAAATAGGCCCATACGGGCCTTTTTTATTTCGGGTTAATGCCGCTCCCCCTCTTTGAGTAAAGTTAGGGATAAGGTGAACAACCCTGTAAAAAAGCTGTTGAAACATAAAGTTATCCACGTACATCCGACCCCCCCAATGATCGTACATCCGACCCCCTAGCTCGTACATCCGACCCCCTAGCTTTGTACATCCGACCCCCTAGCTCGTACATCCGACCCCCTTTTTTTGTACATCCGACCCCCTTTTTTTTGTACATCCGCCCCCCTAAAAACACGTACATCAGACCCCCCCTAAACCTATAAGGTGATCTCCTGTAGGTTTCCTGTAGTTTGACCGATAGCACTTAGCCTGTAAGTTTATGCTTTTAAGAGATCAGCCTATAAAAAAAGGCCCGATAATTTATTCAATAAAATCAGTGGATAAAAAATAAATCGAATAATTTTAGTTCAGTGTGTACGTGCCAAAATCAGCAACGGCAGCCTTTGCGCTTCCTCGCTTTTGCTGTTCGTTCCTCGCGTTGCTGCGGTACGCCTCAGCAAAAGACTGCGGCGAGCGCTGCGATCTCTTAGGTAAGCGATTAGGTTTGATGCAGGGATACAGGGGGGGTAAAAAGAGTGAGGCCCATCACCGGCAAGTAATGGGCCTCTGTCTTTCCTGCGAAGGAGCAGATTAGACGTTGCAAGAAGTATAGACGAAAGCAGCGTGATATTGAAAGAGGATTCATAGCACCTTATATTTAACCTCAATATTTAAATTTTGGTGAATTATGAAGAAATCTCTATTCAGTATCATCCTGCTGGCTACCACGTACCAGGCAAGCGCCGAACCTTGCATGGTGATCTTTGAACATGGTCAGTTAATTACGTTACCTGCGGCTGTCACACAGGCTGACCAGGTGAAAGGTATGTCAGGTGAAAATCACAGCACCGGCTTAATCCTCGCATGGAAAACAGCAGAACCCCGCGCAGTCTGGATGAAAAATACGCCAACCCCACTTACAGCCGCGTTCATCGGTGCTGATGGTGTTATCCAGAGTATTCAGGATATGCAGCCCAACAGCGACACAGCGCATTCATCACTACATCCCACGATAGCAATCATCGAGATGAGAACGGAAAAATTTAAACAGTTCAGGCTATCCAAAGGAGACAAAATCATATCCAGCCAATGTTTCCCCCTCAAATAACGCCTCACAGCCCCATAGAGCTGCTTCAACAAGAAAAACTAACTCAGGTATGGCCCGAACCAAGATAACCTCTTACAAAGCCATACAGAGCCATTCAACCAATATCACGCCAGTAATCCAGTTGTCATCGTGCCTGTAGGGGCGCTGGCCGCTGCGCGGCCACCCCCCCAACACCCGGATAAATCACGCCCGGCCCGTCGCTACGCGCCAGCCCGCCCGCTCAACCGGGCCGTTGTGACGGGCCACTGTTCCGGCGGTGGTATCGTCTGACAGCCCGCCAAAACCGGCTTTGCAGGGAGGGGGTGGGCGTTTCGCCCTGGTCGGCGTCACCGGCGACGTAATGCCCTGCCCCGTTCGGCTCCGGGGAAGTGGGCGCGTCGCCCAGCTCGATGCCGTAAGGCCCGGCAATTTGACCACGCCGCCCAGGTGGAGATCGGCGCAGTTGCCTTTCATTTGTCGGCAGCGGTGCAAAATTTAAGTATCTTTATTGTACTATATAATGATACTAAAAGTTGACTTTTAAAGGGGGAAAGCCTATACTTTATTTACGGTTAGCAATGGTGCTGACCGGCCCGGAACCAGCGGCGGCAACCGCTCCGGGAAAACTGCGAAGGGGTGAAAAATGAAATTAACCACGCTGCTGAAAAAACATTTTGATATTGAGGAAATTACCGATGTGGATAGCACCGTAAACCGGGAGGTGTATACCATTTGGGTTTATGAAAAAGGCGAAGATTGCGAGCCGCTATTAATTCTCAAAGATGCACAGGATTTTATGGGTGTGGATGGCTGGCTTGTCGGGAATATCTATTCCACGTTGCAACATGGCTTATTGCTACAGCATGAAGAACTGAAAACGATGATCCGAAACGGCGAGATTAAGAGCCGTTAAATCTATACGCGGTCGGCAATAGTGCCGACCGGCCCGGACACAGCGGCGGCAACCGCTCCGGGTAAACTGCGAAGGTACAGAGGCTACTATGTCAGTAAAAGATTTCACCCCTACCCTGGAAATTAAATTCCATCGTCGCCGCTGGCGTATCATGGTCGGGCGTTCAAGCCTGGCCTCTTTCCGCTCCGAACAGGACGCAATTGATGCTCTCAATAAACGCCGCTCATTCTATGAGTATTGGGCCGGTTCTGCCGGTGTACAGGCAGAGAACACAGAGCCGGTGATTGTCCACGTAACATATTGAGTACCAACAAAGCCCGGAAACCGGGCTTTTTTCACATCGTAGAGTACAATAAAAAGTAAAATAAAATGATACTTTTAGTTGACTTGTGGGAGGGGAAAACCTATACTGTATTCATCGGTTAGCAATGGTGCTGACCGGCCCGGAACCAGCGGCGGCAACCGCTCCGGGTAAATAGCGAAGGAGTATGATTATGTTATCTAGCCGTTTTCGTTCTGCAAATATTCTGCGTTCTGACCGCCCTCTTAACGATGATCAGATCATGCGTTATGCCCCGTCTATCTTTGCCACTGAAGCGCATGAAAGCCGCTCCGACCGTTACGCCTACATTGCGACCAGCGAAGTATTAAATGGTCTGCGTGATAACGGTTTTCATCCATTCATGGTTTGCCAGACTCGCGTTCGTAACCTGGATAAACGCGAACACACCAAGCACATGATCCGTCTGCGTCATGCCGGGCAAATTAACGGCACTGAAGCGAAGGAAATCATCCTGCTTAACTCTCATGATGGCAGCAGCAGCTATCAAATGCTGGCCGGTGTATTCCGTTTCGTCTGCCATAACGGTTTAGTCTGCGGTGATACCGTTGCTGATATTCGTATCCCGCACAAAGGCAACGTTACCGAGCGTGTTATTGAGGGCGCTTTTGAAGTGCTGGATCAGTTCGATAACGTTGAAAACCATATGGATGCTATGAAGTCTGTCACACTGAATGCGCTGGAAAAGCGTATTTTCGCTGACGCGGCGTTAGCACTGCGTTATGACGAGAAAGACGGCCCCGCACCAATCGCCGCGAGCCAGCTCCTTGAGGCGCGTCGTTTCGAAGATCGCAAAGATGATTTGTGGACGACGTTTAACCGCGTACAGGAAAACATCATCCGTGGCGGTTTGAGTGCCAGAACTAAGCAGGGCAAATCAACCCGTACTCGTGCCGTTACCGGCATGGATAAGGATACTTCTTTAAACCGCGCTTTATGGATTCTCAGCGAGCGCATGAATGAACTCAAAGCCGCTTAATGGCAAACGCCCCGCTTGATCGCGGGGCTTTTATCAACCCGAAAAAGGTGATTATCATGGCTTCAAGAGGTGTTAACAAAGTAATTCTGGTCGGCAATTTAGGCCAAGATCCTGAAGTGCGTTATATGCCGAACGGCGGCGCGGTTGCCAATATTACGTTAGCCACGTCTGAAAGCTGGCGTGACAAGCAAACCGGCGAGATGAAAGAGCAGACTGAATGGCATCGCGTAGTATTATTCGGCAAGCTGGCCGAATTCGCCGGTGAATATCTGCGTAAAGGCTCGCAGGTGTACATTGAAGGCCAGCTCAGAACTCGTAAATGGACTGATCAAGCGGGCGTTGAGAAGTACACCACAGAGGTTGTGGTTAACGTCGGCGGTACTATGCAGATGTTAGGCGGGCGCTCACAAAACGCTTCTCAGACTGGTAATCAGCCGCTAGGCGGCCAGCAGTTCAGCGGCCAGCCACAAACCACCGGCACAGCGGCAGCGGCAGGAAACGAACCGCCTCCGTTCGACGATGATATACCGTTTTGAATGACGTAAGTATTTGTAATAACTTAATAAATCGGCCCGTAACCGGGCCGTAATGAGGTAAAAAATGGCAGTAGAACGCATTTCCCCTGAAGAATGGCAGCGTATCGCACCGGCATTACGCACATGCAGCCAGGTAACGATAGATATGGCATACGCCGTACTGGTTGACGGTCGCAAACAAGTCGATGTGGCTAAAGAGTTCGACCGGTCAAAGCAAACGGTCAATGCTGCAATCAGGCGCGTTACTGCGATTTTTAACGAAGTTATCCCGGAAGATGAGCAGTTAGAATTTGTGCAAGTCTGGTTGCCGCCAGAGCTGGCGAAGCAGGTTAAAGAAATGGCTAAAAAACATAATCAAAATGGAAATTAATTATGTCTGACACACATATGTCGTTATATGAATTTCTAAGAATGTTCGTTGTAATAGGCGTAATTTTCATCGGGTACTTTTTAAATAAAATGATTTTTGAGATTCGCGGTCATGAATCATTTTCCGAAATGGAAACAGCGTTACTAGATTTTTGTGATGAAATCTATGGGGGCAAACCATCCTGATAATTAACAGCAAAAATCACTTATGGCGTTCCCTCCGGGGCGGGCTTTCGTGCTGCGCATCGAGCCAGGCAAGCTGTCTCGCCCCTCCGGGCTTCAATCCCTAACGCAATCAACTGCGCTCATCCTGATCTTGCCGGTTTTCTCCGGTGTCATCGTGCCTGTAGGGGCGCTGGCCGCTGCGCGGCCACCCCCCCAACACCCGGATAAATCACGCCCGGCCCGTCGCTACGCGCCAGCCCGCCCGCTCAACCGGGCCGTTGTGACGGGCCACTGTTCCGGCGGTGGTATCGTCTGACAGCCCGCCAAAACCGGCTTTGCAGGGAGGGGGTGGGCGTTTCGCCCTGGTCGGCGTCACCGGCGACGTAATGCCCTGCCCCGTTCGGCTCCGGGGAAGTGGGCGCGTCGCCCAGCTCGATGCCGTAAGGCCCGGCAATTTGACCACGCCGCCCAGGTGGAGATCGGCGCAGTTGCCTTTCATTTGTCGGCAGCGGTGCAAAATTTAAGTATCTTTATTGTACTATATAATGATACTAAAAGTTGACTTTTAAAGGGGGAAAGCCTATACTTTATTTACGGTTAGCAATGGTGCTGACCGGCCCGGAACCAGCGGCGGCAACCGCTCCGGGCAACCTGCGAAGGAAAATATATGAATACGACTCTTGTTGTTTTAGTCCTCGCCATAACAGGCGCGTTATATCTCCCCTGGCGTCTTGTGCGCGACGGTTACAAAGAACTGGTGCAAATGTGCCTGTTTTGCTCCTGTATCGTCACGCTGGCCGCTGTATACGCCGTGTTAGTTAATCTCGATACTCCACACCCGTTTATGCCAATGTTTATCGCGGTAACGGCGTTCGGTGCGGCATTCGTGGCTGACTGCGCTTTATCTCTCTGGCTCTATCAGCGTAAAGCTAACGCTAAGACGGCTAACCACTAACCACTAATTAAACCGCCCTGCGGGGCGGTTTCTAACCATGATACGGGGGTAAATATGGGAAATATCATCCTGATGGCCGAGAAAGTAAAAGGCGCGGTTGATGAAGAGGCTGAAGTGTATGAATTTGAGGGAATGGATGATCTGATCCAGTTTCGTAAGAAATTCCCTGAAAAGATGAAATATGAATATCATTACATCCTTTCCGGCGGCACGAAAAATTTTCGGCATATTGCGCTCGTTGAAGCCAACCATTTTAAGCAGTTCAAAAAGCTGGTTAATCAGTACCAGGATCGTTAACGTTGAACAGCGCGGTAATACCGCGCTGTTTTTTAGCCATCACAGGGGGGATGGAGATGAAAAAAAATAGCGATGAATATCAGCGCTGGCAGATAACCCAGGCCGATAAGAGAGAAAAAGAGAGCTATCAACGTTCTTTCCAGAAGTGGAAAAGTATTATTTTTCAGTCTGTTTTCATTGGAGTTCTGGCGCTTTGCGTCATTTTAGCGCTTTTACATGTATCTGGAGATATACAATAAAAGTATCATATTATGATACTTTAAGTTGACTATTTGGGGCGAGGAAATTATACTGTTTTTATCGGTTAGCAATGGTGCTGACCGTAAGCGAAGGAGCAAGGTTATGAAAAAATTTATCTGCAACCGCAACGGCAAGGCGGTTTTTCAGGAAGGTGATCGGGAGCTGGTAGCCGCTTACCAGATGAAATCCTCTCCGGTTCCGGTGACACCCCGCAAGCTGAAAGCTGAAATGGAGGCTATCGCCAGAACAGCCCGATAATCAATCACCCGCGCCAACGGCGCGGGTATCCCTCATAGCGGCGGCAACCGCTTTTTGCGAAGGAGCAACGCGATGTGTATTGATCACGTCCTCACCTTTCCCGTTCCCCTGGAAGATGCCAGCTTGCTGGCAGACTACTGCGGGTTTGAAGTGTATCCCACCTACAGCACGAACCGGGCCGATGAAACGCCCCGTTTTTCCGTGGTGGCACTTCATCGCCACAAAGCCAGGCTGGAAACGTTAGCCGTGGCCGACACGGAGAAAAGCGCCCATGCTTTCCGCGATATGGCCGAGATTACCGCCGCTTACTACTTACATTTTCGGCGGTAATACGATGAACGATTATCTATCCCTCATGGAACAGGCACGACAGGCAGAGGATTTGCGCGACTGGAAAACCGCCGCGCAGCTCTACACTCAGGCAATGGCCGTTAGTCCAAAAACCAGGACGATGCGCCAGCGCCGCGAAAGGCTGAACCTACAGCAGCGTATCGACTTTTGCGAGCGTAACGCGAGGACGTAAAAACTAAAAAAAACCGCCTCATACGGCGGTTTTTTTCTGGTTAGGTTGGCTGGTATTCTGCCTTTCCGCAGTGTTCGCCGCCACAGTACAGGATCAGGCCCGGCTTTCCCCACACGTTCGTATGGCATTTCGGGCAGGTGTATTTTGTCCGGTTTGATTTATTCACCGGCGTATCTGGCGGCGGGTTTACCAGCGAAAGGGCTTGTGTGATCTCATCATCCAGCTCGCCATCGTCGCCGTATCCCTCATCCTCATAATCTTCGTCATCGACATACCCTTTACCGTCTGCGCCGGTTGGCGTTGGTGACGTTGGTTTGTGTGGCGGGAACCGATCCAGCCAACTCAGCTTAAACTCCGTGGTAAGCAGCTCCTTGCAGGCGGTATCAAACGCGCCGCCGTCCTCGATGTAATGACTCATGGACTCACCGACGCGCTTACCTCCTGGCTGACCGGTGTCGGATGGTATCAGGCCGATGCGCTCCATCATCGCCGCCCATTCTTTATTGTGGTATCCACGGCGGCCCGGTTTGCCGGTGTGTTGCTGCAACTGGTGAACCATTTCATGCACAAGCGTGGAAAGCGTGTCGCGTATCGTGCGGATCGAGAAATAGACCGGATTCATTGCGATTTCGTCAACAATTTGGCCGGTTGAGCGACCAACAAAGCGACCATTCGAGAAATAGCCATACGTTCGTTTTTCGCGCTGAAGGGTGATAAGGCAAGGCGGCAGCGCACTTTCAAACAGGCGTTGATTGAAAAATTCGTAGGCGCGTTGAAGCTCGTCGTAAGTTTCCTGGGTAGGGATGATCATAGCGGCCTCACATTGGGTTTCTGGATTGCACAAACCATTTTATTGATTATGGATTGTGCAATCCACTTTTATTTTTGGGCGTTCCCTGCGGGCGGGCTTTCGTGCTGCGCATCGAGCCAGGCAAGCTGTCTCGCCCCTTCGGGCGTCAATCCCTAACGCAATCGAGGCCAAAAAAAACGGCCCGGATAGGGCCGCTTCAGGTCAGGCTTTTTGTCAGTGAAGCAGGAACGTTATAGCCGCCGCGCCGAGCGCTCCACCAACGAAGGAACAGACAACCGTGATAATCAGAATCTGCCTGATAAGCGCTTGCGAAAACCCTGTTTGCGCCCCGGCCAGACGTTCAAAAAATTGGTCGCTAACCTTCTGCTCCTTCTTCAGAGTGTTGACCAGCTCGCGCTGGCTTGCGATCACTTCTGTTTTCGCCAGCTCAGATGATTTCTTTATTTCATCGGAGGCTTTATCCAGCCGTTCTACTGTTTCGGTAACGCTTGTGGTTACGCTTTCCAGTTTTGAGGTGATTTCTTTCGCATCGCCTAAAAACCAGTCCATCAGGATATCTAATTTATCAGGTTGCTTTTCCATATTATTCAGCCGTTAATATTTCAAAGGTGCGATCAAGATTACGTTTAACCGGTAATGCTAATTTCATCCAGCGATAACGACGCGCAGCCGCCGCACGTTCATCGGCATCGGTGCAAGTTTTAGCTTTTGCTTTAAAGGTTTCTGGATCTTCTGCCAGCAGTTCTTCAAACGAAATTTTGTGATACGCGAGGTATTCATAAATTTCACTTTCAAAAACGGCGGCATCTTTATGAATAGAGGCTTTTTTAGAATCTTTCGCCCATTCATATACCGAAGCAATATCCTCCTGCGGAGTCGATTTAATGCGGTTAGGCAGAAGAACAATTTTAGATTTAGGAACGCCAGCGGCACTTAACGCGAGGGCGGTCTTAATACTTTCCTGCCATGCTTTATCATCCGGGGTGACAGGAATCAGATATTTATCAAATTCGTCAATTGCACCCTCATATTTTGTCATGGTAGAAAGAAACCGCTCAACGTTCGACGCGCCAATATCCACGATGGCATTATCTTCAAATACGATTTCTTCAACGAGTTGACCAAAGTTATCGCCGGTTAAGCTCATCACTTCATCAACACCCAAATCCGCAGCCGACATATTGATTGTCTCGATGGCAAAGAATTTAGCGCCAGCCATGCGAGGATACAGCAGGTATGACGAAATAATGGTTTTGCCGACGCTGCCACTGTAATTCATTACTGCAATTTTCATCTGTAAGCTCCTTTAGAAACCTTTCTTATTACCTACGCTACCTTTGAATGAGGTTGCGACTTTCTTTGCCTCATCACCAATTTTTTTAAAATCGGTATCGGATAAAAATTCTTTGTTCCCGCCCATATCCTCAACTAATTTTTCTGGCTCTGGATTGTGCAATCCAGTTTCCACCGGTTCCGCTTTCTCCTGCTCTTTTGGATTGTGCGATCCAGTATTTACCGTACTTTCTGGATTGTGCAATCCACCTTTTTTGCGTTTCAATCTTGCCCGGTACAAAGCCATATCTAACGCTTTCACAGTCACAGAAAAGCTGTATTCACTATCAAGAAGTTGAGCAATTTCTTGCCTACTAATACCCTTGTCTAACAAACCTTCAATCTCATCAAGACGCGCTCTTACAGCCGCAGCGAGATTGCGAGGTTCCAGTAAAAGGTCTTTTTTCATACCACCCCCGCTTGTCGAATTTCACTATATGGCAGCCTGTTTTAGCTGTCAATCTGTTTTTGTAGTATTTCAGTAGTATTCCTGTAGTAATTCAGTAGTAACGGTTGTCTATACCGCTCATTTTTGTAGTATATCAGTAGTATATCTGTAGTAATGGCTATTTCAGTTTGTAGTATTTTAGTAGTAATTCAGTAGTATCGGTGTAGAAAACTTTCATGCAAGCATGAAAGTGGTGAATATGAACGCTTTTTGAGCGTTTTATGCGTGTGTAAGAGCTGTTTCTCCCTTAAAAAAGGCGTGTTATGGTATCCCTTAATGGCTATACACCATACGCAATTACGATTTTCATCGTAAATGCTTGAAAACAAAACAAATTATTCTAATTTGTGTTTTAATGTGTAATACACAACGTATTACACATGTGTAATTAAGCCGCATATATGCTAGATTTTTATGTATTACATCGGTATTACACAAAGGAAACCTATGCCATCTATCAGTTTAAGAGTGACCGAAGCGCAAAAAATCGACCTTGAATACCGTTCGGAGGGCAACGTATCGGAGTACATCAAGCAACAGCTTTTTGGACAAAAAGAGAGTGCCAGTGAAGTGATCGCCCGGCTTGATAAATTGCTGGAACGTTCATCTTCAGAGCAGCAAGCCGCCGGACGAGATCGATACATCGAGGCAATGTTGATTGAGGTGTTATTGATACTTCGCCAGGTGAGTAAAGCAGATGCGCAGAAAGTTGCCGGTGGTGAAATTCGCCGGTTAGGGCTGGAGCCGTGGTCAGCAGAGCTGGCCCAGGAGAGAGAGGAACAGAGTCATGAATGAAGCGGATAAGGGCAAAATTTGCCTGGGGGCATTGCTTTTTACCCCCCTTGTTACGTGGTTTATCGCGGCGAAAGCCTTGTATGGTTTTACGCCAAAAGATGCGCGTGAACGTCTGGTTTTACTTATTCAGCAGACTTTTGATTTATGGCCTTTATGGGGTGCTTTATTAGTCGGTGAAATTATTGCCATCATAGGCTTAATCATATTTTTCAAATTTAATCACCAGATATTTAAAGGTGCACCATTTAAGAAAATATATCGTGGTACGCGGCTTGTTTCTCAGCGGGCTTTAGCATCCATAACTAAAGAAAGAGAGCCACAAATAACAATAGCTGATATTCCAATCCCTACAAAAGCGGAAGGTACACATATTTCAATAGCCGGGGCGACCGGTGTTGGTAAATCAACAATCTTTGCTGAAATGATGAAATGTTGCTTGATGCGTGGAAAAATGCAACGTGTTGCCTCAAATAAAGACCGCATGATAATCCTCGATCCAGATGGCGATTTCCTTTCTCGTTTTTATAAAAAAGGCGATAAGATTTTAAATCCCTATGATGCCAGAACAGAAGGGTGGGTATTTTTCAACGAAATAAAAAGTGATTTTGACTTTGAGCGATTCGGTGTTTCTATCGTACCTACAGCGAAGGATTCGCAAACAGAAGAATGGAATGGATACGGTCGTCTTTTATTTACCGAGGTATCCCGTAAAGTATTTAACACAAGTCGAAACCCAACGATGGAAGAAGTATTCTACTGGACAAATGAAGTACCACTGGAAGAACTTGAGGAATATGTCAGAGGCACTAAAGCACAGGCTTTATTTGCTGGTAGCGGTCGGGCCGTTGGTAGTGCTCGCTTTGTGCTTAGTAATAAACTTGCCGCTCACCTGAAAATGCCAGCAGGGAACTTCTCAATTCGTGAATGGCTGGAAGATCCGAAAGGCGGGAATCTGTATATCACCTGGACAGATGAAATGCGTGAAGCCTTGAAATCGCTTATTTCATGCTGGACAGATAGCATATTTTCTATTGTGTTAGGTATGAGCAAGAGCAACTCCCGTAAAATCTGGACGTTTATAGATGAACTGGAATCCCTTGATTACCTGCCATCATTACGTGATGCATTAACAAAAGGTCGTAAAAAAGGACTACGGGTTGTCACCGGCTATCAGTCGTATTCGCAGGTCATTAGCATCTATGGCAGTGATGTAGCTGAAACCCTTCTGTCTAACCATCGTACATCGGTTGTTATGGCCGCTGGTCGCCTGGGTGAAAGAACCCTCGAATTTGTCTCTAAATCATTGGGGGAGATTGAGGGCGAAAGAGAAAAAACGGGGATTAGCCGCCGCTTTGGTCAGTTGGGAACCAAAAATACCAATGATGATCACAAGCGCGAGCGGGCTGTAACGCCAACCGAAATCGCCACGCTGGATGATCTGACCGGTTACATCGCGTTTCCAGGAAATCTGCCAGTGGCTAAATTTGAGACTCATCACGTTAACTACACTCGTTCTAACCCTGTACCGGGCGTGGTCTTACGTGAAAGCACCGCATTTGCAGGAATGTAAATATGCTGAACATTACGACGATTACCCGCCAGCGTGTCGATAAGGTTGTTGATTACTATGCTGATGGCGCAGACGATTACTATGCGAAAGACGGTAACGCGATGCAGTGGCAAGGCGCTGGCGCGGAAGAACTGGGCTTAACCGGCGAGGTAGAACAAAAACGGTTTGCGAAATTGCTTGATGGCAAAGTAACGGATGATATTTCCGTGATGCGTAAAACGGCCAACAGCGAAAGCAAAGAACGATTGGGATACGATCTTACGTTTTCCGCGCCGAAAGGCGTTACGCTTCAGGCACTGGTCAACGGTGATAAACGTATCATTGAAGCGCACGATCGGGCGGTCACTAAAGCCATCGAGGAAGCGGAACGGCTGGCACTAGGCCGCTTTACCGTCAATAAAAAAACGCACGTTGAAAACACGAATAAGCTGATTGTCGGCAAATTTCGACATGAAACGTCACGCGAGCTAGACCCGGATTTGCACACCCATGCCTTTGTAATGAACCTCACCAAAACCAGCGATGGTAAATGGCGTTCGCTCACGAATGACGGCATTGTGAACTCGCTTACGTTATTGGGTAACGTTTACAAATCCGAGCTGGCAAGAGAGCTGGAGCTGGCCGGTTACAACCTGCGTTATGATCGGAATGGTACGTTTGATTTGGCGCATTTCAGCCAGGAGCAGATAGCCCAATTCAGCCAGCGCAGCCAGCAGATTGAGGCCGAGTTAGCAAAGAATGGTTTGAGCCGTGAAACGGCCAGCCATGAGCAAAAAAATGCGGCCGCGCTGAAAACTCGTAAAAGCAAAGGCGAAGTAGATCGCGATGTACTCTATGAGGGCTGGAAAAACCGCGCCAAAGAGCTTCAGATTGATTTTGATAGCCGGGAGTGGAAAGGTGCGGCCAACGACGATATAGCGCGGAATACGCAGCCAGCGGCGCTGGAAAAGCCTATCGAGTACCAGGCTGACAAGGTAATGACCTTTGCCATTCGTTCACTTACCGAACGTCAATCGGTGATTACCGAGCGGGAGCTGATGGACGTGGCGATGAAGCATGGCTATGGCCGCTTAACCCTCGATGATATTCGGGCTGCGAGAGAACGGGCCATAACCACCGGCAACCTCATCAAAGAAGAAGCAACATACGCAGCGGCCACAACCAATAAAAAACAGCAGAACGTAGCAATGACCCGCGAACAATGGGTAACGGAACTGGTGAAAGCTGGCCGCAATAAAGATGAGGCCCGTAAACTCGTAGATAAGGGCATCACAAACGGGCGGCTGGTACAGCAAAAGCCGCGTTTTACCACACAGTTAGCTCAACAACGCGAACGCAACATACTGAAGATGGAGCGGGAAGGGCGCGGAAAGATCCAGACCCCATACACTCGCGAGTTTAGCGAGGGCTGGTTAGCCAGCAGAACGTTAAAACCCGAACAGTTAAAAGCGGTTATGGGAATTATTCATACTCCCAACCAGTTTATTTCTGTACATGGGTTTGCCGGTACTGGCAAAAGTTATATGACCAAATCGGCAGCGGATTTTCTAAAAGAGCAGGGCGTACACGTCACCAGTCTTGCCCCCTACGGTAGCCAGGTTAAAGCGCTTCAGGCTGAAGGGCTGGAATCTCGCACACTCCAGTCTTTCCTCCGGGCCTCAGATAAAAAAATTGGCCCCGGCTCAGTAGTTTTTATTGACGAAGCAGGGGTAATCCCGGCCCGCCAGATGGAGGAAACCATGCGCGTGATCCGCGATGCGGGCGCACGAGCGGTATTCCTGGGCGATACCAAACAGACTAAAGCCGTCGAAGCGGGTAAACCTTTCGAGCAGCTTATTAAAGCCGGTATGGAAACGGCCTATATGAAAGATATTCAGCGCCAGAAAGACCCGGAATTGCTGAAAGCCGCGCTAAATGCAGCAGAAGGGAAAATAAAGGCGTCGTTGACCCACGTAACCAGCATCGTAGAGGAAAAAAATCATGATCAGCGCTACCGCCGCATTGTCGGGGATTACGTGACAATGCCGCCGACAGACCGGGCTAACGCCCTGATCATCACCGGCACGAACGACAGCCGGAAAAAAATTAATGCGTACATTCAGGCCGAGCTGGGGCTAAAAGGCCAGGGTATCAATTACCCGCTTCTGAACCGTCTTGATACCACTCAGGCCCAGCGGCAGCACAGCAAATATTACGAAAAAGGAGCCGTGATTATCCCGGAACGGGATTACAGCAACGGGCTGAAACGCGGGGCCGTTTATACCGTTCTCGATACCGGCCCCGGCAATAAACTTACGGTAAGCGACGGCAGCGGCGACACAATCGCATTTTCACCGGCGCGATTTTCCAAATTATCCGTGTACTCAGTTGAAAAAACGGAGCTGGCCGTAGGCGACCAGGTAAGGATCACCCGTAACGATGCGCATCTGGATTTAGCGAACGGCGACCGTTTTAAGGTAAAAGGCGTCCAGAGTGGTGAGGTACTGCTGGAGAACGAGAAAGGGCGACTGGTAAAAATTGATGCCAACAAACCTATGTATTTAGGGCTGGCTTACGCTTCGACCGTCCATAGCGCTCAGGGGCTAACCTGCGACAAGGTTTTTATCAATATGGATACCCGATCACTCACAACGGCCAAAGATGTTTATTACGTGGCTGTCACCCGCGCTAAACACGAAGCCATCATTTACACAGACGATGAGAAGAAGCTGGATAAAGCGGCCAGCCGTGAAGGGTTCAAAACCGCCGCGCTTGAGCTGGAGCAACTCAAACGCTATGCCAAAGAGCAGCAGCATGATGCCCGCGAAAAAGGCCGAGACAAAACCGAGCCGACGCAGGAAAAAGACAATGCCAAGCGTAAAGGCAAAGGTCATGACAAAAATAACGACGAGAGAGCATTTACCTCGCTCTAACTGACTAATCCCCCGAACAGCACCGGCAGAACAAACCCACCCCGGATTATTGGGAGCCGGTATTGTCCGGGGGGCATTATCGTAGCATTTGTGTTGCATACAGCCCGTAAAAACTCATTCAGTGAACTTGAACAACCGTTTGTGTGGCCACGTCGCCGGCAGCAGCTGGCCAACGCTGGCGCCGAAAACGCGAAGTGAATAAAAACATAAAGTTATGAGGGGAGGGGATAAGAAAAGGGCATTCAAAAATTTCGATGCCCTTTTGTGGAAACCTGCGCTATCGCGGGGAAAAACCTTCTTCGGCCATTGCCCTCTGTAATTTATCGACGGCATCCTTGATGACATACGCCTCGTCATCATCAACGGCACACCCCCGTAAATCACTCCACGTCAACCGCTTAACAAACTGCGCCAGCGCCAGCGCTTCTTTGTCATCCAGATCTAAAGACAACGTGTTGATACCTTGACCCATAACCCACCTCGTTAGTCTGTAAAACGGTACGTTTTCTTACCGCCCTGCGTTTCATGAATCAGCTTAAACCCGCTTCCGGCCAGCAGTCTCATCATTTTTGTGGCCGGGGGGAGACAGGAGGCTTCCAGCCGGTGTCCGGGCGTGGCTTCGATGATTGAGGCAAGCATACTCTTGCCAATGCCTTTACCCTGCTCGTCAGCCGCAACAGCGAACATACGGATCTCAAGATGAGATGCCCGGCCCGCAAAATCATTGCGGCCGGTTAACAGTGAAAATCCCACCGGCTGCCGCGTTAACTTCTCGGCAAAGACAAAGAGATAATCCCCAACGGGGATATTATCTCTGTATTGTTGGGTGACACTTTGTAGCTCAGATCTCACTGTTTCAAGACCGTTGCCCTCGGCATAGAAAAATGCGCCAGATGTTACCCCATCGCGCACCAGGTTCATGATGAAAGGAATATCGCCGCTGTTTCCTAATCGCATATCAAGCATATCGTTCTCCATTCAATAAGACGGGGTAAAATCCCGGCCCTGATTCCAGCGTGATTGCCAGTGCTTCAGGTACTGCCCGGCCAGTTCGGGCGCGTCCCACATCACAATCGCGTTTTCAGAGTTATATTTCTCGGCACTGGCCGTGTAGTTAAAACTGCCAGTTTCCACATGACGGCCATCAACGATGATCACCTTGTCATGCTGGATTTTGTAGTTACTGTTAACCCGAAGCGGAATACCCGCATTCGTAACAAGATTCATTGCCGCACGACTTGCGCGACCCGTATTGCCATTCTCATCAACGACAATTTTCACGTCTACACCGCGGCGTTTGGCCGCAATCAGCGCTTTCATAATATCGGGGGCAGTAAAGCTGTAGGCCATCATTCTGATGTTATCTTTTGCCGAGCCGATAACGTTGATAACGAGCTGCTGCGCGGTTCCTTCCGGCGAGAAACCTACTTGCGCCGATGCAGCAAAAAGAGACGGGGCCGAAGCCCCGTAAAGTACGGCGGCAACCAGTGCCGCTTTAAAGAGAAAGTTGCGCTTTTTTAAACGCTGGATCATAAAGAACCTCAACAATCTGGCGGTGTTCCATGTACACCACGACATCTATTGTGGTGTACAGCGTTTTCATAATCACGTCATAATCCAGCGTCTGGCCGACGCCGGTTTGCTTGATAAGCAGCGCAATACGGCTGAAAGTGGATTTTGCATCGTCGGCGTGGGTGGATGTGATCCCGCCCGGATGCCCGGTATTCAGCGAGTTTATGTAATCCCATGCTGCATCATCCCTAAGCTCTGTCATCATGATACGGTCGGGAGAAAGACGCATACACGCTTTCAGGCTGACCGCCGGGGCCAGACGGCCATCCTGATCGCCGTACAGCATATAAACCATTTCGTGATGCAGATCAGACCCAATTTCGTGAACGTCCTCTGAAACTACAATGCGCTCGGTATAAGGCACTTCCCGAAGCAGGGAGCGGGTAAACGTTGATTTACCCGAACCGGTAGACCCTGATACAACGATGTTCAGCTTGTTGCGTACCGCAATTTTAAAAAACGAAACGAGGTCGTCTTTATCGAGCAGCTCCAGCAATTCTTGCTCGAATGGCTGAAGGGCTACTTCACCCTGAACCTTTCGTTTCCAGCCAGTGAAACGGCCCTCATCGCGGAGTTGTTCAAGAGACTTATCAACGGGCAGATGCTTACGAAACGCGATGGCTACTGTTCCCTCCAGTACGGCAGGGGGTAAGCAAATAATTCCCCTTGAGCCGTCCGGCAGAAGCACGTTATTAACGGACTCTTTCGGTAGTCCGTTATAACCACAAAGCGTGTCGGTTAAGCGTGATATATATTCAGCCGTAATTTTCTCATCGTCGTGGAAAATACGGCCTTTCGACGTTTCACAAACAACCTGCTGATACTTGTTAATTCTCAGCTCCCACACATCGGGATCACTCAGGTAGCGCTGAAGTGGTTCGAGCGTCAGCCATACCCCCTGCTCACGGCGGGGGCGTTGGCGAATATCTTGAATATTACTGGTTAACTCAGTCATTCATTTCTAACCCATATACAGTGCTGAAATCCAGATCGCGGGCTACGTAGATGGATACGGCATCGCCCTGCGCAGCGTAGAGCGTTGGCGGGATATTAATCTTCGCCCGTAATGCTTCAGTAGCAAGCTGGTCGGTACTGTTTTCCGTTGTGTTAAACGTCACGTCGGAGTTGTTGTTGTTAATCGACGCGATACCGGCTTTCATGCCATCAGTCAACACAGAGAAGAAAATGGCATCGCCCATTCGTTCCCAAAAGTGAGAGTTGACCTGACCAGGTACGCCCGCACTACCTAAAGCGTTAGTGCCGCTGCTGTCGAGGTTAACAATAGTCTGATCCGGGTTACGCAAGCGTGACCAGAGAACGAACACACGATTCTGGCCGTTCTGGATACCGCTATTCTGCTCGCCAGTGACCACAGCCCCTTTATCAATCAGTTTTACAGTACCGTCAGCAGAGTACACATCACGGCTTACAGTACATTTCACCTGGCCCGGAACGGTGGTATCCAGTTCCGTATTTGTACCGCAAGGAATCATTGTTCCCTGCGCAATGGTCAGATTTGGATGCGGCATTACAGATGCCTGGGCGACAGCCATACGCGCCGGTTTCATTCGGCTCGCCAGTGCCTGGCTGTTTGAGCTGGTTTCTGTATTGTCCTGACCTGACCGGCGCTCCTGTTCTTTCGCAGTCGTAGCCTGTTTCTCAGGATCGACACCGTTGAAGGACACCCCTAACCGGGCGCGCATAATTTTTTCTTCCGGTGATAATTCCTTTTTCTGGTTATTCAATGTTTGACGCGCAACCTGCTGCTGCGACTCCTGCGTCGTCTGCAACGGAGGAACGACGCTATTTTTTGGCGTGTTGTCGATAGTCGGGGGCACATCATCAAAAGACTGGCGCGGTAAAGAGCTGGTCATAACCTGCTCTTTATCCTTTTTGGGATCGTCGGCCAGCTTCTTAACGTGCATCTGGTTATAGATGAACCATCCCACCATTGCCGAACCTATCAACACCATCAGCCCGACAAAGGCCCGAGCACCGGCAATACGTTTTTTGGGGGAACCGCTGAAGCCCTGACGCTCATCCTCGATGCCGGTATCTTCTTCATCGAGATAATCTAAGTTTTCCTCTCTGTCTTTTCTCATGATTTATCCCCCTCACCCTTTTTCACGCGCTTAACATCTGGTGACGTAGTGCCGGTACTGATCGCCCCTAAATTTGGGTTGTAATTCATATTCAGAACACCCACGACTTTATTTCCGTAACGAATACGCCATTCTTTTGCTACCGTTTCAGCCACAACAATGTTGTTATATTCCCCGGCTGGATGCTGGTTAACGGTGTGTTCTTTACCATCGTCACCGATATAGAACACAACGGGTAAATCGGCATTTGCAGGGAATTTGAAGTATGTGAAGCGGAAATTATCCCAAACGTTTACCGGGGCCACTGTCCGATATTCATCTTCATCTGACATTTTATAAAGCAGGTTGTAAGGCCCGTTCTGAAGGTCTTTCAACGCCTTTTTCACGCGGTTACTTTCCAGCGTTTTATTAGCCTTTTTCATATCCTCAAATGGATAGAGATAAGTAAGCTGGAGAGTGGCATTTTTCATACTCCACGGCGTCTTGATAAAGTTGGCTTTAACGTTACCCTGGGCGTCTTTCGTGGTGTAGTCACCTACATAGTGCAACACAATGTTATAAGTGCGTTTGTTCGTGACCAGAACAAGGTTAGTATCGCTGGGAACTTCCCCTTTCGGCTTGATAAACATGTTGTTTTCAACATGGGTAAACGCATAACTATTGCTGTCACCAAAAGCGTGTGTCACATAGCTTTCATCAGGCGCAACCACGATATGAGTGGCAACACCGGCAACGGAATCAATACGCACCACGTCAACCGGGTTATACACCACGGATTTAATACGGTAGTCGTATGGGCTACCTTTTCCCACTTCCAGCGCCAGCGCCTGACCAGAGAGGCCGAGGCTGACCAGAATTAAACCGGCGATTAATTGTTTTTTCATGATCAGCCTCCCACTGCGCCAACGTTCTCAGCGTTCTTACGGTAACTCGTTACACGGAAGCCAAGCGGGTTGATATAGCGCTGCTGCGCGGTCATTGGTAACGCTTTGTACTCATACGCAATCGTGGCAATCCAGTAGCGCGGCGGCTCAGGGTTCGGACGCTGGCGAATGCGCTGCTGCGTGGTAAAGCGAACGGTGGCAACACCGTGTTCGCGGTCGGTGATCACCGAGTTGATATGAACGGTCGTTCTTTCAGAGTCACCCAACCGCTTATCAATGCGGTTCGGGCCTTTGAACATGGAGAGATATTCATCGGCTACATCACCGGAAGCCATCAGGCTCATGGCGTCATAATCAACCTGAATACTGTTGTAGTCGTAGGACTCACGGTGAATAACAAATTGTGAAATCCAATACTGGTCTATCACGTCGCCATAAGTCGCTTCATCGCGGGTAATTTTCACCTGCGATACTTCGCCTGTATCTTTATTAATCGTGGTGAGGTATGCCGGTAAAGGCTGCGCAAAACGGATAATGACGCCGACCGCAGTAATCATGCTCACAACGGCAAAGACGAAAAAGGCCGTGGCAATTTTCCAGGCGCGAGAGCGGGAATTAAGGATCTCATTAACCATATCGCGCTCAAGCCCTTGAGTTTCCTCATGGTACTTATTCAGATCTTCCCGCGATATCGCTTGATGTTTGTTTTTCTTCAGCATTGTTACTCTCCGTTGTTAGCGGCATCTGCACGATACAGCTCGGCGGGATACGTCTTATTAACATCAACCAGCTTTTTCATGTTGGGTTCTGGCGGCGGCGTCGGGCTACTGGAACAGGCGGCCAACAGCAGCCCGATAAGTGCCATTGCCGTGTATTTGAAGAAATGCACCATCTTTGTCACTCCCTTTGAGTCAATCACAAAAAAATAATAAGTCATCAAAATTACAATTTCAATGACTTATTAAAAATTAATTTCTACTCCACTTTTAGCGCCGTGAACCCTTTGCGAAACCCTGCATTTGGGAACCCGCAGCGGTGGCCGCTCCCGCGCCGGGGCCACCGGCAGCCGTAGCCGCCGCAGTCTTAGCGCCAGTACCGCCCCCGGCACCTGTAGCGCCTTTTTGACCACCAGGCTGATTGCCACCACCGCCAGCTCCACGGCCACCGCCACCGGCGTTAGGTATCAGCTCCTGAATACCCGCAGAGATACCATCCCCCCAACGGGAGGCTATTTCAGGAATGCGCATCAGGATCAGGTAAGAAACAATCATTATCAGCAGACAAGCAAAAACCGGCCCTAACAGGCTACTGTCAGCCCCGGAAGCGGTGACGGCATCGAGCGCTTTTTGATAGAACTTAATCATCAGGCCAAACAGCATCGACAGCAGAATTGTTACCAGCCCATAGTTAACCATCGAGCCAAGCCATTTATTGAACATGCCATACAGCGGCTTGAACAACAGGCAGAAGATGAAGATAGGCCCAAAGCACACAGTGATTGCCAGCAGTAACTTCGCCATCAGTACCAGCCCGGCCCCGATACCACAGATCAACACCGTGGAAATAATGACCGCGCAAGCCAGGAATAATGACGCCAACCCGGAACCGCTATAAATATCGGCGTTATCAAACGCAGTACGCGCAACCTGCATCCCGTCATGGATGGCCTTGTCGATGTTGTTACCCATTGCATCTTCAGTGCCACCGGACGAACCGTTAATAACCAGTACCGAGGAAAACTCATCCGGGATCTTCATGGCCGCATCAGCCAGTTGGGTTTGATACAGCCCGCCCGCGCTGGCAAAGCTGATTATCATCGACCACACAATGAATTTTTTTATCAACGATGAGAGCGGCTCACCGTGTGGCCGGGCTAATGTAAACAGCCCGTCCAGGGTGAGTTTGCAAATCAACGCCAACCCAATTACCGGTGAAATGGTGGATATAACAACTCCGAGATTAGAGGCCACAAATTCCTTTGTGACCGTATCCATGTAATTGAAAATATCCGTTGTAAATGAAAAGGCCATGCTTTCCCCCTACCCTAATCAGGGCGTGACTTTTGGCATTGAGAGGCCATCATCACTTTTGCCAAACACTTTCAAATCTTTCTCTGCTTCCAGCGCGTTCTGACAATCCGGCTTCACTTTGAGCGCCGCATCATCACGACATTTTTCCACCATCGCTTTACGCTCCTGATCGTGTTCCTTGTACCAGGAAACAGGATGTTCAGAATCACAACCGGCCAGCAGGAAAAGAGCTAAAGGTAAAATCAGTTTTTTCATGGTTTATTCCGTTACGTTAGGCATGGAAAGATCTTCACCGTCAGCGCCGAGGACAAAGCGCTTCTGGGCGTATTGTTTTTGTTCCTGCAAAATCTTGTCTTGCGAGGTTTGCAGCATCGCCATCAGTTGCAGCTTCGTTTGCTCCCCCTGAATAGCACCTTGCGCGGTCTGGATACGCGCCTGAAGGTCAGCGATTTGTTTCATGTCCGTGGTTGAGTCAATCTGATTGGTCAGCTCCTGAATGTTATTCAGCTCCGCCATTTCATTGTTGTAAGCGTTCTGCGCCATCACACGGTCATACGCCCCTTTCTCCGCCAACTTCTGCTTAATGAAACTCATCGCTTCGGAACGGTTCATACCGTCAATCTGCGACTGAAATTCCTTCAGCATGGATTGAGCAGATGAAGTGATACCTGAACTGCTGTTCATGGCGTCGCTGTATACCTGCGTCCAGTCAGACGGTAAATTGCCTTTCAGCGTACTAATATCGCCATTCAGCAAATTACCGATACCAGAGCTGCCGGTTAAGGAAGCCAGCGTTTGCTCCTGCTTCAGCAATTGAGATTTGAGCTGTTCAATTTGCTGCGTCATTAATGTGACCTGCTCAAGCGCCTGGGCCAGATTTGCAGGATCGTTAACTACCAGTTGCGCATTAACTGCAACCGGCGAAATAGCCAGAGCTAAAACAAGGCTTGCAAGTGTCTTTTTCATGTCGTTACCTCACGCTGCGAGTACAGATTTCCAGTAGGGTTCGAGCCATTTATCAGGGTTATCATCCCCAATTTGCTCAATAATTTTCGCCAGTGTTTCGGCGTTTTGGGTTTCCCCTGACAGGATGCTAAGGATCTTATCCAGCTTCCTGAAGTTCTCCGGCGTCTTAACGCGCGGGGCCAGGTTGAATTGCGCCATCGCGCTTTGGCTGCCTTGTTTCACCAGGAACTGGCGGGAGTTCTCAGGAATAGACAGCAGCGCGTCAAACTCTGCCGGTGTCAATTTGAGGCGAGTAACGTAGTCCTCATAATCCGCATCCGGGTTTTCCAGAAGAATTTTCGTTACGCACTGCTGCATGATGGTTTTACCGATGGAGCTATCCAGCGCATCGTTCGGTTCTTGCGTGGAGAATACGTAAACCGCATCTTTCTTACGGTCTGTTTTAAGGCCACGTTTGACTTCCACACTCATAATTGGATCGTCAAGGTACTGGTGAAACTCATCGAATACCTGAATCACCCGGCGACGGCCATCAATAGACTGACGCACACGGAAATTGAGATACATCAGGAGCGGAGTACGTGTTGCAGGAGGGATCTCATTATCTGCAACAATGAAATCTGTCAGGTCAAAGCCGTAGATATCGTATTCACCGAGATTCAGTGAATCCGAGTCGTTATCGAACAACCAACCGTTTTCATGGCCGCGAGTCCACGGAACAAGCAATGACGCCAGTGTTTGTTTACTGCCCGCTGTTTGATATGGATTCGGCATCTGCTGAATTAACATATCCACGGTGCGTAAATCTGTCGGAATGAGGGAGTTCTCATCCATCAAAGCATCGACGGCGCGGTTAAGGTCATTAACCTGATCAGCATCGAGTACGCTGCCTTTGGTAATTTCAGCGCACAGGCGCATCAGGCGCTTACAAAATGCAATGTTAACTTTGGTGCCAGGCATCTGTAGAGGTGCCCACCCGGAAGCAACGCCCTCTTTCAGAACCGTGTAGTGACCGTGTAACGCTTTAATCATCGGCATCATGCCCTGATCGCGGTCAAAGGCAAAAATGCGCGGGTTATACTTCATCGCTTGCGTCAGCAGGAAGTTAAGCAGCGTAGTTTTACCTGCCCCCGAACGCCCAAGCATTAACGTATGCGCCAGCGGTCGCTTACCGAAAGACATTTCATCTTCTGGCGTTACATGCAAGTTCATATACAGCGGCGTATTTGCCACCGTTTTGAACAGCGTCAGCGCTGGCCCCCACGGGTTATTATTTGCTTTCCCGGACATAAAATTATGGAAGGGGGAGAAGCAAAGAAAATTCCAGCTATTCAGCGGGCAAGGTCGTGGCGACAGGTGTTGATTAGCCGGAAGTTTTGCATAATATGCCGCTTCTGAAGCTAACCCTACCTGGCTGGCAATCAGCCCGCAGTTGTTCAGCATATTTCTGGCAACACCGGCGTTTGAACGGGCCTCTTTAAGCGTCTTGCCAAAGGTGTGTACCGTCAGGTGATGCCAGCCCATGATAAAGGTACGTGAAACAACGCCATCAACGGCGTCATTCATCTGGTTTATCTGCGTAAAGGATGGATCGCCTGTTTCCAGTAGTGCTTTTTGCTGGTTAGTGAGGTAAGTTCTTGCCGCTTGCTGGGACATACAGCAATACGTTTGCGTTAACACAAACTCAAACGGTGCTTCCATCAGGATATTGATCTGACCCGGCTCAGTATCGGAATCGTAATCCCGGATTTCAACGGCAGACGTATAGCGGCGTTCGTCGGTACCGCGAATCTCGATACCATCCCCCCAAAATGAAGAAGTTGGGCGGGTAGTAGCCAAATATTCACGGATTCGGCCACGACAAACCGGCACTGGCGCCCACTCACCATTGACGAGGTAATAGAGCCACTCCAGCGCTTTAGAATAGGTGTGTTGAGTGCCACTAAAGACTTCTTTATCTTCCTGAACGTCCTGATATTCCACATCGGCCAGCAAATCTTCACGCAGATCGATAATATCCTCATCATCTTCTGCATCATCTTTTTTCTGTTCAGGAATGACGTTCCCCCGTTTGTCACGGAAGTAGTAGCCTAAGCGGTCAATGCCATAAGGACGCAGGGAGTTCATGACCTGCTCACAAATATCTTCCAGCGCACTAATAGCATCAGCCTGCATTTCGCGCAGCTCGTTGGCCGATGGCTTATCAAACTTTGCCAGCATCTTTTGAGCGGCATCCCCCACAGGGTTATAAACAACCGTCAGGTACAGGTCATTTACCATCATGGGGGTATCATCAAACTGATCACGATAATATTCATTCACCATACGCGGGAACGTCATATTGTAATGCGTGTCAGGATAATTATTAATTTCGCGGTGGTGTAAGTGAGTCCATAATTTTACATGCTCACTACCAATCCCTTTTAAAAGCTGATTCAAATCAGCGTGCCACTTAATTAGCTCGGCATCAGAAGCACAGTCATGGGTTCGCCCACGGATTTTAAATATAGAAAGGTACTCCCCATTTACCGTACTGATAACATGGGGCGTCACATGGTAGGAGTAAGGAATATATTTCAAAGAGGAAGGTTCTTTTTTGAAATCTTTCACCCCCCTTTTTTTCATTTCCGCTACGGCCATTATTTTTTATCTCCATAATCAGTAGGTGAGTAACTAGAGCCGCCCCACAGTTTAGTAAACGGGGAGTTAATCATATTTAGCCCTTTCGTCATGATAGCCAGCCATATAATACGAAACATACGGTCATCATGTTTGCTGATACAAAACTCAATAAACCACAGCAAGCCAAAAAGAACTACGGCCCAAAGGTGGATCGTCATAAATAACGTCGCACAAAATATGAAGGTGGCAATAATTACTGTTCGCGGAACACCGGCAAATGTCGGCAGTCGCGTAGCGCCTTTAAATAAAGGATATTTACCGGATAAATTCATCGTTTCCTCCCGTCATATACGGGCCGGGGGATACGCCCCCGGCGAACCTTCTTAACTCAGCCCGAAAAGGCCAACAAGGTAAGACGCGGAACCGACAACAATCAGACCGATAACAATACGAACCGCCCAGCTCGCCGGGAGCATATGAGCGATCCATGCGATAGCACTCACGATGATAAGAACGGTGGCCGCAATCGGAATCCACGTCATCATCCAAGACTGAACAGAACTCAGGGATGATTCACCGGTATCTGCACCGGCGGCCAGCGCCAGCTCAGGAACACACAGAGCAACCATCATGAACATTGCCACCGGGAAAAAACGTTTAATCGCTGTATTCATCTTTGTCTAACACTCCATCATCAGGAAAAATAAAATCAGGCTCATCCAGGAAAAGCCCCACTTCTCTTGCATTAAAATCGTCTCTCAGCATGTCGGCCAGTATCCGCAGATCGGCCCACGTTCTAACCCCCTCTCCAGACTGAACTCTCAGGGAGCAAGTGATTACGCCCCCCTCACTATTTTTCACATCAAAAAGCGGTATCCATTTCTTTTTATCCATCCGTTGAATAGCGATCCGAACAACTTTGTTTTGATTGAATACTTCTTCTAACTGCTTCAACAAGATGAGATAAACGCGCATCTAAAATGACTCCTGTTACTCCCTACTTCTGCCGGAAAGCGTCACCATCAGATGCACCAAAAGCGTCTTTATCCGAGCCACTAAAGGCATCAGTCATACCGGCGTCTTTTGGTTGTTCTTCACCATCAGCAGCATCTACCGGCACAGCATCTATAGCTGTATCAACACTTTCCACATCAGTGGAGCCATCATCGGCTTTCAGAGCAGGGATTACGGGTTTTGATTGCCCAATTTGAGCAACCACCTTTGATACATAACCGTTTGTAAATCCAGCGGTTAGTGAACCCGTATTATAACAAGATAAAGCGTGTCTCAAAGCTGACTGCCCCGGCGCATACTCTTTTGTTGCGAGCTGGTAGCAGTAATTAAGAACGTATTGAGCAGCTTCGAGATTTTTACAACCATTAAACAAATCTGCGGCAGAAACATTCAATTTTGGGAAATTCGCAGAGTTGATTTGCCCTAAACCTACGTCAAAGTTATAACCATGAGCCGTTAGCCATTTTGTCGTTTTAACAGCTTCATCCAGGGAGCGCGGTTGTCTGGCTAACGGTGATTTTGTTCCTTTAGGAACGTTGACGTTTATCGCGTATGGGTTGTTGCGCGATTCATGGCTAACCAGGTACCCAATAGTTAAAGGATGCACTTCTGGCGCACAACGTTTTGCCAGAGCCATAACCGGCGCTGACAGTTCCGCATTTGCGGGTGTGGCATCCAAAAGGCCAGCAATCAACAGTGGGAAAAGGGCAACAACCTGCTTCATCTCTTTTTTCCTTGAAATTGCAATTTCAATGATTAACTAGTATAGTAAAGGTAAATTCGAACATGTCAAGACAAGATGAAAAGAAGCACAAAACAGAGCAGGAGCGCGAAACATCAGTGCCTAAAAGAAAAATCATATTCGTACCCTTGCAGTCAGAAAAGAGTCCCAAAGGGGAGCCTCGCTACCGAGATCCAGCCAATCCATTTAACACATGGGTTGGAAGGGGAAAGCGCCCTGACTGGCTAAAAAAATATCTTGACGAAGGCCGCGAGCTTTCGGAGTTTGAGATCGTAGAATAAGGAGCTGACGGATGAGTAAAATTATTGATTTTCCTACCGGAAAAAAGAGGGAGAAAAGGGCCAAAGCAATCCGAGCGCGTCGTAATAAAGAAGCGCAGCAGCGGAGCGAAATAACCCCCTCCCAATTTTGGTGGGTTAAGAAAATAAAGTTACTCACCGTGATTAAACAGTCGGCACGTTTTCTCTTAATATATTTAGGGTTATTAACTGCCGACATCCTTATCTATCTCCTTTTTATTCTAGGAAAACTCCTAAAATTCTTTACGATGATTGGTATCATCGCGGTGCTTCTGTTTCTGGTCGTGGAATATAGGAATGATTGGCATTATACGCAATCTGCATTCCATGCCGCAGCAATATTTGTTGGCCTGATCGCCCTGCGCATCGGGCATGACAAACTACTGAATGGCCTAATAAGGCTTAAATCCTATCTATCCAGAAAAGGGTGAAATAATGCGGAAGATAATAATTGCATCCGTGGTGATACTGGCATCGTCTTATTCCGTTGCCAGCTTCGAAAAGATCCATGCAAGACATTAGCTTGCATGGCTGCAAAATCAGGTGGCGAGTTTGGGAGTGTTGGCGATAGTGATTGCTCTGGTGCTATCGCTGACTTCTTCAATATCGTGAAGAAAAACAAGCATGGCTTTCTTCCTAATCACACAGCAGATGCGCGTAAAGAATTTCTTATGGAATGTTCAGGCGCGGAGCAGAATACCGCCGCTGTTAGCAGGGTTATTTCAATGTTTGGACGTATCAGGAAAGGTTAAATATGAAAACTAAAAGCATCATCTTCACCGCAGCCCTCTTACTGACCGGCTGCGCCAGCCAGTCACAAGTTGACCAGCTAACCAAGCAGGTGAATACGCTCAGAACAGATGTGTATAACCTACAGATTCAACAGCGCAATGACACACAGGCGCTTCAGCGCGAAGTACAGAAATCGCGCCCCATCGGAGTTTGCTATCTTGACGGCCAACCCTATTCACAAGGGGCGGTCATTGCTGGCCGCATTTGCGCCAGTAATGGTGTGATCGTCAATGGCAGACCGACAGAAGTTTCATGGCAGGTTTATCACCGCCGCTAACAACGCGCGTTCGGGGCTTCGGCCCCGTTTTTTATGGTACAGGTAGCATGGATATACTTTCCCTTTTCCCCTCTAACGTAATCGCATTGTGGGCCGTGTCATTTGCTTTTCTGGCCGTCCTGTATTGGTGGAAGATCACCGCCAGAAAACGCAGACACAAACGCAAGCAACAACAAGCCCGGCGTGTACTCGCAAAAATTCAGACCCTACCGGCGTTCGGCTACAAGATCGCTTATCTCAGGAAGATAGACCCTTTCACCTTTGAGGAACTGTTACTGGAGGGGTTTAAGTCGCATGGCTTCAGAACTATCAGAAACAAACGCTATACCGGTGACGGAGGCATTGACGGCCAGGTAATAATCGGAAAACATCGCTATCTCATCCAGGCCAAACGCTATCGCGGCCATATTGC
>ENA-UEOW01000204-UEOW01000204.1-human-gut-metagenome-genome-assembly--contig:-NODE-204-length-32404-cov-8.563213_pt1 | contig 32404 bp, 27 predicted proteins | sample MGYA00242894_ERZ507904 | MGnify/ENA primary metagenome ERZ507904 (study PRJEB26167, sample SAMN06115426) | human gut metagenome | host: Homo sapiens | place: China:Chongqing | collected 2015-04-10... | reverse complement strand
AAACCTTATCCCAGCTGTCTTTCATGCCATAGTCACCCTATCCGCCCCTGCGGGGCACCTTCCCCTAGAGGGGAAGGATGCGATACGAGAATACCATCTTCTAAAAAAGGCGGCGAAGCCGCCACGAGAGCCCTGAACCTTGAACCCTGAACCCTGAACCAAATGAAAGCAAAGTAAAAAGGCGATGTGAAGAAATGAATCCTCATTTCTTCACATCGCCTTTTTGTTATAATAGGGAAAAGAGAAAGACGCAGTGTTTCCTTGTCAGGGCGAGGAAGGGAGGCGGAGCATGAAGAGGCGCGGATATATTCTTCTCGAGGCGCTGATCGCGCTTTTCCTGATCGCATCGCTTTCGGCGGTGCTCTATCCTTTCGCGGCGGAGGCTGTGCGCGCGGTGGATCTCATGGCGAAGCGTTCGCGGATCGCGGGCGAGGGACTCTATGCCATGGATTTCATGACTGAGCAGCTCCGCAATGCGCTTAAGAGGGGAGAGGCCTCTTCGATCTCTGGGAATACCTACAGCTACGCGGCGTATAACCAGTCGGGCGAAGTGAAGACGTATCGTTTCTTTCTGGATCAGGAGAAATTGAAGCTCGATGTGTACGGGATGACGACGGAGCCGGTGACGGGGACGACATCGGGGAAGGAGGAGTACGCACTGACTTGTGAGGAGGGGCCGCTCTTTGTTAAGAACGGGGAGGGATCGCTTGCGATCTCCTTCTCGATCCTGCATCGCCCGTCAGGGGAAATGATGGATTTCCGAACGAGCCTTCTCTCGTATGCCGATTTCTACAGAAAGGGGCAGCGCTATGAATAGGAGAAAAGGATCCATGACGCTGTGCCTGCTGCTTCTTTTTTCTATGCTGGTGACGCTGTCTGCGGGAGCGCTCTACTATGTCTCCCGCACCGCCTCGGAGGCGTACCTCTATCAGCAGGGGCTGTCTTCGGTATATGCGGCAGAGAGCGGAGCGAATGTGGCGCTCGGCCGGCTGAAGACGGGGGCGATGGGAAATCAGAGATTCACGCTCTCGGTGAATGGACGGCGGGTCAAGGTGACGGTGACGGATACGTCGGCATCCCGCACGGAGGGGATCATCCTGTCTACGGCATCAGATGCAGAGGGCGGGTACAAGCGGACGGTGCGGATCACGTACACGAGCGAAGAGCATGAGGGACAACGCATCATCACTGTCACAAATGTGTCGAGCTGACTGGTGGCTAAGAGACTGGGAGACATCAGCGCCTTTGTCTTTCATACCGCCGGTGCCCTATCTGCCCCTTCGGGGCACCTTCCCATAGGGAAACGCTGATTCAATCGCAGAGTCAGCTTTTTCAAGAATTTTTAGGCATAGCTTCGTCATAGCCTTCCTTAAATAGCTCGCTATTCGCGTCAGGTTATTCCTTGCTATGCCTAAAAATTCAAGAGTAAAATCTGACAACGATTGAATCAGTGTTTCCCTAGAGGGGAAGGCTGACGATACGAGAATACCCTATATTCTAAAACTCCGCGGCGCTTCCCAATTTTTATGCGCCGCACCACCCCCGTCGAACCTCTTGAACCTATAGAACCTATAGAACCTGCTCCCCCTCTTTCGCAAACAATCAAAGGGCAACACGCCCCCTGCTAGCCTTGAACCTTGAAAGCAGGGATCGGGTTTACGGAACTCCTCCCCGCTGAGCAGCCCCTTAGAGAAGGGGCGCGCCAAAGGCGCAGGATGGATCCTCGCGGCGGTTTGAAAAACAATGTGAAGCTATCCATTCCTCACGCATGTCATTCCGAGCGAAGCGAGAAAACTTTGTCATTTGCGGTCAGGGTCTCACGCTTTTTCCACATGTGCCGCGCACCTCTCCGCTTTCCTCATCTGGCTTTCCTCTCCTATCCGCCACTTTGGGGCAGGGCAGGCTGACGATACGAGGATAGCACCAGCTAAGGATCATCGCAGCACGCATTTTCATTTTCTTAAATCAAATAATCAAAAACATTTTAGCACTCTATTGACATGAGTGCTAAAAGTGCTATACTATAGTTGTTCAAGGGAGAACCGAAAGGGCTCCTGAAGAAAATTATAAAAAGAAAGAGGTCTTTGATATGCGTAGTTTGATTCCATTTGATGGTCTGTTTGGCAATACGGTTCTGGATCACTTCTTTGATGATGATATGCCGACGGTGTATCAGGATTACACCGCTGTCCCGAAGGTCGATATTGAGGATAAGAAGGATCATTACGAGATCACTTGCGATATGCCGGGGTTCAAGAAGGAAGAGATCCATATTTCTTATGAGAATGGGATCCTGTCTCTGGGTGCAAAGAAGGAAGACAGGAAGGATGCCGATGATAAAGAGCATCACTACATCCGCCGCGAACGTGCTTCTGTCTCCTTCAGCCGTCAGTTCACGGTGAAAGGCATCAAGGAGGAAGGCATCAAAGCGGCGCTGAAGGATGGCATCCTGACCATCATGCTGCCGAAGGAAGAAGAAAAGAAGGCAGAACCGTCTCGTCAGATCACGATCGACTAATGTCTTTTGAGAGACGCTGATGCGATCGCATAGAAAGCCCCTGATCGGAAATTTTCCGGTCAGGGGCTTTGTGGTGTATGGGATGGCTGGGAGATTAAGAGACTAAGAGACTAGGAGACTGGGAGATTGGAAGACATCAGCGCCTTTTTTCTCCATCCTTCCTTTGGAAGGAGGTGCCCCGAAGGGGCGGAGGTTGGTTGCGTGAAACGGTACTCCCACATTCAGGGAAGCTAACCCCGCCTCGCTTCGCTCGTCTGCCCCTTCCAGAGGAAGGGGCGCGAATGATTTTTAAGGAAGCACTGATTACATCGTTGTCATTCGCGGTCAGGCTCTCGCGTTTCCCACACATATGCCACGCACTTCTCCGCTTTCCTCATCTGTCTTTCATGCCGCCGGTGCCCTATCCGCCCCTGCGGGGCACCTTCCCCTCGAGGGGAAGGCTGCGATACGAGAATAGCATCATCTAAAGTGGCGGCGAAGCCGCCTCCTTCCCCTTTGAACCCTTTGAACCCTTTGAACCCTTTGAACCTTCTGAACCTATAGAACCCGCTTTCCCTCTTTATTGTCAACCGCAATCATTTTCTTGATTGACACATCTGATTGTTTATTTTATACTTACCTACAAGGTAACAATTCAAAGGGACGAGTGACCCGAAGGAATAAAGGAAAGGGAGAATCATCATGGAAAGTGCTTGTGCAGAGATCATCAGATTGGCGGAGAAGGTCATGGATGGGGGTGAGATCACGCAGGAGGAAGCGAAGAGTCTCATTCGCACGAAGGATGAGGATACCATGCTGCTGCTTGCGATGGCCGATAAGATTCGTCAGAAGTTTAATGGGAATGCGGTGGATTTCTGTGCGATCATCAATGCAAGAAGCGGGCATTGTCAGGAAAATTGCAAGTTCTGCGCGCAGTCGGGCTGGTATAACACCGGTGCAAAGGTGTACCGTCTTCTGCCAGAGGAAGAGATCCTGGCGGCAGCGAAGAAGGCGAAGGAAGCAGGCGCTGTCCGTTTCTCTTTGGTGACTTCCGGCCGTAACCAGGATAATCCGAATGAGTTTGATGAGATCATCGATATCGTGAAGAAGATCAGAGAGCAGGTGGGGATCGAAGTGTGCTGCTCGCTGGGGCTGATCTCCAAGGAGCAGGCACTCCAGCTGAAAGAGGCGGGCATCACGCGCATCCACTGCAATATCGAGACGTCGCCTTCCTATTTCCCGGAAATCTGCTCGACGCATACGATGGAGGATAAGGAAGATATCATTCATACCGCGCAGTCGGCAGGGATCCGCGTGTGCTCCGGCGGGATCATCGGGCTCGGGGAGTCTCTGGATCAGCGGGTGGAGATGGCCTTCCACCTGAAGGAGATGCATATCGACTCGGTACCGCTGAATATCCTGAATCCGGTGAAGGGGACGCCTTTCTATACGAATAAGCGTCTGCCGCCGCTGGAGGTGCTCCGCACGTTTGCGATGTTCCGTTTCGTCCTGCCGAAGGCACTGATCCGCACCGCAGGCGGCCGTGAGGTGAACCTGCGAAGCCTGCAGGCGTATGCACTGACAGGCGGGCTGAACGGCATCATGGTGGGCGGCTATCTGACGACAGGCGGCCGCGACCCGAAGGAGGATATCCGCATGACGGAGGATCTCGGACGTTCCATGACGACACCGAAGCTTTGAGAGTGACTCGGGACTGGAAATCAGACATCAGACGTCTGATTTCCAGTCTCGATTTCACAATAACCAGCACAAATACATAGAAATATTCCCATTGTCAAACACGGATATTTCTATTACGTATGACACGTAAGGTATGACAAAGGCAAGACCCGGCCATGCGACCGGAGGATTTTACAAAAAGGAGTGTTTTACAATGGAAAGCAGCTGCGAGCAGATTTTGAAGTGGACGGAAAAGGTTTTGAATGGCGGAGCGATCACCGAAGAGGAAGCGAGGACGCTGATCCGCACGAAGGATGAGGATACGATGCTTCTTCTGGCGTGTGCGGATAAGATCCGTCAGAAGTTTTCCGGCCGCAGCGTCGATCTTTGTGCGATCATCAATGCACGAAGCGGCGCTTGTCAGGAGGACTGTAAATTCTGTGCGCAGTCTGCCCGTTATCAAACAGGTGTAAAGACCTATCAGTTCCTTCCGGAGGAAGAGGTCATCGAAGCGGCTAAAAGAGCGAAAAAAGCCGGGGCTGCCCGTTTCGATATCGTCACGGCAGGCCGTGACCAGAGAAATCCGAAGGACTTTGCGGAGATCCTGGATCTGATCCGTCGGATCCGCAAGGAGGTCGGCATCGAGGTATGCTGCTCCCTCGGCTTCCTCACGCAGGAGCAGGCATACCAGCTGAAGGAGGCGGGCATCAATCGTCTGCATTGCAATATCGAATCCGCACCTTCCTTCTTCAAGGAGGTCTGCACGACGCACACCGCAGAGGAAAAGGCGGAGAATGTAGCGCGCGCCCAGAAGGCGGGCATCCGTGTCTGCTGCGGCGGTATCTTAGGGCTCGGCGAGTCTTTGGATCAGCGCGTGGAAATGGCATTTCACCTGAAGAAGATGCATATCGATGCAGTGCCGCTCAATGTGCTGAACCCGATCCCCGGCACTCCGTATGAACACAATGAACGTCTTTCTCCCTTGGAGATCCTTCGTTCGTTTGCGATGTTCCGCTTCGTCCTGCCGAAGGCGCAGATCCGCACCGCCGGCGGCCGTCAGCTGAATCTTCGAAGCCTGCAGTCCATGGCGCTCGCCGGCGGCATGAACGGCGTCATGATCGGCAATTACCTCACCAGCAAGGGATCGGATCCGCAGGATGATATCGCGATGCTTCACGACCTTGGCCGTACCCAGACAGCACCGCAGGTATGATGCGATGAGGGGTGAGGCTGTCACCTTCACTCCTTCTATATCTATATACTTTTGGCGGGATCATGCAAGGGTCAGACTGAATCGGTGTTTTCCTGAAAGAAAATGGTGAGGCAAATCATGGATGAACATATAGCAACCATCACTCGGTGTATGGATCAGGTGCTCGCGGGGAGAGAGATCTCCAGAGAGGAGGCGGAGACGCTCTTTGCGGCCGGAAAGGAGGAGCCCTTCTTCCTTATGGCAGCAGCAGACAAGATCCGGAAGACTTTCTGCGGCGATCAGATGCGCTTTTGCAGCGATGTGAATGCCAGAAGCGGACGCTGTACGGAGAATTGCAAGTTCTGCGCGCAGTCGGGCTGGTATCACACCGGCGTCAAGGAGTATCCGCTAAGACGCCCGGAGGATCTGCTCCGCGAAGCCAAACAGGCAGAGGCCTATGGCGCAGAGCGCTTCGGCATCGTCACCTCCGGCCGCGGGCAGAGCGATCCCGTGCAGTTTGCTTCCATCGTAGAAGCGGTGAAGCGGATCACCAAAGAGACGAAGCTCTCCGTCTGCTGCTCGCTCGGACTTCTGACCGAGGAACAGCTGAAGACGCTGAAGGCGGCAGGTTGCCAGCGCATCCACTGCAATCTGGAAACGGCGAAGCGCCATTTCCCCGCCATTTGCACCACACACACGTATGAGGAAAAGGAAGCGCACATCCGCCGCATCCAGCAGGCGGGTCTGGAGGTCTGCTCCGGCGGCATCTTTGGGCTGGGGGAAACGGAGGAAGACCGGATAGACATGGCCTTTGCTCTTCGTGAGCATCACGTCACCTCTGTGCCGCTCAATATTTTCAATCCCATCCCGGGAACGCCCTTTGGCAAGAATAAGCCTCCGAAGCCGATCGAGATCCTTCGGATGTTCGCCATGTATCGCTTTATCCTGCCTCACGTCATCATGCGCGTATGCGCGGGACGTGAGAATTCGCTCCGTGACATGCAGGCCTTTGCCCTCTCGGCGGGGCTCAATGGCGCGATGATCGGCGGCTATCTCACCATCGCTGGCCGTTCGCCGGAAAGAGATAAGCAGATGGCCGTCGATATGGGACGGACATTGTAAAAAAACAGAGTCCTCTTTTGCAAGCAAAAGGGGGCTCTGTTTTTTTGGTTCAGGGTTCAGGGTTCAGGGTTCAGGGTTCAGGGTTCAGGGTTCAGGGTTGTGGTGGCGGCTTCGCCGCAAATATATATAGGGCGATGCCCGAAAGTGGTATGTAAGTCACTAGCCACTCATCCTTGTTTTCAAACTTTTTGGGGTATCCTTTTCCTGTATCGTCATCCCGAGCGCAGCCGAGGGATCTTTCTTGCACTGCGGTCCGTATCACATAGGCACTGGCAGGGAAACGACGTCTTGGTGCACCGTATTTCTGCGTTCACACATGCATCGTTTATCGGACTGCAAGGAAGATTTCTTGCTTCGCTCGAAATGACGATACGAGAGACTCCTAATCCCTAATCCCTAATCCCTAGTCACTAGCCACTAGCCACTAGCCACCAGCTGCCAGTCCCCGTCAGTTCCCCTCCATCATCTTCCGGATCCGTTCGCGGCGTCTCTTCGCCGCTTCTTCGTCGACGATGATGAGATGGCCGGTGTCAGTGACGATCTCTTTGCGCTTCATGTCAGCGGGCTTGACAGGCGCGGTGCTTTTGTAGTCGAAGCCGCCGGCGAGATGACAGCTGGCGCAGTCTCTGCCGCGCGCGCCGCGCAGCATGCGGTAGAGGCAGTAGAGGAACCAGCCAGCGATGGCAAGGCCGATGAGGATAGTCAAGAGTGTGTGCATAAGGGTCCTTTCTTACAGAAGCTATGGGAATCGGTGAGGAAATCACCCCTGGGAGTGCCGTTTCGCGCGCTCCGCGGCAAGCTCGTCCAAAAGGTTCGGCGGGGTGTCGCTTTGCCATACCCAGTCAGGACGGAGGGCGGCGGCGCGTTCCTTGGCGGCTTTGAGGTCGTAGTAGACCTGCCATTTCGCATCGACCAGTGCGCGGCCGCTCTGGCGGAGAAGGTAAGCGGGATGGAAGGTCGGCATGACGGGGATGCCATGGAAATCGATCCAACGACCGCGGGAGCGGATGATGCCGGCTTCGCGGCCCAGGAAGAAGCGGAGTGCGACTTTGCCAAGACCGATGATGACGGCAGGGCGTGCGAGTGCGATCTCTTGCAAAAGCCAGATGCTTCCGCAGAAATGCCCTTCGTCCATGGTGGGGGTGCGGTTGCCGCGCGGACGGCATTTTACGATGTTTGTCACGTAGACATGGTCGCGGGTGATGCCGACGGAGGCGAGCGCCTTGTCCAGCAGCTGCCCGGAAGGGCCGATCAGAGGGCCGCCGTAGTCATCCTCGACACCCCCGGGGCCTTCGCCGACGATCATGAGCGGGGCATCCGCAGGGCCGGTGGAGAGCACGGGGCCAAGACCGCCTTCGCGGCGAAGCGGGCAGCGGCTGCAGGAGGTGATGGCTTCCTTCAGCGCTTCGTGCGTGGGAAAGCCGGTGGGGCGCGCCATCTCCTGCCTGCGGCGGACGATATATTCTTCCGGGTCTTCGTGTCCGAATAGATCCATAAGCGGAGCCTCCTTAGAGGAAATCAATAAAGGGACAAGGGTTCAGGGTTAGCCCCGAGGGTGTGCCGCCCATTGATGGGGGATGAAATCTTTGCTCGAATTAGGAATGAGGAATGAGGAATGAGGAATGAGGAATGAAGGTGGCGGCTTCGCCGCAAATATATAAGGGGCGATGCCCGAAAGTTTGCGATGGCAGGGTTCCCCCGTATCGCCAGCCTTCCCCATGCGGGGAAGGCTTAGGCGGAGCGACGCTTCGCGTCGATTTTTGTAAAGGGGGCGATGCCCGAAGGTTATTGAGATAACAGGCTTCCCGTTTGGGGGCTCCTGACATCGACCACTTGAATGCGAATGACAAAGATTTCTCGCTCTCTCGAAATGACAGTGTGAGAGAATCCGCCAGTCACTAGTCACTATTTAGGCATGCCTTTCAATAGCCAGAAGGCATGTGCATAAATGACGGTTCCTCTATATAATAGAGCCAATGGTCGGTCTTGGCAAGAGGCGGCGCGCTTGCAAGGCAGGTTGTCAGGAATGATATAATAAAAAATATATGTAGCAGGCCATCCGGCGGCTTCCGGGCGCAGAGATGATTTCCCTTCCCCCCAATCGCTGTCCGTTGCCTGCCGGGTAAGAGGTATATATGAAAAAAATAGATATGACGCATGGACCGATCGGAAGGAAAACGATCCGTTTTGCGTTGCTCCTGGCACTGACGGGCATGCTGCAGCAGGTGTTCAATACCATCGACACCATTATCATGGGGCAGTTTGTCGGGAAGGAAGCGATGGCGGCTGTCGGGAGCAATACGCCCATCATCAGCCTCATCGTGACATTTTTCATCGGTATTTCGATCGGGGCGAATGTCGTGATTTCCCAAATGACAGGGAAGGGAGATCGGGAGGGGGTCCATCGGGCGGTCTTTTCGACGCTTGCCTTTGCGCTTGCCGCAGGGATCGTGATGACCTGTCTGAGCGAAGCTGTCGCGGAGCCGCTGCTCTCGCTGCTTCAGGTGCCGGATGCACTCATGCCGCTCTCTCTTGCGTATCTGCGCATTTTTTTCCTGGCACTGCCGGGGATCCTGGTCTATAATTTTGCATCTGCCATCTTCCGAAGTCAGGGAGATACGAAGACGCCCTTCTTCTGTCTGGCGGTGGCAGGGGTCATCAAGGTCAGCATCAGCTACACGCTGGTGGCGTTTTTTCATCAGGGCGTGGCAGCGGTGGCGATCTCTACGACATGTGCGACGCTTCTTTCTTCCGCCATGCTGGTGACGATCCTGCTTCGCAGCAGGCATGTGATCCATCTGGAATGCAGGGCATCGTTCTTTGATCTGTATATTTTACGGGAGATCCTTCGCATCGGCACACCGGCCGGGGTGCAGGCGGCAGTCTTCTGTCTGTCGAACATCGTGATCCAGTCGGCGATCAACAGCCTTGGCGCGGATGTCATGGCGGCATCGGCGGCGGCGTTCAATCTGGATATTCTTTGCTATATCTTTGTCAATGCGTTCGGGCAGGCATGTACGACATTCGTCGGGCAGAACTACGGGGCCGGCGACATGGCGCGCTGCCGCCGCGTCGGGGTCATTACCACCTTGCAGAATCTGGTCGTCTGCGTCATCATCGGAGTGCCCATCCTGTATTTTTCGCCATCACTGCTTGCGCTTTTTACCAGCGATGTGATGGTCATCAGCTATGGCGTCACCCGCATGGGCTATATCATTCTGGCGGAGCCTTTGAATCTGGCCATCGAAATGATCTCCGCCTATCTCCGTGGATTTGGCAATTCACTGTCTCCGGCGCTCATCACGATCGTTGGGATCTGCGGATTCCGTATCCTGTACATGTGGGCCGTATTTCCTGCCATCCCCAACTTTGACTGCCTTATGACGGTGTATCCGCTGAGCTGGTTCGTCACGGCCGTCGGACTTTCTGTCTTGCTTTTCAAGACGCGAAAGAAGTATATTTTCGGGTGACTGGATTCTAGTAGCTAGGGACTAGTGGCTAGGGATTAGGAGCTTCGAGTGACTGGTGACTAAATACAACATTCGGGTATCATCATGATTTATGCGCTGCACCACCCCCTCTGAACCCGTTCCCCCTGTTTCACAAATAATCAAGGGACAGCACATCCCCGGGGCTAACCCTAACAAAGGAGACTTTCTTATGATCCATGAAAGCATTCTTCTCAAGCAGAAAACGCTTGAAGCACATTTGAAAACACTTGGCTCGGTCGCCGTCGCTTTTTCCGGCGGTGTGGACTCGACCTTTCTTCTTCATGAAGCCTCTAAGGTGCTCGGCGATCAGGCTGTCGCGGTGACGATGAAGCTCAATTCCGTCCCCGCGCGTGAGATCGAAGAGGCGAAGGATTTCTGCACGTCCCGCGGCATCCGGCAGGTGATCGTGGAAAGAGACCAGTTCGCTGCGCCGGGCTTTGCTGACAATCCGAAGGATCGCTGCTACTGGTGCAAGACCTATCTCTTCTCGTCTCTGGGCGAGCTGGCGAAGGAGCATCAGATCGCTTATATCATCGACGGGACAAATTTCAGTGATACGAAGGGCTATCGCCCCGGGCTGAAAGCGCTTGCCGAGCTGGGCGTCGTGAGCCCTTTGAAGGAAGCGGCGCTCACGAAGGAGGAGATCCGCATCCTGTCGGAGAAGGAAGGACTTCCCACATGGAATAAGCCATCCTTTGCGTGCCTGGCGACCCGTTTCCCGTATGGCACGAGGATCACGGAGGAGAAGCTCCGCGCGGTCGAATCGGCTGAGCAGCTGCTTTTCGATCTGGGATTTCCGCAGTTTCGCGTGCGCTGCCATGGGGATATCGCCCGCATCGAGGTGCTCCCTGCACAGCTCCCAAAGCTCGTGGAAAATCGTGAGGCAGTCATCGCGCGCTTTCATGCGCTGGGCTTTCGCTACGTGACCATGGACCTGGAAGGGTTCCGCTCGGGATCGATGGATGGGAAATAGTGACTAGTGGTGGGGGATGCACGCTTTTCCCGCATGTGCCGCACGTCTTTCCGCTTTCCTCGTCTGTCTTTCATACCGCCAGTGCCCTATCCGCCCCTGTGGGGCACCTTCCCCTCGAGGGGAAGGCTGACGATACGGGGGAAACCTGCACCGCAAACCTTCGGGCATCGCCCTTTTACAAAAATCGACGCGAAGCGTCGCTCCGTCTAAGCCTTCCCCGCATGGGGAAGGGGGACCGCGGAGCGGTGGATAGGGTACTTTCATAAATCGTCGATTTGAGACACTCTTTCTCGCTCGCTTGCATGCCGCCAGTGCCCTATCCGCCCCCTGCCTATAGAACCTCTTTCGCAAACGATCAAAGGGCAGCACGCCTCCAGGGCTACCTCTGAACTTTGAACCTAAACCAACAACCAATCAACCAAAGGACACATATATGAGTATTCAAGAGATATTAACCCAAGTGAAGTCCGGCGCGCTGTCGCTCTCTGCGGCAGAGGCGCTCATCCGTGAGAATCCGGCGGAGCGATCTTATGAGGAAATGGGATTTGCCAAGCTCGATACGGATCGGAAGAAGCGTTCCGGCTTTGCAGAAGTGATCTACTGCCAGGGGAAATCTGACGAATTCATCGGACAGATCTTCCGAAGGCTCTATGAGGTGGAGGGGGAAGTCTTCGGCACCCGCGCCTCTCCCCACCAGTATGAGATCGTGAAGGAATTCCTGCCGGAGATCTCCTATGACCCGGTGTCGCATATCCTGAAGCTGGAAAAGGAGAAGGAGCACATCGGCTGCGTGGCCATCTGCACGGGCGGTACGGCAGATATTTCCGTCGCCGAGGAAGCGGCACAGACGGCAGAGTACTTCGGGACGCATGTCGAACGTGTCTATGATGTGGGCGTCAGCGGCATCCACCGCATCCTTTCGAAGGAGGCGATCGTGCGCCGCGCGAACTGTGTCATCGCAGTGGCAGGCATGGAAGGGGCGCTCGCCTCGGTCATCGGCGGACTTGTGAAGAATCCCGTCATCGCGGTGCCGACGTCGGTGGGCTACGGCGCCAGCTTCCACGGCCTTTCGGCGCTCTTGACGATGATCAATTCCTGCGCGAACGGCATCGTCACCGTCAATATCGACAATGGCTTCGGCGCCGGCTATGTGGCGACACAGATCAACCGATTGGCGGAAATGGGACGGATTTGAAAGTAACCATATCGTCCTATTTCTTGTTATGATTACGTGCCATAATTAGAAATGAGGAATGAAGGTGGCGGCTTCGCCGAGATCGAGGGCTCAGGTCGCAGCTGTTCTGGCATTCGTTATCTCATATACGACGTTTCTCGCCGCTCAGGATGACGAAACGGGGCGATGCCCGAAGGTCGTATTCAAGTCACCAGTCATTCGAAGCTCCTAATCCCTAGCCACTAGCTACTAGAATCCAGTCATCAGTCACTCCTGATTCCAACCAATAATCAACAACCAACAAGGAGAAACCATATGGGAAAAACATTATACCTTGAAACCTCCTCCGGCATCAGCGGAGATATGTTCGTCGCAGCGATGATCGACCTCGGTGCAGACCCGGAGGCGCTGGAACGCGCGCTGAATTCCATCCCCGCGGACGGTTTCATGGTGGAGATCTCCAGCGTCAAGAAATCCGGCATTGCGTGCTGTGATTTCAATGTCATTCTGGATGCAGCCCATGAAAATCATGACCATGATATGGCCTACCTCTATGGCCCGGCGCCAGTCAGCTCGGCAGCTCCGCAGGAAGAAGCGCATCACTGCCATTGCCGCGAGGACGAGGAAGCGCATCACTGCCACTGCCATGAGGACGAGGAAGTGCATCATTGCCATTACCACGAGGACGAGGAAGCGCATCATTGCCATTGCCATGAGGACGAGGAAGCGCATCACTGCCACTGCCATGAGGAAGAGGGAGCGCATCACTGCCATTGCCACGAGGCTGAGGAAGCACATCACTGCCACTGTCACGAGGACGAAGAAGCGCATCATTGCAACGGACGCGGAGGCGAAGAGTCTCATCATCACCATGATCATGGGCATCACCACCACCACGGACGCCATCTGGCAGAGATCATGGGCATCATCGACGCGACAGACATGACAGACTCGGCGAAAGCACTGGCGGGAAAGATGTTCCACATCGTAGCGGAAGCAGAGTCTCTCGCTCATCATATGCCGCTGGAAGAAGTGCATTTCCATGAAGTCGGCGCCATCGACTCCATCGTAGACATCATTGCCGCGGCGGTCACCTTTGACAGCCTGGGGATCACGGATGTCATCATCCCCTGCCTCACCGAGGGCAGAGGCACCGTTCGCTGCCAGCACGGCGTGCTGCCCGTCCCCGTTCCGGCGACCATGAATATCATCGAAGCCTACGATATGCCGCTCACCATCATGGAGGCGAAGGGGGAATACGTCACGCCGACCGGCGCAGCCATTGCGGCTGCCATCTGCACGACGCACCAGCTGCCGAAAGCCTTCCGCATCGTGGCGACAGGCCTTGGCGCAGGCAAGAGAGTCTACACCGAGCGCACGAATATCCTCCGCGCATACCTCATCGAAGGGAATGCCATGGAAGAGGGCAAGGATGAGATCGTGAAGCTCGAGACCGACATCGACGACAGCACCGGCGAAGCACTCGGCTATACCATCGACCGCCTCATGCAGGCCGGCGCGCTCGATGTCCATTACAGTCCGGTCTACATGAAGAAGAACCGTCCCGCGTGGGAGCTCACCGTGATCTGCAAGAAGAGCAGGATGGAAGCGCTTGAGGATATCATCTTCAAAGAAACGACGACCATCGGTATCCGCGAATTTCCGAGTGTCATGCGCTCCATCCTTCGCCGCAGCCAGAAGCAGGTGGAAACGCCCTTCGGCATCGCGGAGGTGAAGGAAGTCGCCCTCCCCGGGGAGAGACGCTTCTACCCCGAGTATGAATCGGTGAAGGTCATCGCAGAAAAAGAACACCTGCCCTTTGCGGAGGTATATCATCTCGTGAAGGCACTGGCGGAACAAAACGAGTAGTGTCTGGGGACTAGTGACTAGAGACTAGGAGACTCTCGTATCGTCATTTCGAGCGAAGCGAGAAATCTTCCTTGCAGACCGATAAACGATGCATGTGTGAACGCAGAAATACGTGGCACCAAGACGCCGTTTCCCTGCCAGTGCCTATGTGATACTGACCGCAGTGCAAGAAAGATCCCTCGGCTGCGCTCGGGATGACGATACGGGAAAAGGATAGCCCAAAAAGTTTGAAAGCAGGGACTAGGGATGAGGGACTAGGGGACTCTCGTATCGTCATTTCGAGCAAAGCGAGAAATCTTTTGCCGTTTGTTAACATACGACGTTTTTCTCCGCTCAGGATGACGAAATGCGCCGCACCGACCCCGTTGAATCCATAGAACCTCCCCTCTTTCGTCTGCGGTCAATGGGACGGCACGCAACCTTGTTTCTCATAAGCATCTCAAGAAATTTTCGATAGCCAGAAAAGCCCCGCCGCCGCGGGGCTTTTGTCATGCAGGTCAAATTTTTCACTTTTTCAAGTGAAAAATGGTGTATAATAGAACCAAGTAGACATGTCAGATCGTTTGATGAGAAAATCTGTCCGAAAGAACTCTGCGTGTGGATCAGGAGCCCGGGGCATTTGCCGCCGATAAAGTGGATCGGTAGGATGGGTGCAGCGATCGCCTGAGAAATGAGCAGACTTTCTTTCATGAGCTTCGTCTCCGAAATTTTTCGACTGTGAGACGGAGGATCCGGGAGCGTTTTCCCGTGCTTCACAGGGAAGGCCTTTGGGATGCTCTGTCTGTCCTCTCCGGTAAATCTGTCTAGCCGGTGCGGAATAACGCAAAGGAAAGAACGAACGAGGGCGGCCTCGCAGCGTGACATGACTCCCAAGGCACCAGAGTCGGGGGCCGTAGAAGTCATAGTGCATCTGCGTTTCCGTGCGCCTTTTACCAAGGCTTGCTCTTCTTTTCTGCATGAGGTCAGTGCTTTCCTTATGTGTTCCTGTATGATTTTCTATCCTGCGCTCCCATCTCTCCTTGCCGGCTGCGGTCCGGCAGAGTGAAACCGGCTGTCAACGGTGGATCTCTGAGGAACATATGCTTGTTCCGTTCCGCATTCTCATAGGATCATAGTCCTATGGTCTTATGACTAGACCATTCCGAAGACTCCAAAAATACAGCCCGCACCGGCCGCCATCCGGTGCGGGTATTTAAATGGGGAAAAAGGCGTGGGGGGAAGGCGGCACACTCCCTCCTTCCCCCCCGGAAGGAGGTGCCCCGAAGGGGCGGAGGTTGGCTCCCGCCGCGGGATGAAAAGGAATGCGAGACAGTCCTTTCATGTATCGGCATCCCGCGCTGCAGGGAGTGCGGTGCTTCCAGTGATCCCTCTCCTCACCGCGTTTCTTGACCGCGAACGAAAAAGATTTCTCGCTTTCGGTCGAAATGACGATGCGGGAAGGCGGCACACTCCCTCTCATACATTTTCTTTACGATCCTCGGCGGTATTTCAACTTTTCTATGGAAATACCGCGTTTTTTAATGAAAGTTTTTCTTCCTCTATACAGAAGCCTGTCATATTTATTGCAGTAATGCCTTACAGTGATTATAAACACAGCAAGAGAAGCGGTGACAGTGGCGCGAGGAAAGCATCGATGGCAGGCATCCTTTCTCTTTGCAATTTTAAAGGAGAAAATAATGAGAAAACATATCATGAAAGCAGCAGTTCTCGGTCTTCTGGCCGGCGGTGCCATTCTGGGGGGCGTCTTTCAGGCACAGGCATCGGATATTCGCATTCTTCCGGTAGATACCGCAAAATTCTGGAGCGGCGCACGTTTCGACTTTGATGTCGAAGTCTCCAATGCGAAAAACCTTCAGAATGTCGACGTGACGATCAACGGCGTTCCGGCTGAAAAGTTCTTCGGCAAGAAAGCGGCAGTGAAGGATCTTGGCAATGGTGTCACCTCGTTCCGTATCGATGACGTGACCTTTGCGAAGCCGGGTAAGGTGGAAGTCGCGGCTTCCGCAAAGGACAGCCTCGGCGTTTCCAAGGCAGCTGCTTCCTATCAGGTGGTGCATGAAGTCGCACAGAAGAAAGCAAAGAATGTCATCCTCTTCGTCGGCGACGGCATGTCGCTGCAGGCGCGTGAAGTGGCCCGCATCCTTTCCAAGGGCATGACGAATGGCAAGTACAATGACCTGCTCGCGATGGAAAAGCTCGCGCACAATGCAGTCATCACCACGTCCGGCTATGACTCCCTCGTCACCGACAGTGCAAACTCCGCTTCCGCTTATGCAACAGGTCACAAGTCTGTCGTCAATGCCATGGGCGTTTACGAAGACTCCACCAAAGATCCGCTCGATGATCCGAAGGTAGAAAATGTCTCTGAGATCCTGAAACGTACCCGCGGCATGTCCATCGGTCTTGTCACACAGGCGGAATCCACCGATGCGACCCCGGCAGCGATGGTTGGTCACACCAGAAGAAGAGCGGCGCAGGATTTCCTCGCGAAGGACTACCTCGAAGACTACCATAGACCAGATGTCATCCTGGGCGGCGGCTCGGCTCGCTACATCCCTAAGGATGTACCCGGTTCTAAGAGAAAAGACCAGGTGAATGTCATCGAAGAATTCAAAAACAAGGGCTATACCTTCGTCGATAACTCTACCGACCTCATGAAGGCGCCGACAGACAAGCCGCTCCTCGGCCTCTTCCATACCAGCACGATGAATGTTTACATCGATCGTGAAATGGAGAAGAATCCGAAGGTGCTGAAGGGCTTCACGGACCAGCCGAACCTGATGAACATGACAAAGAAAACACTGGATATCCTCTCCAAGAATCCGAATGGTTTCTTCGCAATGATCGAAGGTGCTTCCATCGATAAGCAGCTCCATGTCATGGACTGGCAGCGTTCGGCTTACGATACCATCGAATTTGATAAATCCATCGAATATGCGGAAAACTGGGCCAAAGAGCATGGCGATGATACCCTGATCATCGTTTTGGCAGATCATGCACACGGCATGTCCATCAGCGGTACCTACCATGAAAGAGATGGCAAGAAGGGTACACAGGCAGTCAGAGTGTATGCCGATTCCATTTTCCCGACTTTCAAGGATGCCAATAAAGATGGCTTTCCGGATAACCCGGATCCGGATGTCACCCTCGCTATCCAGTATGCCAACCATCCGGAATACTATGAAAACTATCATTTCATGAAGACACCGACCCCGCCGGCGCTGGCTACCAAGGAAACCAAGGAAGAAGCTGTGCAGAACGGTGAAAAGGTGGAATACCATCAGGTGACCACGGCTTCCTCCAAGGCAAATCCGGCTCGCATCCATCCGGGGGATCCGGCAGAGCTCATGCCGGCCAATACGCCGAAGTCTGATCCGCAGGAATGTCATTCCGCTGACGACATTCTTCTCAATGCTGGCGGCCCCGGCTCCGAATATTTCCACGGCACCATGGATAATACCGAAGTCTTCTTCGGTATCATGAGAGCCTTGGGGATCGATGGAAATAAAAAAGCAAAATAAAGAGGGATGGGGATAGCGTGCTGCCGCTTTCCGGGAGGCGGCACTGAAGATTCTCATGGATCGCCCATCCGGAGTCCTCTTTCTCAGGAGATGCATCCTATTGTTACGATCACTATTTTCCCTCATTCGACATTCCTTTATGGCGCTCGCCCTGGCCGGGGCAGTCACCCTGCCTGCAGCCGCGGAAGATTACTCCTTTGACGAGATCTACTCCGGCTACTCCGCAGAGGGATTGACCTTTTCGGACAAGACGATGAGCCTTGAAGGCGGCGAAGTGACGATCTCGGGCTTCATGGCCCCTCCACTGACACCGACCATACATTTCTTCGTTCTGACGGAAGTCCCGATGTCCGTCTGCCCCTTCTGTTCCAGTGACGCAGACTGGCCCGATAACATCATCGTAGTCAAGGTAGATGACTCCATCACCGCTCTCCCCTACGATACTCCCATCACGGTTACGGGCACTTTGGAGATCGGGAGTGAAACAGATGAAGAAACCGGATTCGTGAGCCAGCTGCGTATTCGAGCCACATCGATTGACAGCTGATTTCTCCAGCCGGGACCTCGTTTACCTATAAAGAGGCACCGAAAGATCGGGGTCTCTTTTTTGATTCAGAAGGAGGAATGGCGGTGAGGCACCAAAGAAAACGCCCTGATCCTTGACCGCTCATTCCTGAAAGGCTCCATCATGATCGAAATCAGAAACCTTATTTGTGAATATCCGGATGGCGCGGGGAGGATCCGTGCGCTGGATCTTCCCTATGCACGTCTTACGAATGCACCATGGGCGCTGATCGGCCCCTCGGGGAGCGGGAAATCGACGCTTTTCCATGCGGTGAGCGGCCTGCTCACGCCGACATCGGGCGAGATCGTGGTAGATGGGAAGGACGTCGCAAAGATGACGGAGAAAGAGAAATGTGATTTCCGTGCGAAAGAGATCGGCTGCATTTTCCAAAAGCCCATGCTCATGCCCTATCTCACCGTCTTCGAGAATCTCCGTCTCTCCGCATCGATTGCGGGAAAGACACTCACTCGGGAAGAGGCCGAGTGCCTGCTTGCCTCTGTCGGACTTTCTGAGTACGCACCACGAAAGGCGGACGCGCTCTCCGGTGGAGAAGCGCAGCGCGTCGCTTTCCTTCGTGCGATCCTCCGGAAGCCTGCCGTCCTTTTGGCCGATGAACCGACTGCGAGCCTGGACCGCGCAAACAGTGAGCTCATCGTAGAAAAGCTGCTGCAGTACCAATACGAGAGCGGCTGCCTGCTCCTCTGCGCCACGCATGACGAGAAGGTGCAGGCACGGTTTGCAAACAGACTGGTGCTGGGGAAATAGTGGCTGGGGACTGGCAGCTAGGGATTTAGACTAGGAGACTGGGAGACATCAGCGCCTTTGTCTTTCATACCGTCCTTGCCCTATCCGCCCCTACGGGGCACCTTCCCCTCGAGGGGAAGGCTGTGATACGAGGGAAACCTGCCATTCGCAGACTTTCGGGCATCGCCCCATAAATATTTGCGGCGAAGCCGCCACCACAACCCTGAACCCTGAACCTGTAGAACCCGCTGAACCCTTTGACTCTATTAAAGGAGAATGTATCCCATGCTTCATCTGGCTTTTCTTTCATTCATCCGCCGTCCGCTCACACGGCTGATCCTGCTCTTTCTGATCGCACTCGCCTGTGCGCTGCCTGTATTTCTGCTGCAGACGGCGGGCGGGCTCTATGATGGCATCAATCGTGCGGTCTCTCCGTTTCCGATCCTTGTCGGAGCGAAGGGCTCCTCGTACCAGCTGGTGCTGAATACGGTATTCCTTCGGGACAAGCCGATCGGAAATATCACCCATGACGATGTGGAGAAGCTCGTTTCCGATCCGCACACGGAGGCGGTGTATCCGCTCGCCTTCGGGGATAATTATCGGGGCTTTCGCATCGCCGGGACGAACGCAGATATTTTTGATTTTCGCCCGGATAAGAAGAAGGGCCCATGGCTTTCCATCGCTGAAGGACGATGCTTTGCGGAGGAAGGGGATGTCGTCATCGGGAGCGAGACGGCGCGTCTCACCGGACTTCGCATAGGGGATACCTTCCACTCGGTGCATGGAGCGAGCGCGAAAGGAAGAGCGCATAATCATACCTTGAAGGTGGTCGGGATCCTTGCTCCCGTGAAGGGGCCGTATGACACGGCGATTCTGACGGATATCAGAGACGTGTGGGAAGCGCATGGCACGGCCGCCGAAGCGCAAAAGGAAGTGACGGCGCTTCTCGTCGTACCGAAAGGCTACAAGGAAGCGATGCAGCTTCTTTCTTTGTACCAGCGGCAGAAGGATGTGCAGATGCTCTTCCCGTCGCAGACCATCATCTCTCTCTATGCGATGGTGGGGCAGACGAAGGATTTCTGGGGGATCTTGACTGCCTGTCTTCTGTCGGTCTCCATCCTCATCACACTTTTGGCGATGTACTGGAGCACGCTCGGCCGGCTCTCGGAGCTTGCGCTCCTGCGCGCACTGGGGGTAGGGAAGGGGGACATTCGCCGGCTGCTGCTCTCGGAGGCGGCGATACTCCTTCTCGCCGCTTCCTTCACCGGCTGGCTTCTGGGTTATGGCGGAGGCGTTCTCACGGCGAAGCTCATCGCGTCTCATGCGGCGGTCGTGATGGAAACAGCGCCTGATCTGCGAGGACTCCTTATCATCCCTTTTATGACCGTGATCGGCACGCTCGCGGCGATGATCCCCGCCTGGCTCATCCAGAAAAAGGATGTGGTGAGGAACTTGGGATGACTAGTCCTCAGGCACTCTTCATCCCTAGCCACTCATCCCTTGAGACTCAACAGGCTCTAAGGGTAAGGCGGGTTCTAAGGGAAGAAGGCGGCTTCGCCGTAATTTTAGATAATGGAATTCCCGTATCGTCAGCCTTCCACTCGAGGGTAATGTAAAAAACGCTGGTTCAATCGCAGAGTCAGATTTCACGGGAATTTTTATACATGACTTCGTCATAACCTTCCTTAAATAGCTCGCTGTTAGCGTCGGATTATTCCTTGCTGTGTATAAAAATTCAAGAGTACAATCTGACAACGCTTTAATCAGTGTTTCCCTAAGCGGCAGAACATTCTTAGCTCACCATTGGGAAAGCTGCCAGGAGGGCTGAGGGGGAGCGCTACGGTATACTGAGCATTGTTCGATGATCGCTGATATGCCCATCTCGCTTGCGCATATTTCCTTCGGCACTTTCCCAAAGGGGGAAGCAAGACGTCATGATGCTAACGGTTTTCTTAACTTAATAGCCTTCCCCTCTAGGAGAAGATACCTCGAAGGGGCGGGTAGGACATAATCGGCGTGCAAGACAGAGGCGCTGAAGTTTTCCAGTCACCAATCATAAATCACAAGTTACTCTCGGAAGAGGGCAGGTGCGGCAAATTGCTTTTGCGTTTTGTTGCGTCTGCTCTCTTTGTTTCTGCGAAAAGTTGATGTTAAATCATTTTTACGCTTGCATTGTTGATTCGTTTAGTATAAAGTATATATCAATAGAAAAAATATACAAAAATATGTATATACACTATATGAATTACATGCGCTTATTGAGAGGCTCCCTCATGTCTTATGGTCACTTCGGAGGTCGATTTTATGCTTCTACCCCTCTTGCTGTTTCTTTTGCCGCTTGCGACGGCCGTGGTCCTGCTCCTGACACGCGATGCCTCCTTCCGCACCCTGCTCGTGAAAGGCTCGGCAGCGGTGATGATGGGGCTCGCACTTGCCGTTGCCGTCACCTGCTTTAATGAGCCGGCGAGAATTGGCGTAGGCAGTGAACTCTTGAAAGCGGTGATGCTGGCGGCAGATTTCCTTGTCATCCTGGTGGTCTGTTACTATGCAAAGAAATTCAAGCGCTACAGTATCGCACTTCTAGGCCTTGTGCAGTTTGCGATCGTGGCAGCCTTTGAATGGCATATGGGCGAGCGCATCTATGTATCATGGGATTTCCTCATCGATCACTTTACCATCATCATGATCCTGATCGCCGGCATCATCGGCGGACTCATCGCAGTGTACTCCTTGGGCTACATGGCGCAGTACCATCGAAAGCATGCGGGGATCCCTGACCGGCGCGGCTTTTTCTTCTTTGTGGTCTTCCTCTTTCTTTCGGCGATGTTTGGCCTTGTCATGTCGAACAATCTGCTCTTCATGTACACCTTCTGGGAGATCACGTCTCTCTGCTCCTTCCTCCTGATCGGCTATTCGCAGACGAATGAAGCGATCCACAACTCCTGCAAGGCGCTCTGGATGAACCTTTTGGGCGGGCTTGCCTTTGCATTGGCGATCGTCCTTCTGGGGGAAAAATACTACACGGTCGAGCTGTCTCTCTTGGTGAATCTGGGCCGCAGTCGTGAACCTGTCGAGCTTATCGCAGCGCTCCTCGTCTTCTGCGGATTCACAAAATCGGCGATGATGCCCTTCTCCGGATGGCTTCTGGGGGCGATGGTGGCACCGACGCCGACCTCGGCGCTCCTGCACTCTTCGACCATGGTCAAGGCGGGCGTCTTCCTCATCATCAAGCTCGCGCCGATCTTGGGGGACAATCATGTCGGCATCATGGCGATGCTGGTGGGCGGGATCACCTTCTTCTTCGCTTCCTGCGCCGCCATTTCCCAGTCCGATGGGAAAAAGGTGCTCGCATACTCCACGATCTCGAATCTCGGCCTGATCGTCTGCTGTGCAGGCACAGGCTCCTATGAAGCCGCATGGACGGCGATCATGATCGTCATCTTCCACGCGGTCGCGAAGTCTCTCCTCTTCCTCACGGTCGGCACGGCAGAGCAGCAGCTCGGCAGCCGCGATCTGGAAAATTTCGATGGCATTTTCAATTCCATGCCGCGCCTTTCGCTCTGCATGGTGATCGGCATTTGCGGGATGTTCCTCGCCCCGTTCGGCATGCTGATCTCCAAGTGGGCCGCTATGAAAGCCTTCGTCGATGCAGGACAGCCGCTGCTTCTCCTCGTCCTCGTCTACGGCTCGGCGACCACGCTCTTCTACTGGACGAAGTGGCTCGGCAAGATCACGACCTTTGTCCCGACGAATGAAAACCGCGAGCGAGGGATCCTTGGCGTCGAATGGACGGCGCTCAAAACGCTGGCAGCACTGACGCTCATCGTCTGCGTGCTCTTCCCGCTCGTTTCGGAATACGGCGTCATCCCCTACCTTGCACTCACCTATCATGCGACGGCAGAGGTCATCGCGCAGAGCAATCTCTGGATCATGTCGCTCATGGTCTTCCTCCTGGTCGTCCTGCCGCTGCGCTTCGGCAAAAGCCGCGAGAAGAAGCAGGTCGTCACAAATCTTTCCGGGGAGAACCTCGGAAGTGACAATGCCTATCGCGGTGCCGGCGGACGTGTCGTCCCCGTCACATTGCGGAACTGGTATCTGGAGAGCTGGTTCGGTGAAAACCGCATGAAGCTCCTGGGCTACACCGCAGCCCTTGCCTGCGTCCTGATGGAGCTGTCTTTGACTCTAGGAGGTGCATTCCATGTCTGACTTCCTGATGCCTATCGCAGGGGGCCTCCTGTACCTCCTCTTAGCGCCGATCCTTGGCGGACTGCTTTCCGGGTGCGACCGCATCATCTCCGCCCGTATGCAGCGAAGAAAGGGGCCGCCCCTTCTGCAGCCCTTCTATGATTTCCTGAAGCTGTGGGGAAAGCAGCCGATCGCCGTCAATAAGGCGGAAGGCTTCTACATCTTCGGCTTCCTTCTCTTCGTCCTTCTGACAGGCACCCTCTTCTTCGCACAGGGCGATATCCTGCTCGTCGTATTCACACTGACCATGGCGAGTGTCTGCCTCATCATCGCGGCGTATGCCGTCGATTCCCCCTACAGCCAGATCGGCGCGGAGCGTGAGCTCGTGCAGACCATGGCGTATGAACCGATGCTCCTCATGGTGGCGCTCGGCTTTTACCTCGCCAGCGGCAGCTTCTCCGTCGGAGACATCCTGACGGGCGCCCATATGAATATCCTGCGTATGCCGGGCATCTTCTTCGGTCTCTGCTTCATCCTTCTCATTAAATTCAGGAAATCGCCCTTCGATATCTCCATGTCGCATGAAGCGCATCAGGAACTCATCGGCGGTCTTAAGACAGAGATCTCCGGCCGTACTCTGGCCGTCGTCGAGATCGCGCACTGGTATGAGAATGTGTTCCTCTTCGGCCTCGTGCTCCTCTTCTTCGCATCGGATACCTGGTGGACATGGCTTCTCGGCCTTGCCATCTGCGAGATCGTTTTCTTCGCAGAGATCCTTATCGACAACTGCTGCGCCCGCATCAAGTGGGAGCGCATGCTCGCCTCCACCTGGCTCGTCGGCCTCATGGCAGGCTTTCTGAATATCGCATTTTTGATGTACTTCAAATAAAGGTTGTCTGGTTCAGGTTGATGGGTTCAAGTGAGCGGCGTCGCGCTTGGCACCGAATATAAAATGGCGGCGAAGCCGCCATCACAAGTTTGAAAACAGGGATGAGCAGCTAGTGACTGGTAGCTAGGGATTAGTGACTTAAATACCACCTTCGGGCATTGCCCCATATATACTCGCGGCGCTTCCATATTTTTATGCGCCGCACCACCACTCCTAACTCCTAACTCCGAACTCCTCACTAGAGAGCGCGCGAGGCTTTCACCCACAATCAAAGGGCAGCACGTCCCGTGGGCTAACCCTGAATCCAATAACACCCTATCCCAATTCACTCCATTCCGGAGGTCATGTATGAGCTTTGAAAAGAAATCTCCCTGGCTGATCCACTATGACGGATCGTCCTGCAACGGCTGTGATATCGAGGTGCTTGCGTGCCTGACACCGCTCTATGACGTGGAGCGCTTCGGCATCGTCAATACCGGCGACCCGAAGCACGCCGATATTTTCCTTGTCACCGGCGGCGTGAACGCACAGAACCTGCCTGTCGTCCGCCAGATCTATGAACAGATGCCGGAGCCGAAGGTGGTGATCGCCGTCGGGACCTGCGCCTGCAGCGGCGGCATCTTCCGCGAGTGCTATAATATGCTTGGCGGCATGGACAAGGCGATCCCCGTCGATGTCTACGTCCCCGGCTGCGCCGCACGCCCGGAGGCCATCATCGATGGCGTCGTAAAAGGCCTTTCCGTGCTGGAAGAAAAGCAGAAGAAACTGAGAAAAGGTTGATGGGTTCAGGTTGGCGGGTTCAAGGTTATGGTGCGGTGCGAAATATTTATAACGCGCCGCACTATCACCCTGAAGTTTGAAAGCAGGGATTAGTAGCTAGGGATTAGTGGTGCCGAGTGACTTGTAGCTTGAATAACATCTTCGGGCATCGCCTTATTTATACTTTGCGGCGCTTCTGATTTTTATGCGCCGCTCCTGAACCCTGAACCCCGAACCTATTTCTATCCCCCTCCCAAAGGAGAACATCTATGAAACAGCAGTTTATCACCATTCGCCCGGAAGACCTCTTGGAGCGTGTGGCGCGATTCAAAAAAGAAGGCTGCCGTCTGGTCCAGATCCTCTGCACCCGTACCACGGAAGGCTTCGAACTGACATACACCTTTGACAAAAATTATTTCCTCTACCACCTGCGCCTGACCGCGGCGCTCGACGGCTCCGTCATGAGCATCACGAGCCTGTACTGGTATGGCTTTGTGTGGGAGAATGAGATCCACGATCTTTTCGGGCTGGATGTCCGTTTCATCGCGCCCGATGTGGACTATGGCGGGCATTTCTACCACCTTGCGCAGAAGACGCCGTGGCATGACCTGTCGAATGCCGTCCATGCGAAGCAGGCCGTGAAGGTGAACCTTCGAAGCGGTCTTGGCGTCGATGCATCTGTCGTGAAGAAGGAGGATGGCAATGGCTGAACTCACTACCGTTTCCTTTGGCCCGCAGCATCCGGTCCTGCCGGAGCCGATCCATCTGGATCTGGAGCTGAAGGATGAGAAAGTCGTCCGCGCCGTGCCGTCCATCGGCTATGTCCACCGCGGACTGGAAAAGCTGGTCGAGAAGCGCGATTTCAAGCAGTTCATCTATGTCGCAGAGCGCGTCTGCGGCATCTGCTCCTTCGGGCATGGCTGGGGCTATGCGAAGGCCATCGAAGGGCTGATGGAGATCGACGTGCCGCGCCGTGCGAGCTACCTGCGTACGATCTGGCATGAGCTTTCCCGCCTGCACAGCCATCTCCTGTGGCTCGGACTTGGCGCGGATGCGCTGGGCTTTGAGAGCCTTTTCATGCACTGCTGGCGGCTTCGCGAGACGATCCTGGATATTTTCGAAGAAACGACCGGTGGTCGCGTCATCTTCTCCGTCTGCGAGGTGGGCGGCGTGCGCCGTGACCTCACGGATGCCATGAAGAAGAGCATCGAGGAGAGGCTCACCGGCCTGCGCAAGGAGATCGAAGAGATGGCGTCTGTCTTTCTCTATGACGATACCATCCAGACGCGTCTGGAGGGAGTCGGTATCCTTTCGATGAATGAGGCGATGGATCTGGGCTGTGTCGGTCCGATGGCACGCGCCAGCGGCGTCCCGAATGATTACCGTATGGCCGATGATGACGGCGCATACAGGGATCTGGGATTTCATCCGGTCCTGGAGCAGACCGGCGACTGCCTCGCCCGTACGAAGGTACGCATCCGCGAGCTCTACCAGTCTATCGACATCATTCTAGGCGCGCTCGAAAATCTCCCGGAAGGCGCGATCGCATCGCCTGTCCGCGGCGTCCCGCCCAAGGGCGAATTTTTCACCCGCGTCGAGCAGCCGCGCGGCGAAGCCATCTACTATATCAAGGGAAATGGCACCAAGAACCTCGAGCGCTTCCGCCTCCGTACCCCGACGAACTGCAATATCGCGGCCCTCGTCAAAATGCTGCAGGGCTGCGACCTCGCCGATGTGCCGAATATCATCCTGACCATCGACCCCTGCATCAGCTGCTGCGAAAGATAGGTCGGGTGCAAGGTTCAGGGTTAGCCCGTGGGGCGTGACGCCCCTTGATTGTGGATGAAAGCCTCGCTTGAATTAGAAATTAGAAATGAGAAATGGTGGTGCGGCGCATCAAAATATGGAAGCGCCGCGGAGTGTCAATCATGGCGATGCCCGAAGATGGCATTTCAGTCACTATTCACCCGAGGCTCCTAATCCCTAATCCCTAGCTACCAGTCACAAGTCACTAGTCACCCATCCAAAGGAGGCAATTATGAGTTACCTGGTATATATCAAACAGGCCGTGGCGAATTTATTCAAGCCTCCTGTGACCTCGGAGTATCCGCTGGCACCGAAGACCTTCTGTCAAGGCGTCCGCGGGCGCGTGGTGAATGACGTCAGCCAGTGCATTCTCTGCGGCATGTGCGAGAGAAGCTGTCCCTCCGGCGCACTCACTGTCGATAGAAAGACGGGCGAGTGGAGGATCGATCCTTTCGCCTGCATCCAGTGCGGCGCGTGTGTGGAGGCGTGTCCGAAGAAGTGCCTCTCCATGGATCCGCACTATGCGATGCCGGGCCTTACAAAGACGGAGATCATTCTGACCGCCGTCAAGAAGGAGGGCGTCAGCGAAGTCAAGAAGACTGTCGCCGCGCAGAATGCAGCCATGCTCGCGATGGATGACCGAAGCCATATCGTCAACAATGTGATGAAGTGCGTTTTCTGCGGCATGTGTGAAAGAAACTGTCCGGCGGGCGCCATCACCGTCGACCGTGCGAACCGTACATGGCGCATCGATCTGGAAGCCTGTGTGAACTGCGGTACCTGTATCGACAACTGCCCGAGAAAGTGTCTCTCGCTCGGCTGCTACCTGGGCAATCGGACAGAGATCACCGTTCGCGGCGTCTCGAAGATCCGAAGAAGACCTGCGGAGCAGCCCGTCATGGAGGAAGCGCAGCCGCCGGCAGCTACGGAAGTGGCTGTGGCTGACAACCACGTAAAAAATGACATCGAGAAATGCCTCTTCTGCGGCAAGTGCGAAAAGACCTGTCCGGTGGACGCCATCACGATCGACCGCAGAAACCGTACATGGACGATCGATCGGAACAAGTGCATCACCTGCGGCGCCTGCGCGCTTGACTGTCCGGCGAAGTGCCTTTCCCTCGAAGATACATGGGGAGAAGGAGAAAATAAAGCCGCTGTCACCACCTATCAGGGCAAGGTCCTGACCCGCCGCCCGCGCGTGCGCCCGGCGCCGCCGGCACCGCAGGCAGAGCCGGCTCCTGCGCCGAAAGAAGACGTGCCGCAGTCGGAGAATCCGCATCATGTGAAGAATACCATCGAGAAATGCCTCTTCTGCGGACGCTGTGAGCACAGCTGCCCGATGCAGGCGATCACGATCGACCGAAAGACACGGAAGTGGACGATCGACCGCGAAAAATGCGTGGCGTGCGGCGTATGCGCGGAGAATTGTCCGGCGAAGTGCCTTGCGATGAAGGAAGAGTGGGAGGAAGGCGAGGACAAAGCCCTCGTGCTGACGCTCACCGGGAAGACGCCGGTGCGTCCCGCTCGTCCGGCGGCAAAACCGGCGGAAGCGGCAAAGCCTGTCACAGAACCACCGAAGGCAGAACCACCGAAAGCAGCTCCTGCCCCGGAACCGGCAAAGGATGTCCCGCAGTCGGAGAATCCGCATCATGTGAAGAATACCATCGAGAAATGCCTCTTCTGCGGACGCTGCGAACACAGCTGCCCGATGCAGGCGATCACGATCGACCGGAAGACACGGAAGTGGACGATCGACCGCGAAAAATGCGTGGCGTGCGGCGTATGCGCAGAGAATTGTCCGGCAAAGTGCCTTGCGATGAAGGAAGAGTGGGAGGAAGGCGAGGACAAAGCCCTCGTGCTGACGCTCACCGGGAAAGCGCCGGTGCGTCCCGCCCGTCCGCGTCCACCTGTAAAGAAGGATGAGCCCCATGCATGAGTACCCGGTGACACTGGAGATCGTCCGCATCGCAGAAAAGACCGCCCGTGAAAAGGGCGGTCTTGTGAAAGCGATCCATCTCGTCGTGGGAGAAGACTCGGGATTCATCGGAGAGTCCATCCAGATGTACTTTGACGTGATCTCCGAAGGCACCCTTTGCGAGGGTGCGCGGCTGACTATTCAGGATATCAAGCCGAAGATGCGCTGCGACCGATGCGGCGCTCTTTTTGAACGGAAGCGCTTCTCCTTCACCTGTCCCCACTGCGGCGGCGATGGCTCTCCGACAGAGATCGGGAAAGAGTTTTATATAGAGAGCGTGGATCTGGAAATTTAAAACCTTCTATGGCAGTCTATTTGCCTGCCAGTTGCATAGTAAGAAAAAGGAGATACCCATGCATATGGTCAAAGCTGGCGTGATGGAGAATATCTACGCCCATAACAATCACATTGCCGAGCATGTCAGACATTACCTGACGGAGCGGAATATTTTCGCCGTGAATGTCATGGGCGCACCGGGGACGGGCAAGACCACCTCGCTCGAGCAGCTCATGAAGTACATCGCGCGCAAGGTCTATGTCATCGAGGGTGATATCGAGTCCGATATTGATACCGAGCGCCTCAGAAAGCAGCATGTGAAGGCGGCGCAGATCAATACCTTCGGCGCCTGCCATCTGGATGCACCGCTCGTGCATAATGCGGTACACACCATGGATTTCGATGCGCCGGGCATCCTCTTCATCGAAAATGTCGGAAATCTTGTCTGCCCTGCCGAGCTGGATATCGGCGAGCACATGAAGCTCCTCATCGTCAGCGTGGCAGACGGCAGCGACAAGCCGTACAAGTATCCGCTCGCTTTTGAAAAAGCGGATATGATCCTCTTGAACAAGGTCGACCTCATGCCCTATCTGGACTTCGATGAAGAGTTCTTCATGAAAGGCATCCGCCATCTGAATAAGAATGCGCCCGTCTTCAAGGTCAGCGGAAAGACCGGAGAAGGGTATGAAGAGGCCGCGAAGTGGATCTGCGAGAAGGCGGGGATGAGTGACTAGTGACTGGGGACTAGTGACTGGTAGCTGGTATAGCGATTTGTTAACTTCTGGACTTAGTGAGAAGTGCTGGAAGGGGCACACCATTCATATAGTGCCCCAATACCCCTCCTTATATAAAATTCCGCGGCGCTTCCTATTTTTATGCGCCGTACCTTTTATCCGCAGGCCTTCGGGCATCGCCCCCCTATATATTTGCGGCGAAGCCGCCACCTTCCCCATAGAACCCATAGAACCCGCGAATCTTTTATTTCTGAAAGGAGCCTGCCATGCTGACCTATCGCATCACTGCCCTCGGCCGTGTGCAGGGCGTGGGCTTCCGTCCGCTCATTTGCCGTCTGGCAGGGGCGCATCATATCACAGGCACCGTCAGGAATGAAGGCGGCGTCGTCACCATCATTGCACAGGGGAGCCGCGAGGCTCTCCTTTCTTTCATGGAGGATATACGGGCGGCGAGGCCGCCTGTGGAGGTCGCGGAAATGCGCGTGGAGGAGATCGCCCATGCGCCTTTGCCCGATTTCCGTGCGATCCCAAGCGGCGGCGCGGCGCGCGCACCGCTCTTTCCGGCGGATCTTGGCATCTGCGAAGACTGCCAGGCAGATATGAAAGATCCCAAGGACCATCACTATGGCTACCCTTACACGTCCTGCACCGCCTGTGGGCCGCGCTATACGATGATCGAGGCGCTTCCCTATGACCGCGAGCGGACGGCGATGAAGGATTTCCCTCTCTGCAAGGATTGCGAGAAAGAGTACAAAAGCCTTTCTGACCGCCGCTGTCATGCGGAAAGCATTTCATGCGTACACTGCGGCCCGCAGCTGAAGGGATGGACGAGGGAGAGACGGTTTGAAAAAGAGGCGGCTATGGCAGAAGCGATCCGTCTTGCGAAAGAGGGCGCGATCCTTCTGGTGAAGGCCATGGGCGGCTACCAGCTCGTTTGCCGCGGAGACAGGAAAGAGACGGCGGGCCGTCTTCGCTGCATGAAGCACCGTAGCGGGAAGCCGTTCGCACTGATGATGAAAGATATCGACATGGCGAAGGCGTGGGCGGAGCTTTCGGAGAAAGAGGTCGAAATGCTCACCTCGCCGGTGCGCCCGATCCTGCTTGCCTCGCCGAGACGAAAGGCCCTTCCTGCCGTGGCATCTCGCGTGCCGCGTCTGGGACTTTGCCTTCCTTCGACCGGATTCTACAGCCAGCTGGCGGAGGGCGTCGATGCGCCGCTCATCGTCACAAGTGCGAACCAAAGCGGCGAACCGATGATCTTCCGGGACGAGGAGGCGCAGTCGTACTACGAAGCGCACGAAGACATCGAAGGGCTTTTCTTCTATGACAGGGAGATCCTGCGCCCCGCCGATGACAGCGTCATGCAGCTGCGGGGAAGGACACCGCAGATCCTTCGAAGGACGCGCGGATTTCTCCCGGAACCGGTGGTGAGAGACGCGCCATCCGGCATGGTTCTTGCGACAGGGGCGGACATGGCGCCGGGCTTTGCCCTCGCGGGCGGCGGTTCGCTGTATCCCGCCGAGGTGCCATGCGACATCCTGAATGAACGCTCGCAGGCGTTTTTTCTGGAAACGGAGCAGGACTGGGAAGAGCTCTTGGGGCTTTCGCCGCAAGCGGTCATTTCCGATCTGCATCCTGCCTACCTGTCCCGCCTTTTGGGAGAAAAAACAGCTAGAGAGAGGGGGATTCCCTTTTATACCGTCCAGCATCATCACGCCCATGCGCTCTCTGTCATGGCGGAGCATCATCTGCAAGGGAAGTCCCTTGCCTTCGTCTTTGACGGCACAGGCTATGGGGAGGACGGCACCGTCTGGGGCGGCGAGATCTTTCTCTGCGAAGGGACGTCCATGCAGCGCGTGGGACACCTTGCGCCGATTTCCATGATCGGTGGCGATGCCTCTATGAAACAGGCGTGGAAGAGTGCGCTCTCTTATCTGGCGCGCGCGGGTCTTCCGTCGGAAGATCCGCGCGCGCCTCTCATCCGCGCCGCACTTTCTCATCACGTGAATACGATAAAAAGCTCCTCCATGGGCCGTCTCTTCGATGCGGCGGCGGCGTTGCTGGGGCTTGGCGAGGAAAATCATTTCAAAGGTGAGTGTCCCATGGCGCTGGAAGCGGCCGCGATGACAGCCGCGCACGCTCCGAAGATCTTCTGGGAAGGGAAAGAGCAGGATGGGCGTCTCCTGTGGGACGGACGCACGCTCCTTGCCTCGCTGCTGGCGTCCCATGGTACAATAGAAGAAAAGGCGCTCGCCTTTCACGAGGCCATCGCCGAGATGATCCTCTCCTCGGCGGAGCACTTCGGTCTCTCGCGCATCCTTCTCTCCGGCGGCTGTTTCTTGAATCAGCTTCTCCTCGCCCGTGCGCGGGAAGCGCTTCAAAAGCGCGGCTTTTCTGTGTATACCAATGAAAAAGTCCCGCCGGGCGATGGCGGCATCGCGCTCGGACAGGCATGGTTCTATCTCATGAAGGATCAGAAATAAAGCCCTCTATTCCCCGAAAGGAGCATTCCTATGTGTGTAGCATATCCCGGCCGCGTCGTCTCCATCGAAGGCACGCATGGCATGGTCGATTTCTCCGGCTCCGAGGTCCGCGTGAACCTCTCCATGGTGCCCGCAAAGCTCGGTGACTACGTCCTCGTCCACGCCGGCATGGCGATCCAGATCGTGAAAAAGGACGAGGCAAAGGACTGGATCGCCCTGTTCAAAGAGATCGGGGAAGAAATGGGTGACGAGTGACTGGCAGCTAGGGACGAGTGACTTACATACCACCTTCGGGCATCGTCCTTTATAAAAAATCGACGCGGAGCGGCGTTCGGGTGCTTTCGTAAATCGTCGACTTGAGACGCATTTTCCCACCCTCTTGCATACCGCCAGTGCCCTATCCGCCCCTTCGGGGCACCTTCCCCTCGAGGGGAAGGCTGACGATACGGGAATACCGTCATCTAAAATG
>ENA-UEOW01000168-UEOW01000168.1-human-gut-metagenome-genome-assembly--contig:-NODE-168-length-36953-cov-517.662897_pt1 | contig 36953 bp, 38 predicted proteins | sample MGYA00242894_ERZ507904 | MGnify/ENA primary metagenome ERZ507904 (study PRJEB26167, sample SAMN06115426) | human gut metagenome | host: Homo sapiens | place: China:Chongqing | collected 2015-04-10... | reverse complement strand
AGCAAGATTTTCAAAGATCTCTCGTGCTTACAGCGTATAGCTGCTTAGCACATTATTGAATTATTAACGAACTATTGATGATAAATAAGCCGAAAAAAAAGGAGAAAAGATGATGTAAATGGATTCTTTTTTGTACTTTTGTACGCTAGAAGAAATAAAGTCAAATAAAGAAGATAATATGGCTGGATTATACGAACAAATCATAAACCAACTCTTCAAGGCAAAACTTGAAAAATATGATAGAAAAATATATCATATAGGAATGAAAGAAATTGGTCGCGATGAGGCGATTCAATATCTTTCACGTTATCTTTATGCCTTGATTCAGAATACGATTGATGATGTGGCTGAGCAGGAGAATGGAGTAGAAAAGTGCATTCAGTTTACCAATGACGTGATAAAGGAGTTGGGCGAAAAGTTTGCCATCGAGAACTACGAGGATGATTTGGTAGATGCCAGCAACTCTATCCTGACAAGTGTCATTGATAAGACGAAGTGCGATTATCCTGATTTACAGAAGTATATACAGCGAATCACCCCTCTTACTTCGCTTACTAAAAGTAGTCTTTTTACAGGGGCGAAGAACTCTGTAAATATGATTAGCGAACTGAAGAAAGAAATCCTGTCTGCCGACAAGATTTATATCGTGGTTTCCTTTATACGTTTGTCCGGCTTGAATATGATGCTGCCCGAATTACAGGAGTTTGTGGCCCGTGGCGGATGTTTGAGAGTGATAACCACTACCTACATGCAGATTACGGAATATAAGGCTGTAGAGAAGCTTTCCAAACTGGCTCATACCGAAATCAAGATATCTTATCATAGTGATTTAGACCGCCTTCACGCCAAGGCGTATGTGTTTATGCGCGATAGTGGCTTCCATACGGCATATATTGGCTCTTCCAATATTTCTCATGCAGCATTGACCGAAGGCTTGGAGTGGAATGTGAAGGTAACTCAGATGGAATTGCCGCATATTTTCGCTACCGTTAAGAATACATTTGATACCTATTGGGAACAAGATGTATTCGAAACTTTCAATCTGAATCGGGATAGCGAGCGCTTGAAGAAGGCACTCGATAAGAACGCTCAAACTTCTGAAGGAATAGATTATTCGGTGCTCGATTTGATGCAAGCCAAAGAATATCAGAACGACATCCTTGACAGGCTGGAGAAGGAACGCCGTTACCATAACAACTGGCGAAACTTGGTGGTTGCTGCCACCGGTACCGGTAAAACCGTTATTGCCGCTTTCGACTATAAGCGTTTTAAGGAGCAGCATACAAAGGCTAATTTCCTTTTTGTGGTGCATCGTGAAGAGATTATCAAACAGGCTTGTGCTACCTATCGTGCGGTATTGGGAGATCCGAATTTCGGTGATATGTGGTATGGTGGACATGAAGCCTCTTCGTATTCGCATCTCTTTGCATCAAAGGATTTGCTGAATAACAGATTGGACAAGCTCCAGCTGCCAGATGATTATTATGACTATATCGTGTTTGATGAAGCTCATCATATCGTGGCAGATACCTATCAGAAGATTTTGCATAAGTTTAAGCCGAAGGTGCTTTTGGGACTTACCGCCACGCCTGAGCGAATGGATAACAACGATATTACCCAATACTTCAATCATCAGATTTCGGCAGAAATACGTTTGGATACAGCTCTGAATAATCGCCTGCTGTCTCCATTCCATTATTTCGGCATCACCGATTCTGTAGATTTGTCTGAGGTGAAATGGGAGCGAGGCAGATTCGTGGCTTCTGAGCTCTCCAAAATATATACCAACAACGATTTACGAACCAATATTATCTTCAAAACCTTAGAGAAATATTTGCCTAACTATAACGATGTTAGGGCTTTATGCTTCTGTGTAGACCAGCAGCATGCTAACTACATGAATGCCAAGTTTACCTTGGCTGGCTTGAAGTCTGCTGTTCTGACGAGCGAGAATTCTAAGTATAGAAATGTCGAGATAAAACGTTTGGCAGAGAAGAAGATTAACTATCTTTTTGTAGTAGATATGTTTAACGAGGGTATCGATATTCCTGCGATAGATACAGTACTCTTCCTTCGTCCGACAGAGAGTTTGACCATCTTCCTGCAGCAGTTTGGTCGTGGTCTGAGAAAAGCAAAAGACAAGAAGTATCTTACGGTCTTGGATTTCGTAGGTCATTCTCGTGCCGAGTTCAATTATATGGACCGGTTCCGTGCGTTGATGGGGCGAACATCCATGAGCGTGAAGGAAGAGGTGGAAAAGGATTTTCCTCATCTTCCTTTGGGCTGTACCATCCAGTTAGAGCCAAAGGCAAAGGAGTATATCATTCAGAATATCAATGGCTATATTAATAGTTTTAAGAAGACTAGAATCATTCAGACCATCAAGCAGTTTGAGCAGAAATTCAGCGAACCATTATCACTTGCTTCTTTCCTCAGACTCACTCATGTGCCTCTGGAAAAACTATATTATAATGGCACAACCTGGAATAGTCTCTGCTGCCTGGCTGGAGTAACTACTAAGGAGTCGGAACTTAACGCTGAATTATCTCGTGCCGTGAGCAAGAAATGGCTCTCTACCGATTCGTATTCTTACTTCAGTTTTATCCATAATCTGGCTGCTCGCCGTTTTAAGGTGAGCGAGGGATTGCTGACTCCAAGGGAGCAGAAGATGGCGTTGATGTTATATTATGATTTGTATATTTCTGCTGGTGAATATGATAGCTTGCAGCTGATGTTCAATAGGTTAAGCGAGGATGAGTTTTTTGCGGATGAGGTATGTCAGCTAACAGAGATATTGATGTCTCGCTGCAACGCATTGGAGCAGGATGATAATTCTGCTTTCAGAGATTCGTTCCCATTGAAACTTCACGGAGTGTATACTAAAGCGCAGATACAGGTAGCCATCGAGACTTCAACTTTGCAGAAAATGTCACCAAGCCGAGAGGGTTGCGAACGTAATACGCTGAATGGAATCCCTATGGAAGCGATGTTTGTAGATGTCATCAAGGATAGAGAAGAGGGCTCAAATACTAACTATAAGGACTTTGCCCAGACCGCTGTTAAGTTTCACTGGGAAACTCAAAACTCAGTCAGACAGGAATCGCCTACCGGTCAAAGTTATATAAAGGGTTCGCGAGAAATGCTGCTGTTTGTAAGAAAGCAGAGAAATGCTGCTGAAAATAAGTATCGTACCCTTGGATATGTTTATCTTGGCAAGGTTACTCTTGATAGTTTTGAGGGCAATAAGCCGATGCAGATTGTTTGGAATCTGAAGACTCCAATGCCTGGTTCTGTATACGAATATGCAGCAACTTTGGCAAATGTATAGTTTTAAATAGGAGAATAGACAATGAAACATTATAATGTGGTTGCAGCCGTGGTTTGCCATGATGGCAAGTATCTCTGCATGCAGAAGGGCAAGACAAAGTTTGAGTATACCAGCTATAAATGGGAGTTTCCTGGTGGCAAGATTGAGCCTGGTGAAACTCCTCAACAGGCGTTGGTTCGTGAGCTGATGGAGGAGATGGAGTATCCTGTAGAAGTAGGAGAGGAGTTGGTAACTGTGAATCACGAGTATCCTGATTTCTCGATAACCATGACTGCCTTTCTGTGTACACCAAAAGGCGATGCTAATGGGTTCAGGAGGCGTGAGCACGCTGATAGCAAGTGGTGCAGCAAAGAAGAGCTGAAAGGGCTCGACTGGGCTGCAGCGGATATTGATGTTGTGGAAGGTATCTTATAATACGCTAGTCAATCTTGCTGTTAGTTGATAAGGCAAATCCCTCTATATAGAATTTCTCCTTAACATCGTTTATGATAGCTTCTTTCTGCTCCTCGTTGGAGTCTTCTTTCTCGAACGCAAGTATCAGATAATCATTGGATTTCGTTGGCGAGAATATCTTGCCGATAAGCTTTCTGAAATTCCGGCTGACGAATTCTTCTACTTGTGTATCTTCTTTCGGCGTGAGGCGATAGAAGTCGTATCTTTCGTCCAGCATCTTCTGGATTTCATCACGGAACATCTTGCGAACCCGGTTTTTCCAGGCGAATTTCTGGTGCTCGTTATGACGGGCATACAGAGATACTACATAGAGGAAGTTGACATCGTAGTGGAAGACGAGAAGGGTGTCGCGGTCGAACAGGCGGTCGTTGAAATGCTGGGTGTTGAAGCATTTCTTTTCCCTGTCGGTTGACGAAATCTGGTCTGAGAAAGAGAGATTCTCTGCCATCTTTGCGCTGATGAAGAAGTTCGGAATGATGTTGTAGCCTTCCGTCAGGTCATCGCGAAGCTTGGGTACGTTGCCAAAGTTACGCTTGTCGTATTGCAGTTCTTCATCGTCCTTATCGTCGTTCATAAAGAGGTTCAGGTTCCACTGGATGATGTTTCTGGCGTATGTAAACTGCTTATACACAGATTCTTTGCCGATGGAATGACCTAACTTGTAATATTTGCTGTCGCCGATGTAATAAACTGGCTCCTGATTTCTTGTTGTAATCAGGTTCTGGTAGCTGTACAGATGGTCTATGCGCTTGCCGTCAGCCTGTTCTTTCAGTCCGGCTGGAATGTTCTTCTCGCCTAGAAGTTCATCAATAATGGCCTCGAAAACGATATTGAAACTCTTAACCAGAAGATACTCCTTGCGTTCCTGCTGGATGTTCATGCGCTTGGCATTGTCAAAGAAATCGTAGCATAGTTTCCAGAGGTGTAAAGCCTTGTCTGAGAAGTATTTATACTTAATCTGGAGCAGCCTAGCCTTCCCTAATCCATCCAGATAGGTCTTGAAACGATAGCCTGTTATCAACTGGAAATTGCAGTTGATATGATTGGCGAAGCCGTATCTTTCGCTGATATAATTCAGGATGGAATAGAAGATAATCAGGAGTTCTTCATCAAAATTAATCTGCTTTTTTCTGTTGACAGGATGGGTATAAACAGGGCTGTTTTTGCTGATGATGGCTCTCGTTGTGGCTATGGTTTTAGACCAATGAATGCGGTTGTAACCGGAATGGATGTTCTTCAGGATGAAGAAGATGAAATCCTGGTTATGCTTGTTGAAGTCGATGAGAGCCAGCAGAATATCGAGGAATGTGTTGTTGATTTGTCTGTTACTTTTACCGAGGCACGCTATTTTCTGGTGATAGACAATGCCGTTTCTGGTGGTATTGTTGTAAACCTCGATGGTGCGGTAAATCCAGACAGAGAACTCATAGATGAAGTCTTTCTCCTGTTGAGAGAGTGGGTTGTTCTGGTTCAGGTTGACGATGGTTTCCGGGGCGTATTTGCCGAATACTCTTTCGCCCTCTGGGGTGTCTTCGAGCAGTACTTTCGGCAAAATGAAGACGCAATCGTTGAGCTGGGTATTGTAGTAATACCCAACGTAGTTGATGCTGACGTTGCCATCAATGTCCTGCATGGCGTCAATGCCGTGCAGGACATCCCTAATCTGTTCAGCCTGATACTGATGTTCTTCTATGAGAATTCTCATGTTATATTATTTTACGGATTCAACAGTACATCCTTTTGTTCTCGCTAAATGAAGAATAGCTTGGATGTTTCCTTTGCCCCATTGTGTTGTAAAATAAAATTTGACGTTATCTATTGTTGTTAAAGGGTAATCGTCGTACCAGCGTTTACCTTTGTCATTTTTATATTTCTCTTTCCATAGAGGATAGTCCTCAACTTTTATAACAATTCGATCTGTCTTTGAATTGATAATCCTTGATATATCTGATAATATTTCAGAATATGTTTCTTTCTTATCATTAACCAGATATTCCATTACGGCAAGAGCCATTTTTCCTTTTCCTAGGAGTTCGCTGCTTCCGTTAACTCGATATTTTGTGTAATCGTATGAAGTTGAATTGCTATTGTTGTTATTGTTAAGTTCGAAATCAGATTCTTTTTCGTATGAATCTTCTGAATCTTCAGAATCCTCTCTTTCATCAGAATAGTATTCCTCCACTCCCAAATTCCCTAAGAACAGTTCAACGCTAGCTATATCAACATTAGTTTTGCCGTTCTTATCCTCATAGAATCTATCGAAAGACAGAATCTTGCCTTCTTCATCCTGAAAGTCCTTATCATCGAATCCATAGTCTTTAAACACGTCATTCCAGAGATAGAAGATAACCTTACTTACGAATAAATCGGCATCAATTTCTCCATCCTTTGCCTTGCAGAAGAAATAGCCGAGTTTCTTGTCTTCTGAATTGGTAAGTGAACCAATCAGCTCATTAACCTTGCTGATAAATGACCACCATTTGTACTGCTTATCTCCCGTGTTGATGTACCAGTTGAGAGGAGCGTTGGTTTCTTTGTCACGACCTTCGCGAATAGGCACATACTTCCAATCCCAGCGGCGCTTGAAGGCAGAGTCGATAGGGAAGAGACTCTGGTCGCTGGTGTTCATTGTAGCCCAAATATAGAGGTTTGAAGGTAGAACAAGGCGCTCTCCCTTCATGATGAGGTTTACCATATTGGCTTCGCCATAGAGCTGGTTGATTTCGTCTTTATTCGTAATCTCCCATCCCGCAAATTCCTTTTCGAGATACTTCTGCATATCCTTGTCTGCTACGATAGGATAATCTGAAAAACCATATTCGTTGCGATCGAGCAATTGGAACAGATCACCAAAGATTTGGGCACAATTGCCTCGGTTTATTTCCTCGATAATAAGATATTGCTTCTTGCTGGAGCCTAGTTTCTTCCACGCTTCAACATAGGCTTCGAGAAAAGCCTGAGGAATGAACTTATAGGCAATTCTTTCTTCCTTTACGACTTCCTTTGTATCGTCATCAATGACCTTTTTCCCATAGCAATCTCGGAGATCAACTTCTTCTGTAATAGGTTTATAAGTACCTACAAAAGAGGCGTAATCAGAGTCTGGATGGAATGTAGTACGAATCACGCTCTCTCCGAAAGTCAAGTCCTTGATGGTCTTTGATTTACCTGTGCCAGGAGCACCATAGTAAATCTGTTGAAGGCCTGTAGTCTTAAGCAAATGGTTTTCTGCACGAGAAGATTCTGCTGGATTCCCTTTTCTGACGAGTTCGTTCTTTGGGTCAAGAACCATCTTAGCCATCGCTGTTAACGTAGCGTTGTAGCCATATTCATATTTATCAATGTCAGACAGTTCTTTGAGTTCTACTCTGGCATCCTCAGCCTTTTTGTCGGGGTTCTTTCTATAGTAGTCTATAAATTCTCCCAGCAATTGCTTGGATATGGTACGAATACTAAAACTGCCTTTGCTCCCTGATTTTACCAGATAGCAAAGTCTGTCTTTATCAGCAATTATAATGCGCCCGTCAGTAGATTGGTCGCCAACCATAAGTTTATCGTAATCTTCCATGTTGTTTTGACTTCTATTGTTTTTCCTTGATAAGTTTGATGATGCTATTTAAAAAGTCATGAGCGGGTTGTAGCATATTTTCTACGTCAGAATTACTAACATCATATTCGCAGTTATAATCAGCTTTCATTCTTAATTGTTCCATCCTGGAGAAAAATGCACCAAGTTCTTTGTCAATTTTACCTGTCTTAACGAAATTCATACCAAATACGCCTAAAGTACCAGCATGAGTATGTGCCGAAAGCCCATAATGTATTAATAGTGCCTGAGCAGCATGGAAACAAGAATAGTAAAACCTATTAGCTGCCAAATCCCATAATCCCATAGAAAGCATTTGCTCTGCTTCTGCTATAAATCTTTTTGCTTTTTCCAGACGAAGTTCTACTAAAGAACTTCTTTCATCGTTTGTTAGCCCCATAAACTTACTCCTTCCTTTTCTACATTTTTATAAAATGGTGTAATCTTATATTTCTGCCACTCCTTAGCGGAATACATTACTGGGTTTATTTCTTTTCCTAAATCCCAACCTAGTTCGGTAAGAGGATAGGTAACTTTGTCATAATCAGAAGGAAGAAGCTGTTCCTTGTCTAAGATAACAAGAATGTCCCAGTCGCTATCATCTCTAGCGGTGCCTCTAGCTTGTGAGCCAAAAAGTATCGCTTTCCCGTATGGTGGCATATTCTTTGCCAGGCATTCACGGATGGCTGTCAATGTAAGTTCTTGTTCCTTCTTCATATTGCAAAGATAAAATAAAAACCTGAAACTACCAAGTAAAAACCTTCTTTTTTATGAATTATTACACGATTTATGAGAAATTACTGATAAGCTTATATTTCCTTTGCCATCTTTTTTCTGCAAAATAAGAAATATTTCTCCTTTATGCAAGTTTTTGGGCTTTTTCTTTTGTGTTTTCATGAGAAAAGATTAATTTTGCCAATGAATGGTGTTAATTGATATAAGAATTGTTTCTTTTAATAGAATTAAATAATATGAGTATATTGGACAAAATACCTTCTTTGGCAGGAAATGAACTCTTCCAGAAACTTGCTGCGATAGAGGACATTACTGCACTCTGCAAGGAAGATCAAGAGAAATATGATGATGCAATCAAGGTGATGCGTGACCATATTGCAGCTTATAAAGGAGCTATCATAGAGGCTAAAATTGAAGTAGCTAAGAATATGCTGATGGAAAACGAGCCTATTGATAAAATCGCAAGATATACAGGGCTTGCCAAGGAGGATATTTTAAAACTCAACTAATATTTGAACGATGTTGCTGGTAAGTGTGACCTCGTTTTTATTTCTAAGTTACGTTAAAAGAAGTCTTTGTAAATAAAGAGTATGTCGGACCGTTTGACTATAGAACAGCTCCACAACAATATGGCTGATTGCGCTTATACCCAGGGTGATGCCCTGGGCTAGGAGCTTCTGGGCCTTCAGCCCGTAAGGGGGAAAGGTGGAAGCTAAATAGTAGAAAAACAAGCTTAATTATATAAATAATCCTAAAAAACAAAATATTTATGGAAGAAACTATTGTATTTCAATATTTCTATATATCTTTGCAATGAAAATTTAAATCATGGAATTATGAGAATTATTTCGCATAGGAAACTAAAAGAGTTTTACGAGACCCCTGGGCGAGAAGACTCAAAAGTAGCTCTGGAAAGATGGTACCAGATTGCGGAAGAAGCAGAATGGCGCAACTTTTCTGATATAAGAACTGACTTTCCTGATGCTGACTACGTAGGTAATCAACATTACGTATTCAACATTCGAGGAAACAGGTATAGGTTGGTAGTGGTAATTAAATTTACAATAGGCCGACTCTTCGTAAGATTTGTCGGAACACATAGTGAATATGACAAAATAGATTGTTCCACCATTTAATAAAAACAATTATGGATAGAATTACGAAAGAACAATATGAGTTTGCACTCAACAGAATAGAAGATCTCCTGCCATTGGTAACGGACGATACGCCTGCCAACGATAAGAATGCCATAGAACTGACATTAATGTCGGACATTGTTGAGTCATACGAAAAGAAACATTTTCCTATCGGAAAGCCTTCTGTTTCTGAACTTATCGAACTTTCTTTAAATGAAAAGAAAATGACTCAAAAACAACTGGCTTCAGAAATTGGAGTAAGTCCTTCACGTATTAACGATTATGTAACAGGGCGCTCTGAGCCTACTCTAAAAATAGCTAGATTGCTATGCAAGATTCTGAACATAACGCCTGCCGCAATGTTGCAATGTTAAGCAGATGTTGATGATAAATTAAAGATGTCGGACCGTTTGACCATAGAACAGCGCCACAACAATATGGCGGCAATAAGGGGCAGGGATACCAAACCGGAGATTCTTGTCAGGAAATTTCTGTGGAGTAGGGGATTCAGGTATCGGCTCAATCATCCGCGGTTGCCGGGCAAGCCGGACATCGTGCTGAGGAAATATCGCACCTGTATTCTGGTGAACGGGTGCTTCTGGCACGGACATGAGGGGTGCAAATATTATGTGGTGCCGAAATCGAATACCGGGTTCTGGATGGAGAAGATCAGGAGGAACCGGGAGAGGGACCATGAGGTGCTGCACCGGCTGGCTGAAATGGGATGGCATACTATCGTGATATGGGAATGTGAACTGAAGCCGGCGGTAAGGGAGAAGACGCTGGAGTCGCTCGCCTTTACGCTGAACCATATCTATCTGGAAGATCATCATATCAGAAGATATGAATTGCCGGAAGAAGAGCCGGAAATGGTGGCGGAGCCGGAGGCGGAAAGACGGGAGGAATAGGCAGGGATTTCACGAAAATTTTTAAGTGGACTCTTAACTCAAGTTTCGCATGTGGTTTAAGTACGGGCTGAAGGTCCACAAGAGGGTGTGTCATAAATCAACAGTTCGCCAACGACACCAAAGAGTTCGCCAACGAAAAGAAAGAAACAGCCCAAGAAGTCAAGCAAAGAAAAGAGTTCGTGAAGGCTAAAAGAGCCATCTACAGACTTATCACTTCTAATCCAAAGGTGACAACTGCGCAAATAGCTTGTAGGAGTAGCCAACCGTTTGTGCCCGGCTAACAAAGCAACAGAGCAAAACTACAAGTATACATATTAATCTAATCTTCATCTTCTGCCTCTTTTCCCTTTTGTAATTCAAAAAACTCTTTCTGCTCACGGATTTCTCGGCTCAACTCTTCTTCTGTAGGAAGATAAGTAAGATACTTAGCGGCAAAGAGCTGCTTGCTGTCTTTCAATATGGAATAACGTGCAAGGTCTTGGCTAGTCCCATTGCTCACGAGCCGCCTCCTTCAAATACCACAACCTTGCATCCGCATCTTTTACACGCAGTAAGCGTTCATAGTGAAGCCATGATAGGTTAGGATAGAATGGTATCGTAGATTCGTCAAGCGGTGCTTGACGAATTGGTTTGTCTGTGAGTTTGAATTGGTCAAGCATTGCTTGACCAAATTGTAATTTACTGAACATCAGGTAAAAAGAGCGCATGTTCTTTATGCTTGTCAGTCCGAATCCTCTGCCGTATTCTTCTGTAAGGGTTTGGGAGGCCAATTCGATGACATGTTTGCCATATTGCGCACGTTCCTTTCCTTTTTGTTCCTGTGTCACGATATGCCAACCGATAAGCCAATTGCGAACCACCAATAGATGGTCTGCATTGCGATAGGCTTGCCGACGTGCTTCCCCGGCTAAAAGCTTCAAGTCAGAGACAAAGATTTTCTCTGATTGAGCCAGCTTTTCTGTTATGTTTGTTAATGCAGATTTTTCCATATTATTCAATCCTTTTTCATAATTTGTGGGACACCGCCCCATATTTTACAATTCGTCCACATTCACATTTATCCCCAAGATACGTTGTATCTCCGCCAATGTCTTATCAGTTTCATAATCAAGAGCCTTGCGCTTCTTGAAATAGTCGGCATGCAGTTCGGCAGGAGGTTTGGTAACGCCCTTACAGGGCTAGGAGCTTCTGCCCCTTCAGGGCGTGCTGCTTGCGGGTTTCTTATGATGCTAGAGGCTTCTGTCCCTCAGGGGGTGGGGGGTAGAGAGGTTACTATACAGACTCTAGAATTTTGCTATAAAATACTCGATGGCTGCTAACAAGTCATCGAGATTGTTCTTGATGACATCTAGCACTATATCTCCATCAATATCAAAATAGCCATGTGCTATATGGTTGCGAATGCCAATAACATCTTGCCATGGTATTTCTGGGCGCTCATTTAGTAGGCGAGATTGAGTTAATCTGTCAATTTGTTTAACTCCCTCTCCAATTGCTTCGATAAGCATACAGCTAGCTGCAAGATTCTTCATTCCTTCTGGTGTACAATAGTAATCGTCAACAGTCTGTACATCTTTGTTCCAATCTTGCAATTGTTTAATGGCTTCCTTAATTTGTATTAAGGTTCCAATAATTCTATTTGATGATGTATATTCCGTCATGTTCTATTTCTTTAAGGAGGAATGGATTGATATGCTTGTGCAATCTTACAATGTCAACAGAACATTCCAGCAGGTTTTCTAGAAAACGTTTCAGTCTTACTACAAGGAACATTTTCGGTTCCATATCTACGCATATATCAACGTCACTACCTTCTTTCTGTTCGTTTCTAGACACAGAACCGAAAAGGCGTAATGATTTAATGCCAAAGTTCTTTTTTAGCTCTTCGGCATGAGAAGTGATGAGTGATATATAATATTCCCTTGACTTCATAATTATCGTTTTTGTTTCTACCGCAAAGATAGTGCAAATCGAGTGCAGAACATCAAGCTTGCTTGAATGTTTTGCCGAGATGCAGCCTATCTTCTGCAAAGATAAAATAAAAACCTGAAACTACCAAGTAAAAACCTTCTTTTTATGAATTATTACACGATTTACAAGGTTTTTGATAGAATGATTCTAAGAAAGTGGGAAAATCTTCGCTTTTAAATGAAATCGTTGGTTGAATTCACTTTCTATCTGCATTCCTGCTGCGAAGCTTTTTCCCCTACAGGGCGCAAGGCTGATTGCGCTTATACCCAGGGTGTTACCCTGGGCTAGGGGCTTCTGCCCCTTCAGGGCGTGCTGCTTGATGGTTCCTTATGATGGGGTAGCATCTCTCCTTAACTCCTGGTCGAGCTTGCTTTCTGCTATCAGTACCCTCTTTGCTTCTCGTAAATGAAATCATCGGCGATGTAGCCATTGCTCATGAGATACAGGCCGGTGCGCTTATCGTGGAGTTGGGCACAGGTCTTGCTGCGATAGAAAAGATCGAGGGCGGGGGGATTGAGGAGGATAGATGATTTCTTTACAAAGATGGATGAAGGAGGAGAGAAGGGAGAAGAAGAAGAGGGGCGTTACAGTTGTGACAGTTGTGACAGTTGTGACAGTTTTCAGGGGAGGGGTATATGAACTCGGGCTGCTTTCAAATTGTTATTATTATATTTAACTTATTATATATATATTTATATATATTATAAGTTACCTCTAAAGAGAGGGAGGTGGGGGTAGGCGCTGAAAACTGTCACAACTGTCACAACTGTCACACTTTTGGGGTGGAAATGGGTTCGGTGGGTGATGATGGATTTCTTGCTTCCTGCTGTTTTCGGGATGAGAAAGCATAGAGAAACTTTTTACATCACATAGTTTTCTCGCACGATAAATTATGAGTTGGCAAGATTAACCGGATAAGCCCGAAGTGTTAAATCCGTTTAACATAACTCTGCAGGGTGAAATTTGGTAGTATCAGAAAATTGCCGTACCTTTGCACTGTCGTTCGAAGAAAGGCTGCACTCGACAAAGTTTAAGCAAGCTTAGCTCTGTTCTCGTTTGCACTTTCTTTGCATCGTGATTCAAGAAAGGCTGCACTCGACAAAGCTTAAGCAAGCTTAGCTCTGTTCTCGTTTGCACTTTCTTTGCAACGCAGTTTCGAAGAAAGGCTGCACTCGACAAAACGCACCCCCACCAAGTCAACATTCAACACTCAACATTCAACATTTATATTAACCCTTTAATAATTTAAGATCATGGAACAGAAAGGAACATTGAAGTATCGTAAGTTGCAGCGTACCCCACAGAGCGGCGAGAACGCAGGTAAGAAAAAGTGGTATGCCACTGCGGTAACCGACCGCGAGGTGGATTTCGAGGGATTCGTATCTCACATCTCTGACCACGGTTCGCCTTACTCCCGAGGTACTATCCACGGTGTGCTGATGGATGCACTCGACCATCTGCAGGAGTTGATTCTCGACGGTAAGAGTGTGCGTCTCTCTGACCTCGGTCTGTTCTCCATCGGTATGACTTCGAAGGCGGAGGATACCAAGGAGAAGGTAACGGCTGCCAGCGTAGAGGGTGTACACCTGATTGTGAGAAACACAAAAAGCTGGAGCAACTCTGAGCTGCGCAAGAAGTGCAAGATTCAGGAGTACGGCGGCTATACCAGCACCGACGAGGGTGGCACCTCTGGTGGTACCTCAGGCGGCACTGAACAAGGCGGCGGCACCAACCAGGGCGGCGGCACTGAACAGGGCGGCAGCGGAACTACCGGCGGCGGTACGCAGCCAGGCGGCGGCTCTCAGGAAGGCGGCGACGGGCTTGAATAAAGCCCTCGCCTGAGGCCACCCCCCCCCACCAAGTCAACATTCAACATTCAACATTCAACATTAAAAATTAAACATTATGAAAGCAAGTACCTGGAAAACAATTTTGCAGATTGCAATCTCCTTCCTTACAGCCATCGCTACCACCCTCGGTGTAACAAGCTGCAGCAGCTTTTAAAGGTAAAAAGGTAAAAAAGTAAAAAGGTAAAAAAAAAGCCCCGATGCATCATGCATCGGGGCTTTTGCTTTTATCTGCTTTTTCTTCGTTTATCGGATATCTCTTCCTGCCTGGCTGTATCCTTCGAGCATCTTCGGGCTGCTGATAGGCTTGCGCGAACAGTAGTCGAAATCTACCTTCTTGTAGCCCTGGCTGGAACGCCAGCGGATGGTAAGCTTCACCGTCTTGCCTTCGGTATCAGGCACGACTCCGTTCAGATTGAACGCTACGAGGGCATCGCGCCAGTAGTTCTGAGGGTCGCCATTAACATTGTGGCGCAGCTCTACCTCGTAAGGATTATCTGGATTCACACCCGTAACGAGGTTGATGTAATGCACCTTCTGACCGCCCCAGAGAGCACGGAAACGGAGGGTGAGATAGCCATCTTCTGCCACTGTTACCCAGTCGCGCACGATGTCGACCATGTCGTCGCCATACTTCTCGCGGTTCTCGGTATCAGAACCGAGCGATGGAACTGGCTTCTTGGTCAGGATGCTGTCTATCCAGTTGACGTGAATCACCTGGTTATACTTCTCGCTCTTCTCCGAGGTCTGCGTGTAGTTGACCAGGGCGCGAACCTCCTTACCGTCAAAGATGGTAGGTTTCAGGTTCTTGGCGAGCAGCGTGGTGTTGTCGTCGAGCTGCAGATAGCAGGCATCGCCACTCTTCTTCACAGTTACCAGTGCGTTAGGGAAAACGCGGTCCCAGTCGGTATCGTTATCGCATGACTGGAATGTGAGGGCCGACAGGAGCATCATCGCTGCCAGCCCGATCTTCTTGAAATCAATTTTTCTCATATATAATGTTCCTTTCTTTTTATTGTTTCACTTTCTGATAATAAAATAAGAAAGGAACAGAAATCTTGCTTCTGATTTAGAAAAAGATTGTTAAAAGCTCAAGTTAAAAATAATACGTGCAGCCGATGGTGGCAGCGCGGTTGCCGAAGTGCTGGCTCGCCATATCGTGGAAGCGGCCTTCGAGCGTCCAGTGCTTGCCCAGATTCTTGTATACTCCTACCTCGGCATAGAGATTAGCTGGGGTGTAGGCATCGCTGCGGCGGCGGGTACACCAGATGAGATTGCCCGTAAAGCGCCAGCCATCGGCCATTGTGAGCTGCGGTGCCAACTTGAATACGGCAAAATGATTATACTCCGCATTGCGCTGCTGAGCCTCCTCTGAAGGGTTTTCGCTGCGCTGCCAGAAGTAGTTGACACCGGCTGTGAGGCGAAGGATGCCCTTGTGCCAGAAGGCGGTGGAGCCGATGCCGAGCGTATTGTCGTGGATGGCACTGAACAGGTGCTGGTGGATATTCTTCACCGAGGTGCTGAGCACGAAGGCTGGGCGGCTGTAGGTATGCTTGAGCTCTACCACATTCGCCATGCTGTTGACGATATCGGCGGTATAAACCGGCTGCCAGGCGCCCTCCATATCGCCCGCGGTTACGAAATCGCCAAACTCGGGATTGAAGATGCGGCGGCAGTAGGTGGCCTGCAGGGTATGACCCGGCGTGAAGCTGTAATAGGCGCTCGCCGAGTAGATATGGTTGCGCGTGGTATGCTTCCAGTGCTCTTCCGGCGCAATCTGCTTAGGACGGAAGTTGATGATGCGGAAGCGGTCGCCTGCCATGAATCCCCACTTGCCGATGTTGTAATCCAGCTGGGCGTAGAAATCCTGGTAGTTGGAATGGTTGGTGTATTTGGCGATGCAGTTCTTCTCGATGGAGAGTCCGCCCTCGAAACCTGCCGTAATCCAGAGATCAGGGGTGATGACCGGAGTGGCGTATTCTATCACCATGAAGGGGTAGGTAGAGTGGTTCTGGTAGGGCGCAGTCTGGGTTTCTTCCAGCGTGCGTCCGTTGTCGCTGATATGCTCGGCACCCAGGGTAAAGAGGATGCTGGAGCCGTTGTCGGCGAGCGTGCGGGTATAGTCGGCCTGCAGATGATAGGCGCGCACGTAATCGGCCGGGGTGTGGGTGAAATGGTTGCGGGTATAGGTCTGCATCGCATCTATTTCGAGCACATCCTTCGCGGTAGGTGTCCAGAGCAGATTGAGTTTGGCACCCTCGTGGGAGTAGTGGTTCACGGTGGTTCCTGTGAAGCCCTGGTAGGCATCCTTATCGCTGCTGGAGGTGCGCTGGAAGTTGCCTTCTACATGACTGAGCACACGGAGTTTATCCTGCTGGCTGATGACGCTGACGATGCCTTTTGCGCCGCCGTAGGTATCACCGAAGAGTCCCCATCTGCCGGTGGTTCCGTTCTCCTTCTTGCGCAGTGTGATGTCGATGACTTTCTTCAGACTGCTGCATCCCTTCATCACTTCGGCGTTCTGGCACACCTTGATGGTTTCTATCTCCCGAGCCTTGAAATGGTGGAGGAAGGTGGCGTAATCGAGTCCGTATTCCTGGTTGTCGATACGGATGACGAACTTGCCGTAGAGGTTGGCGAATGGATCTCCGCCGATGATGTTGTTGCCGTCGAGTGAGATGACTTCCGGGCACATCATGAGTACATCGAGGAGTGATTCTTCGCCTGTGAGTTCCATTTCTGGAATATGCATGATGTATCTGTCGCCGATATGTTCTATCGGGGCGGCCTGTGTCTGGTAAGTAGTGCTGGCCATCGCGAGTGCGATGATGAGCAGGCTTTTCTTCGTACTGTTGTTTATCTTCATTTTTTTCTAATTTATATTATTGGTAAAAAGGATTTCTTCGTGCCAAATTTATTTGCAAAGATAAGCAAAAAACGGGTAATAACGAAAAAATGGAGATTTTTTTATCGTTCAATGCGTAAAAAAGATGTTATTGCAGTAAGATACGCAAGTACGCCAGGCATTTCACCCTTCCTGCATTACGAAAAGAGGAGGGTGATGAGCGGGATGGTAATGATGCTGCCAACCGTGGTGATGAACGTCATCTCGGTGATGAGCGAAGGATTGCGGCCGTATTTCAGACAGAACATCGTGCCGAAACTCGCTACGGGCATCGCAATGACAACCGTATTGATGTCGTTGACCTGATCGCTTACACCACATACCTTGAACAGAAAATAAATGCTCAGAGGTACTACCACAAGACGCAAGAACGAGGAGAGGTATACCTTAGGACTGCCAATAATCTCCTTCACCGGCAACTTAGCCATCGAGGAACCGATAATCATCAGGGCTGCCGGAACCGTTATGTTGCCCACCATCGTTACCGGACGCGCAATGATATCAGGCGTATGAACCCCGAAAGCTACCAGGAGGGCGGCAACAAAGGCACCCAGAAGAGCCGGAGAAAACAGTACCTTAGGATTGAACTGCTTGACGCTGTACTCGCCCTTGATGAGCATGACACCTGCCGTAAAAATAAAAAAGGTGTTCGGCATGTTGAGCAGCGCGGCATAAAAAATGGCCTTCGGACCGAATATGCTCGAAACGATAGGGTAGCCGATGAAACCTACGTTGGCAAACATCAGCGCAAAACCTATCATGCCCTGGTCATCATGATTGCGCGTGATGAGACGCGGCACCCAGAAACCGAATACCAGCAAAAGGATGTAGGTAAGAAAACCTACGCCCAGGAGGGGAAGGATGAGCGTGCGGTCGGGCAACTCATCGCCCATTACTGACGAGAGCACCAGCAGGGGACAGGTGATATCTACCACCATGCTGGATAGCTTCTTGTCAAACTTGTCGCCCATATATCCCAACTTGCAGGCGACGTAACCTAAAATCACGATGATGAAAAGTATCACCATCACTTCCAAATTCTCCATTTATCCTGAAAATCTATACCTTATATATATAATATGTATGCCGGAATCCCGATATTCTCTCGGAATTTCCGGCAAAAATGGGTTAATCGATAAATCGCCTGGTAATATCTCCGTAGTTCTCGATGCGGCGGTCGCGGAGGAATGGCCACCAGCGGCGCACATTCTCGCTGTGCTTCAGGTCGATATCTACTACCAGGCTCTCTTCTTCCTGATCGCTGGCACGGTAGTAGAGCTCGCCCTGAGGACCGGCTACGAAACTGCTGCCCCAGAACTGGATGCCCTCGGTCTGACCGCTAGGATCAGGCTCGAAACCTACGCGGTTTACGGCGATGACCGGCAATCCGTTGGCTACGGCATGGCCCCGCATCACGGTAGTCCACGCCTCGCGCTGGCGCTGCTGCTCCTCGTCGGTATCATAGGTAGCGTAGCCTATGGCGGTAGGATAGATGAGCATTTCGGCTCCCTGCAGCGCCATCAGACGGGCTGCTTCGGGATACCACTGGTCCCAGCAAACCAGCACGCCGAGCTTGCCTACAGAGGTCTGGATAGGATGGAAACCGAGGTCGCCCGGAGTGAAATAGAATTTCTCGTAGTAGGCAGGATCGTCGGGGATGTGCATCTTGCGGTATTTTCCGGCTATGCTTCCATCCTTCTCCATCACTACCGCTGTATTGTGGTAGAGGCCCGGAGCGCGGCGCTCGAAGAGGGAGGTGACGATGACGACGCCGAGATCCTTGGCAAGCTTGCCGTAGAAATCGGTCGAAGGGCCCGGAATAGGCTCTGCCAGGTCGAAGAGGTCAACATCCTCTACTTGACAGAAATAGAGGGAGTTATGAAGCTCCTGAAGCACGATGAGCTCTGCGCCGCGATGGGCGAGGTCGATGATGCCTTCTGCCAGGCGCTGCTTGTTGTTGGCGATATCTGCCGTATTATGAAGTTGTAATAAACCGACTTTCATTTTTTACTTTTAATGTTAAATGTTTAATGTTAAATGTGGAATGTTGAGTCTCTGAGGGCTCCCTCGGGCAACTGCATGGTGATGCAGTGGATGCTGCCATGCTGGCGGATGATGGTCTGCGAATCTACGCCGATGATTTCGCGGTCGGGGAAGGCGAGCTGAATCTGCTTGCGTGCCTCCTCGTCCTTTTCCGGCTGATTATAGGTTGGATAAATCACAGCCTTGTTGAGTATCAGGAAGTTGGCATAGGTGGCAGGCAGGCGGTCGCCCTCGCTCTCCGGGTTGGTGGTGAGGCAGTCGCCCTCATCATAGATAGGGTCGGGCATCGGCAGTTTGAGCAAGCGGTAAGGGTATCCCTCCCAGGTGAAGAGGCCCTTGAGCTGCTTCTCCAACGCCTGGAAGTCTTCATACTGCTCATCTTCCGGATTATCGCAGCCTACATATAATAAGGTGTCGTGTGGAGCCACTCTCACGATGGTGTCGATATGGCCGTCGGTATCATCACCTATCAGATTGCCGTGATCCAGCCAGACGACTCTCTTGAGCTGGAAGAAAGTCTGCAGCAGATGGTCGATGCTGTCGTGGTCGAGCGGCTGGTTGCGGCGAGGCGCCAGCAGGCACTGTGAAGTGGTGAAGAGTGTACCCTTTCCGTCACTCTCGATGCTGCCTCCTTCGAGCACGAAGCCCTGGTGGTTCTCTATATCGGCATTGAAGGCTGCCTGATAGTATAGTTGCAGGGTGATGGCATTATCCTTCTCCCATCTGAACTTTTCGCCCCAGCCGTTGAACTTGAAGTCGAGTATGCGGTAAGGCACCATCCAGGTGTTCTGCTTTCTGCGCAGCACCATCGTGAGGGGGCCGTGGTCGCGCACCCAGGTATCATTGCTTTCTACCTCGTAGAGCAGCACGCGGCTTATCTGTTCGGCAGAGAGCTTTTTCTTGAGCTGGTATCGGGTGGCGGGCACATCGGGTGTAGCCACAAGCAGCTGCTCGTAGCGCGTGATGATATCTGCCAGTTCGAGATAAGTATCTGTTATTTCAGGCAGATACGGCTTCCAGTCGGTGCCGGCATGTGGCCAGGTGAGCATGATGGCGCTCTGTGGCTCCCATTCGGCAGGGAGTGCGAAATCGCAGGGTAATGTAGATTGATGCATAAGCTATACTATTTTTATGATACGATGTTCTATACCAATTTATTATACTCTGTTCTTCATCGGGAACCTTTCCTTGGGGACGGGCTCCGTTCTGCTTTATGAAGTATGCTTGCAAAATTAATAAAAAATCTACAACTATCGGCTGTTTTTGTGAAATATTTTGCGCAAAAGCGAAACTTTGTATTAAAAAAGTTTAAACGGAGGGCTGTATGGAGATAAAATCGGGGAAAAATGAGTAACTTTGCAGTCTAAAAATAAAATATTGAATAGGAGCGTGAAAATAAAACAGGTAGTTGATGCCCTTGAACATTACGCGCCTCTGCCCTTGCAGGAAGGATATGATAATGCCGGCTTGCAAGTTGGATTGACAGAGGCGGTAGAAATGTCAGGGGCATTGTTGTGTCTTGACGTTACTGAAGCCGTGGTAGACGAGGCCATCCGGAAGGGATGTAACCTCATCGTAAGCCATCATCCGCTGATATTCCGCAAACTGGCGAGAATCTCGGACGAGAACTACGTGCAGCGTACCGTGCGCAAGGCGATTAAGAATGATATTACCATCGTGGCGATGCATACCAACATGGATGCGGCTGCGGGCGGCGTGAACTTCAAGATTGCCGAGAAACTGGGACTGCGAAACGTGCAGTTCTTTGCTGGCGAGAAGGAAGTGGACGGCGTGAAGGGCGGCGAGGGCGTCATCGGAGAGGTGGCTGAGGACCTGGCAGCCGACGACTTGGTGCTGATGCTCAAGGAGCGGTTTGGCGTGGAGTGCGTGCAGTGCAACCAGTTGCTTCGACGTCCTATCAGGAAGGTGGCGCTCTGCGGTGGAGCAGGTGCTTTCTTGCTCGACGCAGCCATCAAGGCAGGTGCCGATGCCTTCATCACGGGCGAGATGAGCTATCACGAGTATTTCGGCCACGAGCAGGAGATTCAGATCTGCGTCATCGGCCACTATCAGAGTGAGCAGTTTACGGGCGAAATCTTCCGCAGCATCATCCAGGAGAATTTCCCTGATGCCAAATGCTGCATCTCGGAGATAAATACGAATCCGATATTGTATTTATAACTTCAGTTTATAAGATGGCTGGAAGGGCGCAAGCCCAATTTAACATTTAACATTAAACATTTAATATTTAAATAAGGAATTATGGCAAAGAAAGATCCTACAGATTTGACAGTGGAAGAGAAGTTGAAGGCTCTCTATCAGCTTCAGACCACTTTGTCTGCAATTGATGAAAAGCGTGCGTTGAGAGGTGAGTTGCCTCTCGAAGTTCAGGATTTGGAAGACGATATTGCTGGTCTTACCACCCGTATCGAGAAAATCCAGACCGATATTGAGCAGTTTGACCGCGCCATCGATCAGAAGCAGCACGAGATTGAGGAGGCTCAGGCTAGCGTGGAGCGTTATAAGAAGCAGCTCGAAATGGTTAGCAACAACCGCGAGTATGATACTTTGAGCAAGGAAATCGAGTTCCAGGAGCTGGAAATCGAACTTTGTAGCAAGAAGATCCGCGAGGCGCAGCAGACAATCAACGAGCGCCTGTACGACCTTCACAAGGCTGAGGACCAGAAGGCAGACCGCGAGAAGGGCTTGGTAATGAAGCGTTCTGAGCTCGAGTCAATCATGGCTGAAACCCGTGAGGAAGAGGAGAATTTGAAGGAGAAGGCATTCGAGCTCGAGAAGAAGATTGAGCCACGTTTGCTCCAGAGCTTCAAGCGCATCCGTAATGGTGCCCGCAACGGTTTGGGTATCGTTTACGTGCAGCGTGACGCATGTGGCGGTTGCTTCAACAAGATTCCACCTCAGCGCCAGCTCGACATCAAGATGCACAAGAAGATTATCCCTTGTGAGTATTGCGGCCGTATCCTCATCGACCCGGAATTGGCTGGTGTTAAGATTGAGGCTCCTAAGACAGAGGAGAAGCCAAAGCGCAAGCGCGCTATCCGCAGAAGAAAGACTGAGGATGAGGATTAATCTTACTCCTCTCGCCGCTCTTTTCGGATGATAATCTTCTGATAAAGATACGATAAGATACAATGAAGGCTCGCCAAAATTGCTTGGCGAGCCTTTATTTTTTTTTTCGTTTTCAGGCTGCTAGGCCAATCTGTCTTAACTCCTTTAATCCTAATCTGGAACTTTTCCTAATCTGGAACCTAGAGTCCTCTAGCCTTGTAAATGCGGTCTTTGGCGTCGTTGATTTCCTGGAATTTCTTCTCGGCTGCACGGCGCACATCTTCGCCCAGTGCTGCTACCTTGTCAGGATGATGCTTGAGCGCCATCTTGCGGTAAGCGGCCTTAACCTCATCGTTTGAGGCGTCAGGACTGATGCCCAGAACACGGTAGGCATTATCCAGACTGCCTGTTGAAGAAGCCCCGCTCTCCAGGTTCAGCATCTGGTCTACATCCTCGGCAGAAAGCCCCATGTGGATGGCCATCTCCTTGAGCGCCTGAATCTCCTGAGGATTCACAATTCCATCGGCCTGGGCAATCATGACGAGGAAATTGAGCAACTGCAGGCGCTGCTCATACATCATGTTGGCACGTATCTGATGACAGCTGTCCTGTATCACCGAACGGTACTGCTGCATGCCCATCTGCTTCTGCTGTTCGAAGAGTTTGAGGAGAATTTCCTCGCCCTGCTGACTGGCTGCCTCGCCGAAATTCTGACGCAGGAAGCGGCGCACCATCTCCATCTCAGAATGCATGATTTTGCCATCTGCATTGATGATGTAGGAACTGAGCACCAGCAGCGAGAACATGAAGGAGTTTCGCTCTCCCTCATAGCTCTGTTGGCGGCTGTAGCCCTGGTTGCCGAAACCCTGGCGGCCGTTGTGCTGCTGGCCGCTGTAGGCATCGTAGGCGTTGTTGTAATGGTGGTCGCCGTCGCGGTTTACCGCATCCAGTCCGTGCTCAAAGAGGGAACCGAGGGCATAGCCTGCCAGGGCTCCCAGCGGACCGGCTGTGATGAAACCGAGCACACCACCTATCCATTTACCTGCTGCCATCTTTTAGTTGTTGAAATAGTAGAGGAAAGAAGCGATGCCTGAGAGGGCTGGCTTGCGCTGACCTTCTATTTCGATGTCAAACTTGATGCTGGTCTTGCAGATGCCACGGATGTTCTGGATGTCGTGGAGAGTGGCTACCAGGCGCACGCGTGAACCGGTGATGACTGGCTGACCGAACTTCATCTTGTCCATGCCGTAGTTTACGAGCATCTTGAGGTTGTTTACCTCGATAATCTGCTGCCAGAGGTATGGGAGTACTGAGAGGGTGAGGTAACCGTGAGCGATGGTGCTGTGGTAAGGGCTCTCTACCTTGGCGCGCTCTACGTCTACGTGGATCCACTGTGGGTCAAGTGTAGCGTCTGCGAACTTGTTGATACGGTCCTGGTCAATCTGCAACCAGTCTGATTCTCCTAACTTCTCACCGAGGTGAGATGCAAATTCCTCGTAGGAATTGATTACTAATTTTGCCATTTCTTATTTTTCTCTTTATTATAAATATTATTGTTTCCTATTTTCTGTCTTCAGCTTCCAGCTTTCAACTGTTAACTTTTAACTATTAACTTTCAGTTCAGATCAGTCTCTTCTGAAAATATCGCGGGTGTAAACCTTTTCTTCCACATCATCCAGACACTTGTCATACCGGTTGGCGATGATGGCCTGGCTCTGCTGCTTGAAGACCTCCAGGTTGTTTACGATGCGGCTTCCGAAGAAGGTGGTTCCGTCTTTCAGCGTAGGCTCGTAGATGATAACCTGCGCGCCCTTTGCCTTGATGCGCTTCATCACGCCTTGTATGCTGCTCTGGCGGAAGTTGTCGCTGTTGCTCTTCATCGTGAGCCGGTATACGCCGATGGTGCAAGGCTTCTCTTCCTCCTCGCTGAAGTTGTTCAGGTTGGCATAATCGTAGTAGCCAGCCATGTTCAGCACGCGGTCGGCGATGAAATCCTTGCGGGTGCGGTTGCTCTCCACAATCGCCTGAATCAGGTTCTCAGGCACATCGGCATAGTTGGCGAGCAGTTGCTTGGTATCTTTCGGCAGACAGTAGCCGCCGTATCCGAAGGAAGGGTTGTTGTAGAAGGTGCCGATGCGAGGGTCCAAACCCACTCCGTCGATAATTGCCTTAGAGTCGAGGCCCTTCATTTCGGCGTAGGTATCCAGCTCGTTGAAGTAGCTCACGCGCAGGGCGAGGTAGGTGTTGGCGAAGAGTTTCACCGCCTCTGCCTCGGTAAGTCCCATGAACAGGGTTTCTATGTCTTGCTTGATGGCTCCCTCTTTCAGCAGTTCTGCAAAGGTGCGGGCTGCCTGGTCCAGTCGCTCGTCACCATTCGGTCTGCCTACGATGATGCGGCTCGGGTAGAGGTTGTCGTAGAGTGCCTTGCTCTCGCGCAGGAATTCAGGAGCGAAGATGATGTTCTTGCTGCCCGTCTTCTGGCGGATGCTTTCGGTGTAGCCTACTGGAATGGTGCTCTTGATGACCATGATGGCATCGGGATTCACCTGCATCACCAGACGGATGACTTCTTCTACGTGCGAGGTGTCGAAGTAGTTTTTCACCGGATCATAGTTGGTTGGTGTGGCAATCACTACGAAGTCGGCATCCTTATAGGCTTCTTCTCCATCGGTTGTGGCTTTGAGGTTGAGTTCCTTTTCAGCCAGATATTTCTCTATGTATTCGTCCTGGATAGGCGAGCGGCGCGAGTTGATGAGCTCCACCTTTTCGGGTACCACGTCTACTGCCACCACCTCATGATGCTGGCTCAGCAGGGTAGCGATGCTCAGGCCTACATATCCTGTTCCGGCTACGGCGATTTTTATCTTTTTATTCTCCATTTCTTTCTGTTCTTTTAGGCAGTCTATACCTTAATATATATATATTAGTTGCAAAGATAATGCAAACGAGAGCAATGAAAGCTTGCTTTCAAATTGCCGAGTGCAGCTTATCTTATGCAAAGATAGTATAAAAGGAGGAGACTACAAAATGAAAATGGGTTTTTTATTAAAAAATAACGCGAGAAGGGGGATGGGAGAGGAAGGAGTGCTCAAAAAGGGGGAGGAAAAGGAGTACTCAAAAAGGGAGAGGAAAAGAAGGCAGAAAAAGGCCTTCAAAATTCGCGAATTCTAAAACGGATGGCCGGTTGGGCGGAAATTCGCAAATTTTGAAGGCTGGGGAAAGCTCTGTTTAAAAACTTCCGGACTATCCACGACGCTCTCATAATGTCAATAAATCGGAATAATCGGGAATAGTCTCTAAAAATACATATTTTTTACTTTCATAATCCATCTTGCAGATGTAATGCTCCAGCCCGTTGCTCACCACCAGAAAGTCAACATGGAGCAGAAGATTGTAGACCGAAATCTGGTCGAACACTTTCTGCGTGATGGGGATGTGAGGGGCTTTGTACTCGATAATCATGCGGGGTTGCAACTCACGGGAGTAGAGCACACTGTCGGCGCGCAGCACCTTGTCGCCACATTTCAGCTGGATTTCGTTGGCGAGCAGAGAGGCAGGATACCCCTTGTGCTCGATGAGAAAATGAACGAAATGCTGGCGCACCCACTCTTCGGGAGTGAGCGTGATGAACTTCCGGCGCAGCACATCCAGTATCTGGGGATGCTGTTTTGAGCCCGAAACCTTGATGTCGAAAGATGGCAAATTTAAGCGAATCATTTTTCTATACCTTATTATATATAGGGGTTATATTTCTTTCTTTTCTGTTTTCGATATGGTTTCTTTTCTTCTTTTAACCATACCTCATTTTCAAAAACTACCTCTTTTATATAGGCAGTTCAATTTATTTTTTGTAACTTTGCAGTCGAAGTGCAGCTGAAAACTGCACCTCAGAAAACTGCGAACCTGGAGGCGGAGCAAATGCTTGTCCGCACCCCCGGAGTTTGCTGGGTGCAAAGTTACAAAAAATAATCCAATGGTAGAAAAGAAAAGTGCAATAAGTTACGAGTCAATCATGAAAGATTTGAAGGCTCGGAAGTATTCTCCCGTCTATGTTCTGATGGGCGAGGAACCTTTTTATATAGATAAGATCTGCGACTACATTTCAGAAAATGTGCTCCAGCCCGAGGAGCGTGACTTCAATCAGACGGTGGTTTTCGGAGCTGATGTTACGGGGGCGCAAGTGGCAGATTTGTGCAAGGGCTACCCGATGATGGCGGAGTATAGAGTGGTGGTTGTGAAAGAGGCTCAGAATTTGCGGAATTTGGAAGCGCTCGAGAAGTACCTCGAAAATCCGGTAAAAACAACCATCCTTGTTTTCTGTCATAAAAACGGCAAGCTCGACAGTCGTAAAAAGTTTTCTGCCCTCGCTGCCAAGGCGGGTGTGGTTTTTGAGAGCAAGAAACTCTACGACCGAAATCTGCCGGGCTTCATCGAGACATATCTCAAGACCCGTAAGGCAACCATAGAACCCAAGGCTACTCAGATGGTGGCTGATCATGTGGGAGCAGATTTGCACCGACTCACTTCCGAGCTCGACAAACTGCTCATTTCTCTTCCAGAGAATGACCGGCGTGTTACTCCGGAGATTGTGGAGCGAGAAATAGGGGTGAGCAAAGACTTCAATGCCTTCGAGCTGAGAAGTGCCATCGTCAACCGCGATGTGTTCAAGGCAAATCAGATAATAAATTATTTTGACAGCAATCCGAAGAGTGGTTCTCTCTTCACGCTTCTCCCGATGCTCTTTACTTATTTCCAAAACCTGATGATTGCTTATTATGCACCCAACAGGCAGAACGAAAATGAGCTCGCAAAATTCCTGGATTTGCGCGGAGCTTGGGCGGCGCGCGAATATATTACAGGAATGAGGAACTATACGGGCGTGAAAGTGATGGCGATTATTGAGAAGTTTAAGGAGGTGGATGCGAAGATAAAGGGACTGGATAATCCATCCACTCCGGTAGGTGAACTGATGAAAGAACTCATCTTTTTTATCCTTCACTGATGCTGAAGAGCGAAGTGGGGGAGAGTAGGCGAGCTCCTGCTGAGAGTTTTCTCTTGGCAGGAGCTCGTTTCCGTTTTCGGCCTTCTTTGCCGCCTGTTTCCAGAAAGCAGCCAACTAGCGTTTAGCATTATAAATTTGCCCAAAATAGGGGATTTTCGGCTCTTTTTAGGGCGCTTTCCTGGGCTCATTTTGGGCGATTTTTGGGCAAAAATGGGGGATTTAAGCGATTTTTCGAGCTAGATGCCCATTTTCCTGTTTCGCCTGAAAATAGACTTAACTTTATTGGTTATCAGTAACTTACATAAATTAACCCTCTTCATTACTCGCGAATTTGCCCGTTTCCTTGCCGATGGGCTGGAATACGCTAGAAATGGAAAAATTAGCCATTTCCTGTTGTCTGAAATCGGTCGTTTGCATTTGTTAAGGTTTATATTTCCTAAGTTTATGTTTTTAAATTCACAAATCAAAACGGGTGATTTTGATTTATAAACATAAATGCAAGAAAACTAAATACACGAATTTATGTTTTATATTTATAAAAATAAAGGTAAAATAGGGTGTTTATGGTTATGAATGAATAAATATTCATACTATATTTTGGATTTGTAAGTAACGGAAACTCAGTTAGTTATGTATTTTAGTTGTTTTATAAACCATAGACTTTTATATAGGTGTTGGGTAAACATTGCATAAACCGCTCTATATGCCTTTATTTAGGCAGTTTATGGTATGAATAACCAGTGATTTAGCCTAAATCTATAAAGAAAAGGTTCGTCATATATTTTGATTGATAGGTTTATATTTATAAAACTAAACCTAAAAACCGAACACTGGAGTGAGTAGAATTCAAATTTGTAAACAGAAACCTAAAGTTTAAAAATCTAAATTTATTCAGAAATGTTTGGCTATTCTAAATTTTTGCTTTATCTTTGTAAAATCAACCGAAAAAGGGCCTAAAAGTGGCTTGTTCGGAAATAAAACATCGTATCAGTAGAAAAATGAACGCTAAAATTTTTAGAGCATGAAAGATAGAATCAGACAGCTGATGGAGGACCAGCACCTCACTCAGCAAAACTTCGCTCAGATGATCGGAATCTCGACCGCTACACTGAGCAATATTTTCAACGGGAAGACCAATCCATCGCTCAGCATTGTGGATGGCATCCATAAGAGTTTTCCTCAGGTAAACGTTTATTGGGTACTCTACGGTACTCCTCCTATGTATCAGAACCAGGCTTCCCAGGGTGGCAGCGAAGAGGGTGCTGCAGACATGTATCAGGGCGTTACGGATGGAGCAGCCGGTGGTGCTGAGGGGATGAAGCAGGGCAGTCAGCCTTCTGGAGCCGCCTCTGCCGAGCCTATGCTCGATTTTGGAGCCGAAGGAGCCGCAGCCTCCCCTACTTCTCCCTCGCTCTTTGACCAGCCTCAAATGCAGGCTGTAAATCGTACACCTAAAAATATCGCCCAAGCGGCGGTAAAATATGTAGACAAACCGCAAAGAAAGATTACCGAAATCCGTATTTTCTACGATGATCAGACCTGGGAAACCTTCGTTCCTAAGAAATAAAGTAGGGATTGGAGAACCCTAAAACAAACACATAGGAGCGGCGATAGAGAAAAAATATCTCTTTTCTTTTCGTAAATTCGGATTTTTGATGTACCTTTGCATCGTAGAAACGTAGGTGGGCGTAACCGGAAGCTACGCGTACCTATTATAATATACGTACATTATATAATAAGCATTTTAAAAATTAGCAATAAGATGAAAAAATATGTTCTCGACCTCAAGGTGGTTTCTGTAGAGGCGCTTAGCGATAAGCATGTTTTGATTAAGCTTACCGATGAGAAACCTTTGCCTGAAATCTTGCCTGGCCAATTCGTAGAAGTAAGAGTAGACCATTCGCCTACTACCATGCTTCGCCGTCCTATCTCCATCAATTTCGTGGATCGTGAAAATAATCAGCTCTGGCTGCTTGTAGCAATGGTGGGCGACGGTACCCGTCAGCTCGGACAGCTCAAGGAGGGCGATGTGCTCAACTGTATGCTGCCTCTCGGCAACGGCTTCACCATGCCTACCGAGAAGAGCCAGAAATATCTGCTCGTAGGTGGTGGCGTAGGTGTGGCTCCGCTCCTCTATTTCGGAAAACTCATCAAGGATTTCGGGGCTGATGTTACTTTCCTTCTGGGTGCACGCAAGGCTACGGATCTGCTCGAACTGGATGAGTTTGCCAAGATCGGAAAGGTATGCATCACTACCGAGGATGGTTCGGCTGGCGAGGTAGGTTTCGTTACCAACCACTCTGTTCTGGAGAACGAGAAGTTTGATATGATTTCTACCTGCGGACCTAAGCCGATGATGGTGAGCGTGGCTCGCTTTGCCAAGAAGGCTGGCGTGGAGTGTGAGGTTTCTCTCGAGAACAAGATGGCGTGCGGCGTGGGCGCTTGCCTCTGCTGCGTAGAGAAAACTACCGAGGGTAACCAGTGCGTCTGCAAGGATGGACCTGTCATCAACATCAAGAAACTTACTTGGGAAATCTAATTGAGTGAAGAACGAAGAACGAAGAGTGAAGAATTCGTTTGGAAACGAAGAACGAAGAGTGAAGAACGAAGAATTCTCTTGTCTTTGTTTGTAAAACATTTTTAAGTAAAAACAGAAGATTATGGCTGATTTAAGTGTAAAGATAAAGGATTTGGAGTTGAAGAACCCTGTGATGACTGCATCGGGTACTTTCGGCTACGGATTGGAATTTGCCGATTTCGTTCCTCTGGAGGAGATTGGCGGTATTATCGTGAAGGGCACTACCCTGGAACCGCGCGAGGGAAACGACTATCCGCGTATGGCTGAAACGCCTCAGGGCATGCTCAACTGCGTAGGTTTGCAGAACAAGGGTGTGGAGTATTTCTGCTCTCACATTTATCCTCAGATCAAGGACATTGATACCAATATGATTGTCAACGTGAGCGGACATTCGCCTGAGAGTTATGCTGAGTGTGCGGCGCGCATCAACGAGCTGGATAAGATTCCTGCCATAGAGCTGAACATCTCCTGTCCTAACGTGAAGGATGGCGGCATGGCTTTCGGTGTAACCTGCGAGGGTGCAGCCAGCGTGGTGAAGGCGGTGAGAAAGGTTTATAAGAAGACCCTCATCGTGAAGCTTTCGCCTAATGTTACCAGCATTGCCGACATCGCCCGTGCCGTGGAGGCTGAGGGTGCCGATTCTGTTTCGCTCATCAACACGCTGATGGGTATGGCGGTGGACATTGAGAAGCGCCAGCCTCTCTTGAGCATCCGCACGGGTGGTTTGAGTGGTCCTTGCGTTAAGCCTGTTGCCCTGCGCATGGTTTGGGATGTGGCTCATGCCGTAAACATTCCGGTTGTTGGTCTGGGCGGCATTTCTTCTGCCAAGGATGCCATTGAGTTCCTGATGTGCGGTGCTACGGCCATTGAGATTGGTACAGCCAACTTCATTGATCCTGCGGTTACGAAGAAGGTGAAGGATGGAATCAACGAGTGGCTTGATGCTCACGGATGCAAGAGTGTGACTGAGATTATCGGGGCCATCAAGTAAATGACACCTTATTATAATAAGGAGTGGCTCATACCTTGACACCCTGTTTTAGGGTGTCAAGTGGGTTAACTCCATGATATACAATAGAATAACTTTTCGTAAAAATATAAGGTTATGGATTTGAACCAGATAAACCCTGTTCTGTTGCTTGCTACGCTGACGCAGCAGATTGTAGAGCAGGAGAAAGAATTGGCAGAACAGAAGGATTCTGCGGAACACTCGTCTGTAAAAGCCTCTCTGAGCGCGAATCTCCTGAAGCGCGGCAATCTGCTGATGCAGATGGGCGACAAGGATGGTGCCGGAAAGGACATGAAGCGCTACCTGGAGCTGAACCCGGAGAAAGTAGGGGAGCTGACAGGAGAATTCAAGGCTGAAGGCAGAGAACATTGCAGATAAAGGAAGGGGCTTGCCTCACGGATTCCGGTGTTGCGTCTCTCCCTAGCGCCTAGCTTTTGAGTACATTTTTCTGCATTTTTCCGTATTCTGATGATAAAAATCGGGCGAAAATATGTTTTTTAGCATAAAATATAAGGAAAATGAAGAAAAATATATCAAATTGTTTGGCAATATCAAAGAAAAATGTTACTTTTGCAGTCGAGTTGAGATTTTTGCAAGTCGAAACTCGAAATCTGAGCACTGCCTGCTCCTTATATAATAAAGGAGAAACGGGCTCGGAAAGAACAAAAGTGAGTAACATATAAAATGTAAAGACAATGAAGAAGTTTAACGCATTCTTTTTTAGCTATTACTTTTACTTTGCAAATAATTGTAAAGCGGGAAGTTGCGTGTAAATTTCAACTTAGGATATTAGATTCTTGAAATCATCGAAACGGTCCCGCTCTTATTGAGTAGGACCGTTTTTCGTAACATTAGACAAGATAAAAGAAACATGAAGAGAATAGCAATTCAAGGAGAGCTGGGATCTTTCCACGACATTACCGCCCACCAGTATTTCGAGGGCGAACAGATTGAAATCATCTGTTGTGCTACCTTTGAAGAGGTGTTCGAAAACATCAAGCGCGACCCTACTGTAGTAGGCATCTGCGCTATAGAAAACACCATCGCGGGCAGCCTGCTCCACAATTACGAACTGCTCCGGCAGAGCGGAACTACCGTGGTAGGCGAACACAAGCTCCACATAGAGCACAGCATCTGCTGTCTGCCAGAAGACGACTGGAGCACCCTGCAGGAGGTTCACTCCCATCCGGTAGCCCTCATGCAGTGCGGCAAATTCCTAGCCAACCATCCCGACCTCAAGGCGGTGGAGGCAGAAGATACCGCAGGCTCGGCAGCCTACATCGCCCAGCATAAGGTAAGGGGATGGGCAGCCATCTGCTCTTCTTACGCTGCCCACATGTACGGTATGAAGGTGCTGCAGGAAGACATCCACGACAATCCGCACAACTACACCCGATTCCTCGTGGTCTGCAATCCGCAGAAGGCAGCCCTGCTCCGTCCCATCGAAAAGGCCAACAAGGCGAGCATCGTCTTCAGTCTGGCTCACGATAAGGGATCGCTCTCCAAGGTGCTCACCATTCTGAGTTTCTACGACATCAATCTCACCAAGATCCAGTCGCTGCCAAACATCGGACATGAGTGGGAATACCTCTTCTACGTAGACCTCACCTTCGACAACCTGACCCGATACCGCCAGAGCATCGACGCAATTACGCCGCTCGTGAAGAAAATAAAGGTGTTGGGAGAATATGAGGAGAAGGAATAGTTGATAGTTAACAGTTAATAGTTAAAAATAAGAATTATGATACAACCAGCCAATAGAGTAACGGAAATACAGGAATACTACTTCAGCCGAAAGCTGAAGGAAGTGGCTAAGCTTAATGCCGAGGGCAAAGACATCATCAGTCTGGCCATCGGAAGTCCAGACATGCCGCCTTCTAAGCAGACCATTGACAAGCTCTGCGAGGTAGCCAACAATCCAAACGCACACGGATATCAGCCTACGGTGGGCATACCAGAGTTGCGCAAAGCAATGGCTGGTTTCTATAAGCGCTGGTATGATGTAGACCTCGACTGGGCTACAGAAATCCAGCCCCTCATAGGTAGCAAGGAAGGCATTCTGCACGTAACGCTCGCCTTCTGCAACCCTGGCGATGAGGTACTCATCCCGAACCCGGGATACCCTACCTATACCGCCATCAACAAGATTCTGGGTACCAAGATTACCTACTACGATCTGAGAGAGGATAACGGATGGCAGCCCGATTTCGACGCCCTGGAGAAGATGGACCTGAGCCACGTAAAACTGATGTGGACCAACTATCCTAACATGCCGACAGGCGGTGTGGCAAAGCGCGAAACTTACGAAAAGCTGGTGGCATTCGCCCAGAAGCACAACATCGTGGTGGTGAACGACAACCCATATTCGCTCATCCTCAACGAGCACCCTATGAGCATTATGCAGGTGCCGGGAGCTAAGGACTGCTGCATCGAGTTCAATTCCTTGAGCAAGAGCCACAACATGCCAGGCTGGCGTGTGGCGATGATTTCGAGCAACAAGACTTTCATCTCATGGATTCTGAAGGTGAAGAGCAACATCGACAACGGAAGCTTCCGAGGCATACAGCTGGCAGCTGCCGAAGCGATGTTGAACAACACGGATGAATGGCACCGCGAGAACAACATCCAGAACTACCGCCGCCGCCGTGACATTGCTGAGGAGATTATGAAGGTGCTCGACTGCCAGTTTGACCCTAACCAGGTAGGCATGTTCCTCTGGGGCAAGATACCTGAGAAATATGCTGATGTAGAAGACCTGACAGAGAAGATTCTGCATGAGGCACGCGTCTTTATCACCCCTGGCTTCATCTTCGGAACCAACGGCAAGCGTTACATCCGTATCAGCCTCTGTGCCAAGGATGAGAAGATGAAAGAGGCCCTGGAAAGAATCAAGAAGGTTTTTGAAAAGTAAAAAAGTAAAAAGTAAAAAAATAAAAATATACGACTATGGAATTAGAATTAGAACCATTGAATTTTCCTAGTGATCAGGAACGCCCTTGCGTCATTGCCGGCCCTTGCTCGGCAGAGACAGAAGAGCAGGTTATGACTACCGCTAAGCAGTTGGCTGCCAAAGGTTGCCACATGTTCCGCGCAGGTGTGTGGAAGCCACGCACCAAACCGGGAGGCTTCGAGGGTAACGGTGAAACAGCCTTGCCTTGGATGAAGCAGGTGAAGGAAGAAACAGGCATGCTGACAGCAACTGAGGTGGCTACCCCAGAGCATGTAGAGCTCGCACTGAAATATGGAATCGACATTCTGTGGGTAGGTGCACGTACATCTGCCAACCCATTCGCCATGCAGGCACTTGCCGACAGTCTTCAGGGCGTAGACGTGCCTGTGCTCGTTAAGAACCCGGTAAACCCAGACCTCGAGCTTTGGATCGGTGCCCTGCAGCGCATCAACCAGGCAGGCATCAAGAAACTCGGTGCCATCCACCGTGGATTCTCCAGCTTCGATAAGAAGATTTACCGCAACCTTCCTATGTGGCAGATTCCTATCGAGTTGCACCGCCGCATACCACAGTTGCCAATCATCTGCGACCCTAGCCACATCGGCGGCCGACGCGACCTCATCGCTCCTCTCTGCCAGCAGGCAATGGACTTAGGTTTCGATGGCCTCATCGTTGAGAGCCACTGCAGCCCAGACGATGCATGGAGCGATGCTAAGCAGCAGGTTACCCCAGAGGTGCTGGATTACATCCTCAGCCTCCTCGTAGTGCGCGATGAGCATTATTCTACAGAGGGTCTGCACCAGCTGCGCGGTCAGATTGACGAGTGCGACAACCAGCTGATGGATCTCCTGGCTAAGCGTATGCGCGTTTGCCGCGAGATTGGTACTTACAAGAAGGAGCACAACATGACCATCGTTCAGACCAGCCGTTACAACGAGATTCTCGACAAGCGTGGTGCCCAGGCTGCCCTCTGCGGCATGAGCCCTGAGTTTGCCGCTCAGATTTTCGAGCACATCCATGAGGAGAGTGTCCGCCAGCAATTGGAAATTCTGAACCAGAAGTAAAGGATACTGGCGATGAGAATATTGATTATGGGAGCAGGTAAGATGGGAAGTTTCTTCATCGACCTGCTCAGTTTCGACCACGAGGTGGCGGTTTACGAGAAGGATGCCAAGCGACTGCGCTTCACCTACAACTGTTACCGCTTCACCAAGATGGAAGAGATAGAGATGTTCCGCCCCGAACTGGTTATCAATGCGGTGACGGTAAAATATACGCTGCCAGCCTTCGAAGAGGTGTTGCCACATCTCTCTCACGACTGCATTATCAGCGACATAGCTTCGGTAAAGACCGGACTGCAGGAGTTTTACGAGAAGAGCGGTTTCCGCTTCGTGAGCACGCACCCTATGTTCGGCCCAACCTTTGCCAATCTGAACCAGCTTTCAGAGGAGAATGCAGTCATCATCAAGGAGGGTGACTACATGGGCAAGATATTCTTCAAGGACCTCTACCAGAAGTTGGGGTTGAGTCTGCATGAGTATACATTTGATGAGCACGACCAGACGGTGGCCTACTCGCTGAGTATTCCTTTCGTGAGCACCTTTGCCTTTGCGGCAGTGATGAAGCACCAGGATGCTCCGGGCACCACCTTCAAGCGCCACATGCAGATAGCTAAGGGCGTGCTCAACGAAGATGATTACCTGCTGCAGGAAATCCTCTTCAACCCATACACATCGGGTCAGGTGGCACAGATCAGAGAGGAGCTTGCTGAGCTCATCGACATCATTGACCACAAGGATGCGAAGCGTATGAAACTCTTCCTTACCAAGATACGTAATCATGTGAAGGAAGATATTGAGATTAAAGAAAAATAAAAATGTTGATTTAATGGGGGAGCCCTTATTATTATGTTCCCCCTCCAGTTGTTGGTGTTTTGCATGTGAATGCAGAACATTTAAGTTGTTTAAAGGCCTTGCATGTGAATGTAGGGTCTTTTTTATATGTTGCCGGAAGCGGAAAAGCTTAATGACCTTAATGACCAATGACCTTAATGACCACCCCCGATTAGTGATTAATGATTAGTGATTAGTGATTAGGCAGGCGTGCGTCCCCGGTAAGGCGCCAGCAGGTGGATAATAAGGAAAAAAAAGGGCAAAATGAAAATATGTAAGGAGATAGGGGCGATTTCTGAAATATTATTTGTACCTTTGCACCCACAAATCAAAGGATAGATTGTAGAATCAATAAACAGATTGTAGAATCAGTAAAAAGAGAGCAGTTCTATTATGAGCGAACAGAAAGAAACAAAGAATGTGAAGAATGCTGCAGAGGCGCAGGCCCCTGAGCAGAATACAACAGAAACAGCAGCTAAGCAGGCGGATGATGCTAAGCAGGCTGATACAACAGAACAGCAGGTGGATGCTGCTGCCTTCCAGGTAGTGAACGAGGGTTTTTCTACCCGTGAGGCCATTGAGGAGGCTAAACGCTGCCTACACTGCAAGATTCCGCAGTGTAAGAAGGGATGCCCGATTGGTAACGACATACCTGATTTCGTACACGAACTCTCTATGGGTAACATGGGTGCGGCGATGAGCATCATCAATGCCAAGAGCAACCTGCCGGCCATCTGCGGCCGTGTGTGCCCTCACGAGAAACAGTGTCAGGGCAGCTGTGTGCTCGGAAAGAAGGGAAAACCGGTACAGATAGGCAAACTCGAGCAGTTTATTGCCGATTTTGATACCAAGATGAACCTCTCGCGCGAGATGTTGCCACAGAAAACACGTGGCCGCGTGGCAGTTATCGGTTCGGGTCCTGCGGGCTTGACCGTAGCCGGCGATCTGGCGCGCCAGGGCTTCAACGTTACCATTTTCGAGGGCCAGGCTGAGCCGGGAGGCGTGTTGATGTACGGTATTCCTGAGTATCGCTTGCCTAAGTCGGTAGTGCGCGATGAGGTGGCTAAGATTGCTGCCCTCGGCGTGCAGTTTATCACCAACTGCATGGTGGGCGAGAACAATATAACCATCGACAGTCTGTTCCGTGCAGGCTACGACGCCATCTTTATGGGCACAGGTACCAGCGTGCCTCAGAACATGGACTCTACACCGGGCTCAAAGCTCCACGGTGTGAGCCAGAGTACATACTTTCTGCATAACGTGAATGCCTATAACGAAGGCGCTTTGCCCCGCGATATGGTTCCGCTGCGCGACGGCGAGAAGGTGGGCGTCATTGGCGGCGGAAACGTGGCCATGGATGCTGCCCGTACCGCTATCCGACTGGGTGCCGACGTTACCGTGCTGTACCGTAAGACCCAGGAAGAGATGCCTGCCATCAAGAGCGAATATGAAGATGCGGTGAAGGAAGGCGTGAAATTTGAGTGGAAAACTACCGTCGAGGCCTTCTTGAAGGGCAAAAACGGCCGTCTGGGAAGCTGTGT
>ENA-UEOW01000152-UEOW01000152.1-human-gut-metagenome-genome-assembly--contig:-NODE-152-length-39058-cov-16.027706_pt1 | contig 39058 bp, 36 predicted proteins | sample MGYA00242894_ERZ507904 | MGnify/ENA primary metagenome ERZ507904 (study PRJEB26167, sample SAMN06115426) | human gut metagenome | host: Homo sapiens | place: China:Chongqing | collected 2015-04-10... | reverse complement strand
CGGCGCTGTGTCTGGCATGCCTGCAATCCGGGAAACCGGACCAGGAAAAAACTTGCAGGCCATAACAGTATCTACGCAGTACCTGTAATATATTGAATCTGCAGGACTTTGTAGGCCAGATAAGGCGTTAACGCCGCATCAGGCATTAAGAAAGCGCACTTGTCAGCAATCTGAGTAACGTCGAATCGATTTTCTTAATCCCACATCAATTCACTTCCATTAACTCTCAAACATCCATGCCCAACGCTCGCTTACCGTGAATGTTGAGGTCGGCAAGCGTAAAGCGTCCTTCCCAGTTTGTTTCATAGTCCTCGCGCGGGAAGTCGCCCGGCGATGCGCCTTTTTCCAGTGCGGCCTTCACCTTGTGCGCGTAGGCAAGATTTTTCTCGCACATCGGTGCCGCAGGAATGTACATCACGTTGCCCCAACCCTGTTGATTTTCAACGGGGGCAACGGAATGGATGACGTCGCAGTGCCACCAGACGGAGTCTCCGGCCTCGAGTTTTGGAATGCTGGTTAACGCCTCAATTAACAGTGGATGCCATTGCTCTGATACCGGCAACACTCTTCCGGGCGCTACGCCGCACAGTTCATCCTCCGGCACATCATCAAGCAGCGGACGTAACAGTACGTACGCCATGGCTTCAGGAATGGGCACAACGTGCAGCAACCCCTGACCAGGCAGCATATCAGAGAGCGCTGTCCAGCCCTGGAATGTCCGAAACACGGAACATTTGGTGGTGTTGTCCACCGTGTACTCTTCAACTTCCGTACGATGTGCCGCATGCCAGGGATCATATTGCGCCAGATTGCCATTAAAGACGTTGGCGAAAACGCGCTGATACGCTGGAAGCAGCCAGCGTTCCAGCGCCCCGGAGTCGGTATGCGCTCCAAGACCTTTGGAGGTCGTTCCGGGCGGACGGCGGCGGATACGGTCAGGGTAGATGACGCTCACATCCGGGTTAAACCATTGCTTTCCATCACTTTCAAATGTCCACAGACGATTGAGAAACGACTGCGCATTCGCCATTTCTTCACTCTGGCGGGCCTGCATTTGCGCCTGCGACCAGTAGATGGGGTAAATCTCGGGACGTGAAGCGCTGAGCGTCCCGAAGAAATTATCGCCGGGGCCTTTGTAGACCTCGTCAAAGCGGTTGCGGTCCAGATAGTCCAGCATCGACTGATCCCAGCCTAGCGCTTGTTCGCGGGGGAAATGGCCTTTTATCACCGCACAACCGCGACGTTTAATCTGTTCGCGCTGCTCTGCAGTAACATGACCTGCTTTGATATCGGCATAAGACAGCACCGGCCAGACGGCATCGCCCTGTGCTTTGAGTGCGTTGATTTCAGCTACTCGCGTGGCAATGTCATCGCTTAGCTGATTAAAGATCTGCTGGACGTCGCCAAGCTGCGCCCGCAGCGCGTGCTTCATCTGACGGATAGCTGCTTTGTGATCGGCAGGCAATGTGTCGCTGGTAAAAGTAGAAGCCATAACCACCTCTCATTAACTTTCATTCGAAACCATTCTGATTTGCATGTGACAATATAAGTTATAAATAAGTTAATGCAAGTTTAATGATTTGATGTGATGTACAGGATGTAAAAAGAAGGGAAAACCGGAGCGCACGGCTCCGGTAGAGAGGTCAGCTGTTAAAAGGGGATGTGTTATCCAGCACCGCCTGAATCACATTCAGCGCGCCTTCATGATTATTATCATCGGTAGCGTAACGGGCGATTTGTTTAATGTTTTCCGCAGCATTGCCCATCGCAAAGGAATAACGCGCCATTTTCAGCATCTCCGCATCGTTACCGCTGTCGCCAATCGCTACCACATTTTGCGGTGACAGATCCCAGCGTTTCAGTAACCGCGAAATACCGTTTGCTTTATGTAGACCGGGAATAATCAGGTCGATAAAGCCAAAACCACTGGTGACGGGTTTCATAATGCCATCGAGCGCTATGTGCAGTTTGTCGATCACTAACGGGATTTGTTCATCTGGCAGGTTGAGCGAAAACTTGAACAGTACGTCGTCAATCTCCTGATAATCTTTTACAGCTTTCAGGCGATGGTAGTGTTTTGCCATCAGTGCGACAAATGCTTCGGGGGCATTTTCGCTGACATATGCACTTTGCAGACCGCAGGCGACAAAATTGAGTTGCTTATCTTTTAGCAACTCGCCAATAACAATCCGCGATTCATGTCGGGTCAGTTCGCCGTGGAACAGTTGCTTGCCATGTTCGTAAACCAGTGCGCCGTTTTCCGCGACAAAAGAGATCTCATCCTTTAGCTCAGGAAAGAACGAAATAAGCTGGTAATACTGATTACCGCTGGCGACAACGAACTCAATGCCGCGCTTTTTCAGTTCCTGATATTGCGCCATAAAACGTGGTTGGTTGTACGTTTTGGCGTCGTTAAGAAAAGTACCGTCCATGTCTGTGACGATAACTTTTACGCTCATAGGTGTGCTCCTGGCTCGAAAATGAAACCGTAACAGTGTAATAACAATGTGACGCAGAGCACAAATTATATTTCGAATGAAAGTAAGGATGAAATTGATGATGTGAATGATTTAGCCCGGCGACGCCGCAGCCGGGCCGAAGAGATTACAGCATATGTTCAGTACGAGCGATGATATCGTCCTGAGCGTCTGGAGAGAGCGCGGTGAAGAAGGCGGAATAACCCGCGACACGCACTACCAGATCGCGGTACTGATCCGGATGTTTTTTCGCCTCCAGCAGCGTTTCGCGGGAAACGATGTTGTACTGAATATGCCAGCCTTTATGCACCTCGAAGAAGGTGCGCAGCAGGATCATCAGCTTCTGCTTGTCAGATTCGTTCTCCAGCGTTGCCGGATTCAGTTTCTGGTTGAGCAACACGCCGCCGAGAATCGCTGCCGTAGGCAGTTTACCCACCGAGCCAATGACCGCAGTAGGGCCGAGATGGTCAGTACCAGAGGCCGGACTAGCGCCTTCTGCCAGCGGGGTGTGGGCTTTACGCCCGTCCGGTGTTGCCATAGTTTGCGCGCCAAACGGTACGTTAGCGGAGATAGACGAGGTACCCGCGTAATAGTTGCCGCCAACCGGACCACGACCGTAGCGCGGGTTATGGTACTGTTTCAGTTCGTCGATATAGGTCTGATAAGCGCGAGCCAGCAGCGTATCGACGGTATCATCGTCGTTGCCGTACTTCGGCGCACCGTTAATCAGCCGCTGACGCAGTTGCTCATGAGTCAGGCCATCGAAGTCATCCGCCAGTGCGGCAGCCAGCTGTTGCTGACCAATCGCGCCCTGTTCAAATACCAGTTTCTTCACTGCCGCCAGGCTGTTGCCGAGGTTGGCAATGCCAACCTGCAGGCCAGAAACCCAGTCATATTTCGCGCCGCCTTGCTTGATACTTTTCGCTCGCTCAATACAGTCATCCACCAGCGCCGAGCAGAGAATATCGTGCACGTTCTCTTCCAGCATGGTGTCGACGACATATTCGATTTCGATTGATTTACGCGTGTAATAACGGATTTGCGTATCCCACGCGTCCATTACTTCATCGAAATTGTTAAAGTTGCCTGCCGACAACGCTTTTTCTTGTGGCAGGAACACTTTGCCGCTGGTGGCATCACGCCCGCCTTCCAGCGCCGCCAGCATCACGCGGGCGAAGTTGATAAAGCTCATGCCGGTACAGCGATAGCCCCATTTGCCACCGACGGCGGTTTCGATACAACCAATCGCTGCGTAGTCGTAAGCGTCCTGCGGTTCAATACCGAGTTTAATAAATTCCGGGATCACGATTTCGTCGTTGTTGAACGCCGGCATCCCGAAGCCGCAACGGATCACCTGTACGCAGGCGTCGAGGAAATCATTACTCATTCCTGCATGGTAACGCACGCTGAGGTTAGGCTGAGTGGAACGCAGGCGACCGCAGGATTCGAGGATCGCGTAAGAGAGTGGATTCACCGCGTCCATTGGTTGACCATCAACCAGAGTTTGTCCGCCAATGGTGACGTTCTGATACAGAGGACTTCCCGCAGAGGCTTTTGAGTGTGAGCCTGAGCGGATTTTGTTCACTTCCAGCAGTTTCAGCCAGCAGCTATGCAGCAATTCGATGGCGTGTTCGCGATCCAGTGTCTGGTTGAGTTCAACGTCGCGGCGATAGTACGGGTAGAGATACTGGTCCATACGACCAAACGATACCGAGTGACCGTTAGATTCGATCTGCAATATCAACTGGATGAAGTAACACAGTTGCAGCGCCTGCCAGAAAGTCTGCGGCGGCTGGTGGGCGATAAGATCGCAGTTTTCTGCCATCGTCAGCAGTTCATCGCGACGGCTTTCGCGAGTTTCGGTAGCAGCCATTTCACGCGCCAGGGCAGCGAAACGTTCAATGTGTTCACTGACTGCCACCAGCACGATATCAATCGCTTTCAGGAATTGTTCGCCATGTAAATCTTCCAGCACCGTCAGATTGATGCGCGAGCGACGTTCCGCTACTTTCTCACGCAGACCATCAAGACCTTTTTCCAGCAGCAGCGGGAAATTCACCGCCAGGTGCGCATCGCCGGAGGTCATATTGCCTTCCGCTTTAATGATTCCGGTCGCCAGCAGACCTTTTTGCTCATCGGTAAACATGCCGTAGCAGCGATCCTGTACGGTCTGACCGCGCCACCACGGGCACACTTCATGCAGAACGCGTTTGTTCTCTTCGCTCACCGCAAAGCCAGCACCGGGACGATCTGCCAGATCATCAATCTCTTTTTCGATCCACGAGACAGTATATTCCGGGAAGATCGGCGCGGCGCGAACTTCGCTTGCCTGGTTGCCAATGATCAACTCATCGTGTTTGATCCAGATGGTGCGATTCGCCAGGTGATGCGCCAGTGCCAGCGCGCGACGTACCGGGATCGGCTTATCGAGATGTTGTTGATACATCTCGGTATAGTGCTGCGCGCGCTCGGTACAGACTGGCGGTTTCACAATATGCACCAGCGCATTTTTGTGCGCTTTAATGCGGTCGCTGAGCGTGTCCAGTTTCAGTGTGGTCATGGTTGTTATCCTCGTAAGGTCGCGGTTAACCCTTTCTGGCAGGCATACTGCTGGGCAAAGTCGAGCAGTTCTGGCGCATCAAGCGGTTTTTCCGGGGCGTCATAGGGCAGATTAAGTAAGTGATATTTGTTGATGCCCAGCGTGTGGTAGGGCAGAAAATGAATTTCGCCAACGTGCAGCTCGTCGGCGGCAAAATCGGTAATGGCTTTTACAGAGGTTTCGTCGGCATTAAAGCCCTGAATCAGCGGCACGCGGATAATGATTTTTTTGCCCGCTGCGGCGAGTTTTTTCAGGTTATCCAGCACTCTGGCGGCGTTACCGTCGGTCCACTGTTTAAACGGCGCGTCGGCAACGTGTTTTAAATCGGCAAGAAACAGATCGATATAGGGCAGAGAAGGGGCGATATATTTCCACGGCACATGCAGACAGGTTTCTACCGCAGTATGAATGCCTGCCTCGTGGCTGGCTTGCAGTAGCGCCATCGCCATTTCCGGCTGCATAAAGGGCTCACCACCCGAAAGCGTTAAACCGCCGCCGCTGCGATCGTAAAACGGTTTATCGCGCAGAACGGTCGTCATGATCTCCTCAACGCTTTTCACTTCACCACACACGGTTAATGCCTGTGTCGGACAGCAGTCGGTTAACGCCGTCAGATGCTCCGGGGTTAACTTTTCCCGATGAATAAGCAAACCATTCAGCGCGCGCTCAATCACTTCCGGCGCGGCCTTAGCGCACAGCTCGCAGCCTTCCAGACACAGTCGTGCGTCATACAGCAGATCCTGCGTGCGGGCGCGGCTTTCCGGGTTCTGACACCAGCGGCAGCCCAGCGAACAGCCTTTAAGAAATACGACCGTGCGGATACCGGGGCCATCATGGGTCGAGTAGCGCTGAATATTGAAAATCATAGTTGCCTCTCTGTTTCGTTCAAACATTAAAATACTTTCGAATGAAAGTTAGATTGATGTGCGTCAACTGTTCAGAGAGTTTTCCCGTGATAGTCTACATTCAGACAAAAAGTACATTTTGAGGATGGTTATGGAACTGTATCTGGATACTTCAGACGTTGTTGCGGTGAAGGCGCTGTCACGTATTTTTCCGCTGGCGGGTGTGACCACTAACCCAAGCATTATCGCCGCGGGTAAAAAACCGCTGGATGTTGTGCTTCCGCAACTTCATGAAGCGATGGGCGGTCAGGGGCGTCTGTTTGCCCAGGTAATGGCTACCACTGCTGAAGGGATGGTGAATGACGCACGTAAATTGCGTTCTATTATTGCGGATATCGTGGTGAAAGTTCCGGTGACCGCCGAGGGGCTGGCAGCTATTAAGATGTTAAAAGCGGAAGGGATTCCAACGCTGGGAACCGCGGTATATGGCGCAGCACAAGGGCTGCTGTCGGCGCTGGCAGGTGCGGAATATGTTGCGCCTTACGTTAATCGTATTGATGCTCAGGGCGGTAGCGGCATTCAGACTGTGACCGACTTACACCAGTTATTGAAAATGCATGCGCCGCAGGCGAAAGTGCTGGCAGCGAGTTTCAAAACCCCGCGTCAGGCGCTGGACTGCTTACTGGCAGGATGTGAATCAATTACGCTGCCACTGGATGTGGCACAACAGATGATTAGCTATCCGGCGGTGGAAGCCGCTGTGGCGAAGTTTGAACAGGACTGGCTGGGAGCGTTTGGCAGAACGTCGATTTAACCGGACGTTCTGCATCCTCATAAATTGCTGATGACGTGGCGGAGTGCCGCGTCTTATCTGGCCTGGAGGTGGCAATTACTGCCCGCACACCTCACACCCCGGATTGCGCATCAGTTTCATTTCGCGAAACTGACAGGTCATCGCATCGTACATGACGATTTTCCCGCTGGCCGGTTTGCCATAACCTGCCAGCAGTTTGATCGCTTCCATTGCCTGCAACGAACCAATTACGCCGATCAACGGTGCCATCACGCCTGCTTCTACGCAGGTTAATGCGTTCTCGCCAAACAAACGGCTAAGGCAGCGATAGCACGGTTCGCCGTCCCGATAAGTGAAGACCGTGATTTGCCCTTCCATACGAATTGCCGCGCCGGAAACCAGCGGCACCTTCGCGGCAAAACAGCCAGCGTTCAGTTGATTACGCACCGCAACGTTATCCGTACAGTCGAGTACCAGATCGTGTTTTGCAATCATCGCAGCAAGTTCAGCGTCATCAAGCAGTGCATTGACTGGCGTAATCGCGATATGTGGGTTGATCCGCGTCATGGCGTCACGGGCGGATTCTACCTTCGGTTGCCCGACCGTAGCATCACTGTGCAGCGTCTGGCGTTGCAGATTCGAGAGCGAAACCGAGTCGAAGTCGAGCAGCGTCAGGTTGCCGACACCGGCGCTTGCCAGATACTGCGAAGCTGCGCAGCCGAGTCCACCGAGGCCGACTACCAGCACACGAGAATCTTTTAGCGCCTCCTGACCGTCAAAATCAAAACCGCGCAGAATGATTTGCCGGTTGTAGCGCAGCATCTCCTGATCGCTGAGTTCCGTCATTACAGGCCTCCGAACAACGCGTTAAACGGTTCTACTTCCACCCATTCGCCCACTTCCACATTGCCGCGATCGCGTTCCAGCACGATAAAGCAGTTGCCGAGACTAAAGGAGCTAAATATATGTGAACCCTGATGTCCGGTGGTCGTCACTTCAAGTTCACCGTCGGCGTTGCGTTGCAGCACGCCGCGCTGGAAATCAAGACGTCCTGGCGTTTTTTTCAGGCGGGACGCTGTGCGTACGCGCTGGCGCGCGGGCAGGCCGCTGGCGGTGTTGCCGCTTAGTTTTGCCAGCAAAGGCTGTACCAGTTGATAGAAGGTCAGCGTCGCTGAAACCGGGTTGCCCGGCAGGCCGCAGAACCAGCTATTGCTGAGTTTACCGAACGCGAACGGTTTACCTGGTTTAATCGCCAGCTTCCAGAAGGCGATCTCCCCCAGCTCTTCAAGAATCGTTTTGGTGTAATCCGCTTCACCCACTGAAACACCGCCGGAACTGATCACTACATCCGCCTGGCTGTCGGCTTCAATAAATGCGGCGCGCAGGGCATGGGGATCGTCGCGGATAATCCCTAAGTTGATTACCTCGCAACCCAGCTGTTCTAACATCAGGTGTACGGCGAGACGGTTGGTGTCGTAGATTTGGCCGTCGCCCAGCGGCTGACCGGGCAACTGGAGTTCATCACCGGTAGAAAAAAGCGCTACACGCACTTTACGAATCACCGGAACTTCGGCAATCCCCAGTGAAGCAATTACTGGCAGCTCTGCGGTAGTCAGGCGAGTTCCCGCCGGGAAAACAACCGCACCTGCAGAGATATCTTCACCGCGACGGCGAATATTTTGCCCGCTACGCACTTCAGCAGTAAAACGCACGCCATTGTCCGTTTGTTCAGTCTGCTCCTGCATCACCACCGCTTCGCAGCCTTCCGGCACCGGCGCACCGGTCATAATACGAATGCAGGTGCCCGCAGGCCATTCACCATGATACGGCTGACCGGCAAAGGATTTACCGGCAACGGGCAGCGGTTGCCTGGAGGCAATATCGGCTAAACGCACCGCGTAGCCGTCCATTGCGGAGTTATCAAACCCCGGAACATCAAGCGGCGAAACGACATCGCTCGCCAGAATACGACCAAAACACTGTACCAGTGGCAGCGTTTCCTGGGCGGTCAGTGGGGTGACGCGAGAAAGCATCTCATTAAGCGCGGTGTCGAGCGACATCAATCCGGTGGTAAATTCCATGAAAACACTCCTGCGGAGGCAAAATCGAATTTGCCTATTATGTCAGAAAAACGCCACAGACTGTATGCCACCTCGGGCGTAGCGTTGGCTCCTGCCTTTACATGCCATATCCATCTTTCTATATTCAAAAATTGAATGAGTAATTCATAAAAATTCTGATATTTATAGCAAAAGTGGCGAGCCACCCTTAATGGACGAATACTATGGGCAAAGCAGTCATTGCAATTCATGGTGGCGCAGGTGCAATTAGCCGCGCGCAGATGAGTCTGCAACAGGAATTACGCTACATTGAGGCGTTGTCTGCCATTGTTGAAACCGGGCAGAAAATGCTGGAAGCGGGCGAAAGTGCGCTGGATGTGGTGACGGAAGCGGTGCGTCTGCTGGAAGAGTGTCCACTGTTTAACGCCGGAATTGGCGCTGTCTTTACGCGTGATGAAACCCATGAACTGGACGCCTGTGTGATGGATGGTAACACCCTGAAAGCCGGTGCGGTGGCGGGCGTTAGTCATCTGCGTAATCCGGTTCTTGCCGCCCGGCTGGTGATGGAGCAAAGCCCGCATGTGATGATGATTGGCGAAGGGGCAGAAAATTTTGCGTTTGCTCGTGGCATGGAGCGCGTCTCGCCGGAGATTTTCTCCACGCCTTTGCGTTATGAACAACTACTGGCAGCGCGCAAGGAAGGGGCAACCGTCCTCGACCATAGCGGTGCGCCACTGGATGAAAAACAGAAAATGGGCACCGTGGGGGCCGTGGCGTTGGATTTAGACGGCAATTTGGCGGCAGCCACGTCCACAGGCGGAATGACCAATAAATTACCCGGACGAGTTGGCGATAGTCCCTTAGTGGGTGCCGGATGCTACGCCAATAACGCCAGTGTGGCGGTTTCTTGTACCGGCACGGGCGAAGTCTTCATCCGCGCGCTGGCGGCATATGACATCGCCGCGTTAATGGATTACGGCGGATTAAGTCTCGCGGAAGCCTGCGAGCGGGTAGTAATGGAAAAACTCCCTGCGCTTGGCGGTAGCGGTGGCTTAATCGCTATCGACCATGAAGGGAATGTCGCGCTACCGTTTAACACCGAAGGAATGTATCGCGCCTGGGGCTACGCAGGCGATACGCCAACCACCGGTATCTACCGTGAAAAAGGGGACACCGTTGCCACACAGTGATGAACTTGATGCCGGTGATGTGCTGGCGGTTGAAAATCTGAAAATTGCCTTTATGCAGGACCAGCAGAAAATAGCTGCGGTCCGCAATCTCTCTTTTAGCCTTCAACGCGGTGAGACGCTGGCCATTGTTGGCGAATCCGGCTCCGGTAAGTCAGTGACTGCGCTGGCATTGATGCGTCTGTTGGAACAGGCGGGCGGTTTAGTACAGTGCGATAAAATGCTGTTGCGGCGGCGCAGTCGTGAAGTGATTGAACTTAGCGAGCAGAGCGCTGCACAAATGCGCCATGTGCGCGGTGCGGATATGGCGATGATATTTCAGGAGCCGATGACATCGCTGAACCCGGTATTTACTGTGGGTGAACAGATTGCCGAATCAATTCGTCTGCATCAGAACGCCAGTCGTGAAGAAGCGATGGTCGAGGCGAAGCGGATGCTGGATCAGGTACGCATTCCTGAGGCACAAACCATTCTTTCACGTTATCCGCATCAACTCTCTGGCGGGATGCGCCAGCGAGTGATGATTGCGATGGCGCTGTCATGCCGCCCGGCGGTGCTGATTGCCGATGAGCCAACCACCGCGCTGGATGTCACTATTCAGGCGCAGATCCTGCAATTAATCAAAGTATTGCAAAAAGAGATGTCGATGGGCGTTATCTTTATCACTCACGATATGGGCGTGGTGGCAGAGATTGCCGATCGGGTACTGGTGATGTATCAGGGCGAGGCGGTGGAAACGGGTACCGTCGAACAGATTTTTCATGCACCGCAACATCCTTACACCCGTGCGCTGTTAGCTGCTGTTCCGCAACTTGGTGCGATGAAAGGGTTAGATTATCCCCGACGTTTCCCGTTGATATCGCTTGAACATCCAGCGAAACAGGCCCCCCCCATCGAGCAGAAAACGGTGGTGGATGGCGAACCTGTTTTACGAGTGCGTAATCTTGTCACCCGTTTCCCTTTGCGCAGCGGTTTGTTGAATCGCGTAACGCGGGAAGTGCATGCCGTTGAGAAAGTCAGTTTTGATCTCTGGCCTGGCGAAACGCTATCGCTGGTGGGCGAGTCTGGCAGCGGTAAATCCACTACCGGGCGGGCGTTGCTGCGCCTGGTCGAATCGCAGGGCGGCGAAATTATCTTTAACGGTCAGAGAATCGATACCTTGTCACCCGGCAAACTTCAGGCATTGCGCCGGGATATTCAGTTTATTTTTCAGGACCCTTACGCTTCGCTGGACCCACGTCAGACCATCGGTGATTCGATTATCGAACCGCTGCGTGTACACGGTTTATTGCCAGGTAAAGACGCGGCTGCACGCGTTGCGTGGTTGCTGGAGCGCGTGGGCCTGTTACCTGAACATGCCTGGCGTTACCCGCATGAGTTTTCCGGCGGTCAGCGCCAGCGCATCTGCATTGCTCGCGCGTTGGCATTGAATCCAAAAGTGATCATTGCCGACGAAGCCGTTTCGGCGCTGGATGTTTCTATTCGCGGGCAGATTATCAACTTGTTGCTCGATCTCCAGCGTGATTTCGGCATTGCGTATCTGTTTATCTCCCACGATATGGCCGTGGTAGAGCGGATTAGTCATCGTGTGGCGGTGATGTATCTCGGGCAAATTGTTGAAATTGGTCCACGGCGCGCGGTCTTCGAAAACCCGCAGCATCCTTATACGCGTAAATTACTGGCGGCAGTTCCGGTCGCTGAACCGTCCCGACAACGACCGCAGCGTGTACTGCTGTCGGACGATCTTCCCAGCAATATTCATCTGCGTGGCGAAGAGGTGGCAGCCGTCTCGTTGCAATGCGTCGGGCCGGGGCATTACGTCGCACAACCACAATCAGAATACGCATTCATGCGTAGATAACATTCAGGCGGAGAATAAAATGGCAAGAGCTGTACACCGTAGTGGGTTAGTGGCGCTGGGCATTGCGACAGCGTTGATGGCATCTTGTGCATTCGCTGCCAAAGATGTGGTGGTGGCGGTAGGATCGAATTTCACCACGCTCGATCCGTATGACGCAAATGACACGTTATCTCAGGCCGTAGCGAAATCGTTTTACCAGGGGCTGTTCGGTCTGGATAAAGAGATGAAACTGAAAAACGTGCTGGCGGAGAGTTATACCGTTTCCGATGACGGCATTACTTACATCGTGAAATTGCGGGAAGGAATTAAATTCCAGGATGGCACCGATTTCAACGCAGTGGCGGTAAAAGCGAATCTGGACCGGGCCAGCGATCCGGCGAATCATCTTAAACGCTATAACCTGTATAAGAATATTGCCAAAACGGAGGCGATCGATCCGACAACGGTAAAGATTACCCTCAAACAGCCGTTCTCAGCGTTTATTAATATTCTTGCCCATCCGGCGACCGCGATGATTTCACCGGCAGCGCTGGAAAAATATGGCAAGGAGATTGGTTTTCATCCGGTGGGAACCGGACCGTATGAACTGGATACCTGGAATCAGACCGATTTTGTGAAGGTGAAAAAATTCGCGGGTTACTGGCAGCCAGGATTGCCCAAACTGGACAGCATAACCTGGCGTCCGGTGGCGGATAACAACACCCGCGCGGCAATGCTGCAAACCGGTGAAGCGCAGTTTGCTTTCCCCATTCCCTACGAGCAGGCCACACTGCTGGAGAAAAACAAAAATATCGAGTTGATGGCCAGTCCGTCAATTATGCAGCGTTATATCAGTATGAACGTGACGCAAAAGCCGTTCGATAACCCGAAGGTCCGTGAGGCGCTGAATTACGCCATTAACCGTCCGGCGCTGGTGAAAGTTGCCTTTGCGGGCTATGCAACGCCAGCTACTGGTGTGGTACCGCCAAGTATCGCCTACGCGCAAAGTTATAAACCGTGGCCTTACGATCCAGTGAAAGCGCGCGAATTACTGAAAGAGGCGGGATATCCCAACGGTTTCAGTACCACGCTGTGGTCGTCACATAACCACAGCACCGCGCAGAAAGTGCTGCAATTTACCCAGCAGCAGTTAGCGCAGGTCGGGATTAAAGCCCAGGTGACCGCGATGGATGCCGGACAGCGGGCGGCAGAAGTTGAAGGTAAAGGGCAAAAAGAGAGCGGCGTGCGGATGTTCTACACTGGCTGGTCGGCTTCAACCGGCGAAGCGGACTGGGCGCTATCGCCACTGTTCGCCTCGCAAAACTGGCCACCGACGCTGTTTAATACCGCATTTTACAGCAATAAACAGGTGGACGACTTCCTGGCTCAGGCACTGAAAACTAATGATCCGGCGGAAAAGACCCGCTTGTATAAGGCGGCGCAGGATATCATCTGGCAAGAGTCGCCGTGGATCCCGCTGGTGGTAGAAAAACTGGTGTCGGCACACAGTAAAAACCTGACCGGTTTTTGGATCATGCCAGACACCGGCTTCAGCTTTGAAGACGCGGATTTGCAATAAGCAACGCAGGGAGTGGAATGCTTAATTACGTTATCAAACGCTTACTGGGGTTGATTCCGACGCTGTTTATCGTCTCGGTGCTGGTGTTTTTATTTGTGCATATGCTGCCCGGCGATCCGGCGCGATTGATTGCCGGGCCCGAAGCTGATGCGCAGGTTATAGAACTGGTGCGTCAGCAGCTGGGGTTGGATCAGCCGCTGTATCACCAGTTCTGGCACTATATCAGCAATGCTGTGCAGGGGGATTTTGGCCTGTCGATGGTGTCGCGTCGTCCGGTTGCCGATGAGATTGCCAGCCGCTTTATGCCAACGCTGTGGCTGACCATAACCAGTATGGTCTGGGCGGTGATATTTGGTATGGCGGCGGGAATTATCGCCGCCGTCTGGCGTAATCGTTGGCCGGATCGATTGAGTATGACCATTGCGGTGTCGGGGATCTCGTTTCCGGCATTTGCTCTGGGGATGCTTTTAATTCAGGTATTCTCCGTTGAACTGGGCTGGCTGCCTACCGTGGGAGCAGACAGTTGGCAGCACTACATTTTACCCTCCCTGACGCTCGGCGCGGCAGTGGCAGCCGTGATGGCGCGCTTTACCCGCGCGTCGTTTGTCGATGTTTTAAGCGAAGATTATATGCGTACCGCGAGGGCGAAAGGGGTGAGCGAAACCTGGGTTGTCCTCAAACACGGGCTACGTAACGCGATGATCCCGGTAGTGACCATGATGGGCTTACAGTTTGGCTTTTTGCTCGGTGGTTCTATCGTGGTGGAGAAAGTTTTCAACTGGCCCGGACTTGGACGCTTACTCGTTGACTCCGTAGAAATGCGCGATTACCCGGTGATTCAGGCGGAAATTCTGCTTTTCTCGCTGGAATTTATTCTTATCAACTTAGTGGTGGATGTGCTTTACGCCGCCATTAACCCGGCTATCAGGTACAAGTAAGGATGCGACTATTTAACTGGCGACGTCAGGCGGTGTTAAACGCCATGCCACTGGTCAAACCTGACCAGGTGCGTACACCGTGGCATGAATTCTGGCGACGATTTCGCCGTCAGCATATGGCGATGACCGCCGCATTATTCGTTATTTTATTGATTGTGGTGGCCATTTTTGCACGCTGGATCGCTCCCTATGACGCCGAAAATTATTTTGATTATGACAATCTGAATAACGGACCTTCTTTGCAGCACTGGTTTGGCGTCGATTCACTGGGGCGCGACATTTTCAGCCGTGTCCTGGTTGGTGCGCAAATCTCGCTGGCGGCGGGCGTGTTTGCCGTGTTTATCGGTGCGGCGATAGGGACGTTGCTGGGCTTGTTGGCTGGATATTATGAAGGCTGGTGGGATCGGTTGATCATGCGCATTTGCGATGTGCTGTTTGCCTTCCCGGGTATTTTACTGGCGATCGCTGTTGTTGCGGTGTTGGGAAGCGGCATTGCTAACGTGATTATCGCAGTCGCCATTTTTTCCATCCCCGCGTTTGCCCGACTGGTGCGCGGCAACACGCTGGTGTTGAAACAGCAAACCTTTATTGAGTCAGCACGCAGTATTGGTGCCAGCGATATGACCATTTTATTGCGTCATATCCTGCCTGGGACCGTCTCGTCTATCGTGGTGTTTTTCACCATGCGCATTGGCACCTCGATTATCTCTGCCGCCAGCCTGTCATTTCTCGGCCTCGGTGCGCAGCCGCCGACACCAGAGTGGGGAGCAATGCTCAATGAGGCACGAGCGGATATGGTTATCGCGCCGCATGTCGCTGTTTTTCCGGCCCTGGCTATTTTTCTGACCGTACTGGCGTTCAATTTGTTGGGCGATGGTTTACGCGATGCGCTGGATCCGAAAATTAAAGGATAGTTACGTTTGAATATTGCTTGAAAGGGTAATCACCTCACAGGAAATTATTGCCCTAAGCAAGTGTTGTAACTTTCTGCTGATTTTGTAGAATCGGGTAATTTGGTTAAAAAGCCGCAGCAAGGGACTATTTTTGCAGCGGCACAGCGTTCAGACAGTTATTTTGTTAAATGTATTAACATGCTGAGTTTATACGAAAAGATAAAGATAAGGCTGATAATTTTATTTTTATTGGCAGCACTGTCATTTATTGGCCTTTTTTTCATCATTAACTATCAACTGGTATCGGAACGCGCGGTAAAACGTGCCGATAGCCGCTTTGAACTTATTCAGAAAAACGTTGGCTATTTCTTTAAAGATATTGAACGTTCGGCCCTGACATTAAAGGACTCACTGTATTTATTAAAAAATACAGAGGAGATTCAACGCGCTGTGATCCTGAAAATGGAAATGATGCCATTTTTAGACTCGGTGGGACTGGTACTTGATGATAATAAATATTATCTCTTTTCGCGGAGGGCGAACGATAAAATCGTTGTTTATCATCAGGAACAAGTAAATGGACCGCTTGTCGACGAGTCAGGGCGGGTTATTTTTGCCGATTTTAACCCATCGAAACGACCGTGGTCGGTGGCTTCAGATGACTCTAACAACAGCTGGAATCCGGCATACAATTGCTTTGATCGTCCGGGTAAAAAATGTATCTCTTTTACGCTACGTATCAACGGCAAAGATCACGATTTGTTAGCGGTAGATAAAATTCATGTCGATTTAAACTGGCGGTATCTGAACGAGTATCTTGATCAAATCAGCGCTAATGATGAAGTTCTATTTTTGAAACAAGGTCATGAGATCATTGCCAAGAATCAACTCGCTCGTGAAAAACTGATTATTTATAATAGCGAAGGTAATTATAATATTATTGATTCTGTCGATACGGAGTATATTGCAAAGACATCAGCAGTGCCAAATAATGCATTGTTCGAAATCTATTTTTATTATCCTGGCGGTAATTTATTGAACGCATCAGATAAACTTTTTTATCTACCGTTTGCGTTCATTATTATCGTGTTGCTGGTGGTATATTTCATGACCACTCGTGTGTTCCGTCGGCAATTTTCTGAAATGACCGAGCTGGTTAATACGCTGGCGTTTTTGCCCGACTCAACGGATCAGATCGAGGCTCTGAAAATTCGCGAAGGCGATGCGAAAGAGATTATCAGCATCAAAAATTCGATCGCGGAAATGAAAGATGCCGAAATTGAACGGTCAAATAAATTGCTCTCACTGATCTCTTACGATCAGGAAAGCGGTTTTATTAAAAATATGGCGATTATTGAGTCCAACAATAATCAGTATCTGGCTGTGGGGATCATCAAACTGTGTGGTCTGGAAGCCGTGGAAGCGGTGTTTGGTGTTGATGAACGCAATAAAATCGTCAGGAAATTGTGTCAGCGAATTGCCGAGAAATATGCGCAATGCTGCGATATCGTGACATTCAATGCCGATCTCTATTTACTTCTGTGTCGGGAAAATGTACAGACATTTACCCGTAAAATAGCGATGGTAAACGATTTTGACAGCAGCTTTGGCTACCGCAATCTGCGCATCCATAAGTCTGCCATTTGTGAACCTTTGCAGGGGGAAAACGCCTGGAGTTACGCAGAAAAACTGAAACTGGCGATTTCCAGTATCCGTGACCATATGTTCTCCGAGTTTATTTTCTGTGATGACGCGAAACTCAACGAAATAGAAGAGAATATCTGGATTGCGCGTAATATTCGCCATGCAATGGAAATTGGCGAACTATTCCTCGTCTATCAACCGATCGTTGATATTAACACCCGCGCCATTCTGGGCGCGGAGGCGTTGTGCCGTTGGGTTTCTGCGGAGCGGGGGATCATTTCACCGCTGAAGTTCATTACCATTGCTGAAGATATCGGGTTTATCAATGAGCTGGGTTATCAGATTATTAAAACGGCAATGGGTGAATTCAGACATTTTAGTCAGCGTGCGTCGCTGAAGGATGATTTCTTACTGCATATTAATGTTTCGCCCTGGCAGTTAAACGAACCGCACTTTCATGAGCGTTTTACCACCATCATGAAAGAAAATGGCCTGAAGGCGAACAGCCTCTGTGTTGAGATCACTGAAACCGTGATCGAGCGAATTAATGAACATTTTTATCTCAATATTGAACAACTGCGTAAACAAGGGGTACGGATATCGATTGATGACTTTGGCACCGGTTTGTCAAACCTGAAACGTTTTTATGAAATTAATCCAGACAGCATAAAGGTGGACTCGCAATTTACCGGCGATATTTTCGGTACTGCGGGAAAAATTGTGCGCATTATTTTCGATCTGGCACGCTATAACCGGATCCCAGTGATTGCGGAAGGCGTAGAGAGCGAAGACGTTGCGCGCGAATTAATTAAATTAGGATGTGTTCAGGCTCAGGGGTATCTGTACCAGAAACCCATGCCATTCTCCGCCTGGGATAAAAGTGGAAAATTAGTAAAAGAGTAGTTTACGTATGTCCAGAATCAATAAGTTCGTACTTACAGTCAGTCTGCTGATTTTTATCATGATTTCAGCAGTTGCCTGCGGGATCTACACTCAAATGGTAAAGGAACGGGTGTATAGCCTGAAACAGTCCGTTATTGATACTGCTTTTGCGGTGGCAAATATTGCTGAATATCGGCGTAGCGTGGCAATTGATCTTATCAACACGCTAAATCCCACGGAGGAACAGCTGTTGGTTGGTTTGCGCACAGCTTACGCCGACTCGGTTTCCCCCTCTTATTTGTACGATGTCGGTCCTTATCTGATTTCCAGTGACGAATGTATTCAGGTAAAGGAGTTCGAGAAAAATTATTGTGCAGATATTATGCAGGTTGTGAAGTATCGACATGTCAAAAATACAGGGTTTATCTCTTTTGACGGTAAAACCTTCGTCTATTACCTCTATCCGGTAACTCACAATCGTAGTCTGATATTTTTGCTTGGTCTGGAGCGTTTTTCTTTACTGTCAAAATCGCTGGCGATGGACAGCGAGAACCTGATGTTCTCTCTATTTAAGAACGGTAAACCGGTGACCGGTGATGAATATAATGCTAAAAACGCCATCTTCACCGTTTCGGAAGCGATGGAGCACTTCGCCTATTTGCCGACCGGATTGTATGTATTTGCGTATAAAAAAGATGTTTATTTGCGGGTTTGTACATTGATTATTTTCTTTGCCGCATTGGTGGCAGTGATATCGGGTGCCAGTTGCCTCTATCTGGTACGCAGAGTGATTAATCGTGGTATTGTGGAGAAAGAAGCCATCATTAATAACCATTTTGAACGCGTACTGGATGGCGGGCTTTTCTTTTCGGCTGCCGATGTCAAAAAACTCTACAGTATGTATAACTCGGCGTTCCTGGACGACCTGACCAAAGCAATGGGCAGAAAATCCTTTGACGAAGATTTAAAAGCGCTGCCGGAAAAAGGCGGTTATTTGTGCCTGTTTGACGTCGATAAATTCAAAAACATTAACGACACCTTCGGTCATTTGCTGGGCGATGAAGTGTTGATGAAAGTGGTGAAAATCCTTAAATCACAGATCCCGGTAGATAAAGGTAAAGTCTACCGCTTCGGCGGTGACGAATTTGCGGTGATTTATACGGGTGGAACGCTGGAAGAGTTGCTATCGATTCTAAAAGAAATCGTTCATTTCCAGGTGGGAAGCATTAATTTAAGTACCAGTATCGGTGTAGCACATTCAAATGAATGTCCTACCGTCGAACGCTTGAAAATGCTGGCGGATGAGCGGCTGTATAAGAGTAAGAAAAACGGCAGGGCACAGATTAGCTGGCAGTAATCATTATTCGCAGGCCGGACAAATGATTTTGCCCGGCCTGAATTAATTAAACCCGGCTACCCCACAAATCGTACTCATCGGCGTGCTCGACTTTCACACGCAGGATATCACCCGGCTTAACGTTGGTTTCACCATTGAGATAAACCGCGCCGTCGATTTCCGGTGCATCTGCCATGCTGCGACCAATTGCGCCTTCTTCGTCCACTTCGTCGATAATCACCAGAATTTCACGGCCCACTTTCTCTTGCAGGCGCTCGGCGGAAATCTGCTGCTGCAGCTGCATGAAACGGTTCCAGCGTTCTTCTTTCACTTCTTCCGGAACCTGGTCAGGCAGGGCATTGGCGTCTGCACCTTCAACCGGGCTGTATTTAAAGCAGCCAACGCGATCCAGACGCGCTTCTTTCAGGAAGTCGAGTAGCATCTGGAAATCTTCTTCCGTCTCGCCAGGGAAGCCGACAATAAAGGTTGAGCGTAGGGTCAGTTCCGGGCAGATTTCGCGCCACTGTTTGATGCGCGCCAGTTGGCGATCTACAGAACCCGGACGCTTCATCAGTTTGAGAATGCGCGGGCTGGCGTGCTGCAACGGAATGTCCAGATACGGCAGGATTTTGCCTTCTGCCATCAGTGGGATGACGTCGTCCACATGCGGATAAGGGTAAACGTAGTGCAGACGTGTCCAGATCCCCAGTTTCGATAACTGTTCGCACAGGCTGACCATGCTGGTTTTTACCGGCTCGCCGTTGTGGAAGCCAGTACGATGTTTAACATCAACGCCATAGGCGGAAGTATCCTGCGAGATCACCAGAATCTCTTTAACGCCCGCATCTACCAGACGTTTCGCTTCACTTAACACTTCGCCAATCGGACGGCTCACCAGGTCGCCGCGCATAGACGGAATAATGCAGAAGGTGCAGCGGTGATTACAGCCTTCAGAAATTTTCAGATAGGCATAATGACGCGGCGTCAGTTTCACACCTTGTTCTGGCACCAGGCTCAGGAATGGGTTGTGTTTCGGTTTCGGCACGTAGTGATGAACGTGCTCCAGAACCTGCTCATAGCTATGAGGCCCGGTGATTTCCAGCACTTTCGGGTGGACTTCGCGGATCTGATCTTCTTTTGCCCCCAGACAACCGGTCACAATAACCTTGCCGTTTTCATTCAACGCTTCACCAATGGCTTCCAGTGATTCTTGTACCGCGCTGTCAATAAAGCCGCAGGTGTTGACGATCACCATGTCCGCATCGTCATAGCTCGGTACCACGTCATAACCTTCAGTGCGGAGTTCGGTGAGAATACGCTCTGAATCAACAAGGTTTTTCGGACAGCCAAGGGAAACAAAGCCGATTTTCGGCTGGGGAGTTACTTTGCTCATAGCTTAAAAAATATTCAGTTACAGGAAAGGTCAGGGCAGGGATTCTACAGAGTTCTGGATAAAATTTGTATCGCAATCTCATTCGCTGGCGGAGGCGAAGGAAATGTAAATTTTGTTAATTCGGCGTGAAGAATTGATCCTGGACAGCATTTTGCTCAAAAAATAGCCATACTATTTAATTGCAACAAGGCTGGAAAGAGGAGGATCGAAGTATGTTCGTTGACAGACAGCGAATCGATCTGCTGAACCGGTTGATCGACGCACGCGTTGACCTCGCTGCATACGTGCAACTGAGGAAGGCAAAAGGATACATGTCCGTCAGCGAAAGCAATCATCTACGAGATAACTTTTTTAAACTGAATCGCGAACTGCACGATAAATCGCTGCGGTTGAATCTTCATCTGGATCAGGAAGAGTGGAGTGCTCTTCATCATGCTGAAGAAGCATTAGCGACAGCCGCAGTATGTTTGATGAGTGGGCACCATGATTGCCCGACTGTTATTACCGTCAACGCCGATAAGCTTGAAAATTGTCTGATGAGCTTAACGCTGAGTATCCAGAGCCTGCAGAAGCACGCCATGCTTGAGAAGGCCTGAAAACTAAGGGGGAGAAAGCGTCTCCCCCTTCATGTTTAAGTTTTTGTAAAAATGAATTTGTTATCTCCTCCACTGACTACGCTTTAAGCCAGAGTCAATCCGGAGGCGTTATGCATCGACAATCCTTTTTCCTTGTGCCCCTTATTTGTCTTTCTTCCGCTCTCTGGGCGGCTCCTGCAACGGTAAATGTCGAAGTACTGCAAGACAAACTCGACCATCCCTGGGCACTGGCCTTTTTACCCGATAATCACGGTATGTTAATCACTCTGCGCGGCGGCGAGTTGCGTCACTGGCAAGCAGGAAAAGGATTATCTGCGCCGCTTTCCGGAGTTCCGGACGTTTGGGCGCACGGGCAGGGCGGCCTGCTGGACGTGGTTTTAGCGCCTGATTTTGCTCAGTCTCGCCGCATCTGGTTAAGTTATTCCGAAGTTGGCGATGATGGCAAAGCCGGAACTGCTGTGGGTTATGGCCGCTTAAGTGATGATCTCTCAAAAGTGACCGACTTCCGCACCGTCTTTCGCCAGATGCCAAAACTGTCTACCGGCAACCATTTTGGCGGGCGGCTGGTATTCGACGGTAAAGGTTATCTTTTTGTTGCTCTGGGCGAAAACAATCAGCGCCCGACGGCGCAGGATCTGGATAAATTACAGGGCAAACTGGTGCGTCTGACCGACCAGGGCGAAATCCCGGATGATAATCCTTTTATAAAGGAATCCGGTGCGCGCGCCGAGATCTGGTCTTATGGCATTCGTAATCCGCAAGGAATGGCGATGAATCCGTGGAGTAATGCACTATGGCTGAATGAACATGGCCCGCGCGGTGGTGATGAAATTAATATCCCGCAAAAAGGCAAAAACTACGGCTGGCCGCTGGCAACCTGGGGAATCAACTATTCAGGCTTTAAGATACCGGAAGCGAAAGGGGAGATCGTCGCCGGGACCGAGCAACCTGTTTTTTACTGGAAAGATTCGCCCGCCGTGAGCGGCATGGCCTTCTATAACAGCGATAAATTCCCCCAGTGGCAGCAAAAATTATTTATTGGCGCGCTGAAAGATAAAGATGTCATTGTGATGAGCGTCAACGGCGACAAAGTGACAGAAGATGGCCGTATTTTAACGGACAGAGGGCAGCGAATTCGTGATGTTCGCACTGGACCCGACGGTTATTTATACGTTCTCACCGACGAGTCCAGTGGGGAATTACTTAAAGTTAGCCCACGCAATTAGCTAACGGGAATCATCACCACTTTGCGCACTGCGGGGCGTTCAGTGAGTTGCTGATACCAGCGTTGCAGATTTGGACGCGGTGTCCAGGTGAGGCCAACGTTAAACAAATTGTAGATGAACGGTGCGATAGCGATATCGCCCACACCAAACTCGTCGCCAGAGAACCATTTTACTTTTGCCAGTTCCGCATCGAGCAGGGCAAACAGGGCGTCGCACTCTTTGCAACTGGCATCAATGGCGGCCTGATCGCGCTCTTCCGGTGGTGTTCTGACTAATCCCATCAGGATCCCGCGATGAGCATTACTGAGCGTCTGGTTTGCCCAGTCCATCCATTTTTCCGCTTCCGCACGACGTGCCGGTGAGTCGATCCACAGACGTTTTTGCCCGTACTGTGCCGCCAGATAGCGGACAATGGCGTTTGATTCCCAAAGAATGAGATCACTTTCGTCGTCACGCAACAACGGCACCAGCCCGTTAGGGTTCATCGCCAGAAAATCAGCATCGTGATTTATCCCAAACTCACGGCCCGCGAGAATTTGCTCATAAGGTAGTTCCAGTTCTTCGAGCGTCAGCAATACTTTTTTTACGTTGGTTGAATTATTCCGACCCCACAGCGTAATCATACTCACCCCTTTTCCGACAGGCAGCCACAGGCTGAACAGGACTCCGATGGTGAAGTAAAGTTAACTTTTAAGCAACAGCTGGCAAAAAAATGACACCAGAAGCAGCGAAGCGGCAGGATATTGCATAAACTTTAAAAACTTTACCAACTTACGGTTTCTTTAAGTTTGTGTGTGCGTTATTAATCACCGAACTTATCATACGGCGATATAACGTATTTTTTTTGAATGGATACTCGGGTGGCATTTATGACGCAATACTCCTCTCTCCTTCGTGGTCTTGCAGCGGGTTCTGCATTTTTATTCCTTTTTGCCCCAACGGCATTCGCGGCGGAACAAACCGTTGAAGCGCCGAGCGTGGATGCGCGTGCATGGATTTTAATGGATTACGCCAGCGGTAAAGTGCTGGCAGAAGGCAACGCGGATGAGAAACTGGATCCCGCGAGCCTGACTAAAATCATGACCAGCTATGTGGTTGGGCAGGCGCTTAAGGCCGATAAGATTAAACTCACCGATATGGTGACGGTCGGTAAAGATGCCTGGGCGACGGGAAATCCGGCACTGCGTGGTTCATCGGTAATGTTCCTCAAACCGGGCGATCAGGTTTCGGTGGCAGACTTGAACAAAGGTGTGATTATCCAGTCCGGTAATGACGCCTGTATTGCGCTGGCCGATTACGTTGCCGGGAGCCAGGAGTCATTCATTGGTTTGATGAATGGTTATGCCAAAAAACTGGGTCTGACCAACACTACCTTCCAGACGGTGCACGGTCTGGATGCGCCGGGGCAGTTCAGTACCGCGCGCGATATGGCATTGCTGGGTAAAGCATTGATCCACGATGTGCCGGAAGAGTACGCCATTCATAAAGAGAAAGAGTTCACCTTCAACAAAATTCGTCAGCCTAACCGTAACCGTCTGCTGTGGAGCAGCAATCTGAATGTTGATGGCATGAAGACAGGAACCACGGCAGGCGCGGGATATAATCTGGTTGCTTCGGCTACCCAGGGCGATATGCGTTTAATCTCCGTAGTGCTGGGGGCGAAAACTGACCGTATCCGTTTTAATGAGTCTGAGAAATTATTGACCTGGGGTTTCCGCTTCTTTGAAACCGTGACGCCAATTAAACCTGATGCCACCTTTGTGACTCAGCGCGTCTGGTTTGGTGATAAGAGCGAAGTGAATCTCGGGGCAGGTGAAGCGGGCTCAGTGACCATACCGCGTGGGCAGCTGAAAAACCTGAAAGCGAGTTATACGTTAACGGAACCGCAGCTTACCGCACCGCTGAAAAAAGGTCAGGTTGTCGGGACCATTGATTTCCAGCTTAACGGTAAATCCATTGAGCAGCGTCCGCTGATCGTGATGGAAAATGTGGAAGAGGGCGGATTCTTTGGTCGGATGTGGGATTTCGTGATGATGAAATTCCATCAGTGGTTCGGCAGCTGGTTCTCTTAATCTTCTGATAACCGGATGGCGCGAAACGTCATCCGGTTATACGTCATTAATACATCAACTTAATGCGCTGCGTCTGCGCGTACTTCACATACTCATCTTCCGGGCAACAATCGCTCACCACAATATCAAAGCGTTTCAGGTCACCCATGCGCGCCGGACGCACCTTGCCAAATTTACTGTGGTCGACAACCAGCACATGCTTTTGCGCCATCGACATGGCCCAGTGTTTTACCGGCAACTCTTCAAGATTAAAACAGGTAGCGCCTTTACTGACATGCACGCCCGCCGCGGAATAAAAAGCGATATCCGGGCAAAAATTATTCAACGTTTGCTGAAAATCGATGGGTTTGAAAATGGCGTTGCTGGCGTGAAATTCACCACCGCACAGAAATGCGCGGCAATGGGGTTTCTCTTTCAGCGCCAGAAAGGTATTTAGCGAATAACAAACGGCGGTAAAAGGGATTTCATTATCAATCGCTTCAATAATCCACGGCGTGGTGGTGCCACAGTCAAAAAAGAGGGTCTGATCGGGTTCTACCAGCGTCGCAGCCAGTTTTGCCGCCCGGCGTTTTTCTTCCACCAGGCGGGATTTTTGATCGCTTAACAGGTAATGGCTGGCACTGCGCGGTTCCAGAACAATATAGCCGCCGAGCAAAACGACGGGCGCACTGTGGTTGTTCAGATCGCGACGAATCGTCATCTCCGAAACCCCAAGCAGGGCGGCGGCGTCTTTAAGATGTAACTTATCGCTGCGTTTTAATTCTTGCAGCAGCTGCCCGATACGCTCTTCGCGACGTGTTTCCATAATCCCTCTGAATAGTTATTGAAGCGAGCCGCTCAATACTACACTTTTTAGCAGAGATCAGTCACGCACCCAGCCTTTGCGGATCGGTAATGCAAAACAGACGCGATACCACGATTGCAGACGTTGATAGAGTTTATGCCCCATCGCTTGCCAGATAATCTGGGCACTAAGGCAGCCAATCATACCTGCCAGCAATCCACCGAGCATATCCAGCGGCCAGTGGACGCCAAGATAAACGCGCGACCAGGCAATGACGACGGCCAGCACCATTAAAAGTGAGCCGGACCACAGGCGATGCCAGCATAAAAATGCCAGTGCAAAGGTGAAAATCACCGTACCGTGATCGCTTGGGAATGAGTCATCCGCCGCATGATGCAGGAAGTTATAGCCGATATTTTCGACAAAGGGTCGGTCGTGCGGAAAAAGATGTCCCATCGTCCAGGACACAAACAGGCTGACCGCCAGCGCGATAGCGATTTTTATCACCAGTTGCCGTTGTGCTGTAAGCCCCCACAACCAAAGTACCACGGCCAGCAACGGCACCACGGTAATCAAATCTTTAGCAATAAAAATCGCCAACGAGATCATCCACGGAGCCGAGTCTGGCGTCGCGTTAATAAGAGAGAATAGAGAGAGATTCAAATTTTCCAGCATAACTTCCCGACGCAAAGTGATTAAAAGGGAGCCAATACAGGCAAGTCGTTGAGAATAAAGTGCAGGTTAAACTGGGTAAAGCGGCATCGTCTTATTTCCCTCAAGCGGCCTGTTTACGGTGGGTGATTGTAACGGGCATAGGTTAAATAAAACTTAAAGAAAGCGTAGCTATACTCGCAATAATGTAAGAATGTGCTTAACCGTGGTTTCAGCTACAAAATTCGCTTTCTCGTTAGCTGCGCTTTTATTAAACTCTGCGCGATTATTATTGGCGAAGAAATTGCATGCAAAATAAATTAGCTTCCGGTGCCAGGCTTGGACGTCAGGCGTTACTTTTCCCTCTCTGTCTGGTGCTTTACGAATTTTCAACCTATATCGGCAACGATATGATTCAACCCGGTATGTTGGCCGTGGTGGAACAATATCAGGCGGGCATTGATTGGGTTCCTACTTCAATGACCGCATATCTGGCGGGCGGGATGTTTTTACAATGGCTCCTGGGGCCGCTGTCGGATCGTATTGGTCGCCGTCCGGTGATGCTGGCGGGGGTGGTGTGGTTTATCATCACCTGTCTGGCAATATTACTGGCGCAAAACATTGAACAATTCACTCTGTTGCGCTTCTTGCAGGGCATAAGCCTCTGTTTCATTGGCGCTGTGGGATACGCCGCAATTCAGGAATCCTTCGAAGAGGCGGTTTGTATCAAGATCACCGCGCTGATGGCGAACGTGGCGCTGATTGCTCCGCTACTTGGTCCGCTGGTGGGCGCGGCGTGGATCCATGTGCTGCCCTGGGAAGGGATGTTTGTCTTGTTTGCCGCATTGGCAGCGATCTCCTTTTTCGGTCTGCAACAAGCCATGCCTGAAACCGCCACGCGTATAGGCGAGAAACTGTCACTGAAAGAACTCGGTCGTGACTATAAGCTGGTGCTGAAGAACGGCCGCTTTGTGGCGGGGGCGCTGGCGCTGGGATTCGTTAGCCTGCCATTGCTGGCGTGGATCGCCCAGTCGCCGATTATCATCATTACCGGCGAGCAGTTGAGCAGCTATGAATATGGCTTGCTGCAAGTGCCTATTTTCGGGGCGTTAATTGCGGGTAACTTGCTGTTAGCGCGTCTGACCTCGCGCCGCACCGTACGTTCGCTGATTATTATGGGCGGCTGGCCGATTATTATTGGTCTGTTGGTCGCTGCTGCGGCAACGGTTATCTCATCGCACGCGTATTTATGGATGACCGCCGGGTTAAGTATTTATGCTTTCGGCATTGGTCTGGCGAATGCGGGACTGGTGCGATTAACCCTGTTTGCCAGCGATATGAGTAAAGGTACGGTTTCTGCGGCGATGGGAATGCTGCAAATGCTGATCTTTACCGTCGGTATTGAAATCAGCAAACATGCCTGGCTGAACGGGGGCAACGGACTGTTTAATCTCTTCAACCTTGTCAACGGAATTTTGTGGCTGTCGCTGATGGTTATCTTTTTAAAAGATAAACAGATGGGAAATTCTCACGAAGGGTAAAAAAATGCCTGATTGCTTTGTGCGATCAGGCATTCTCGAATTAATGGTGATGGTCGTCAATCTGGTGTTCGATAACCATCCCTTCACCTACGCTGGCAAGATGGCGAACATAAGGATGCGGGCGGTAAGCCGGAGCTGGCGCAGGAGCCACATAGACGGTTTGCGGCACAGTCGCGACGCTGACCGCTTGTGGAACGCTGACTGAATCAGGAACCACAACCACTTTGTATCCACTCGGCACATCGACGGTGACACTTTGCGCCATCGCCACACCAGTAAAGCCCATTAAAAGCGCGCCCAACAGTAGACAATTTTTCATAAACATTTCGCCTGAAATAATGCAGCGGGTTAATTTCCGCGAATTATGCAGCCTTCATTCAGGTATTGTGTTGCCGGGCGTGCTGCCGTTTTTATTGGTCAAATGGCGCTTCGTGTTTAAGCACTTTATCGATCACATCCAGTACGCCTTCACGGTTATTGGAGCCTGCCCGGTATTTTGCCGCTGCGACGACCGCATTGCCGGCATTTTCCATTGCAAAACTAAAGCCTGCCTGACGCAGCATCTCAATATCGTTACCGCCATCGCCAAAGACCACCACTTCGCTGTCGTCTATTCCCCATAATTTCTGCAGTTGGCGAAGGCCATTGGCTTTATGTACGCCGGGGATAATCAGATCGATGCTGCCGTTGCCGGTGTGGACCGGCACCATAATATCGCCGATGGCCTCATGTAATGCTTTTTGTACTTGTGGAATCAGTTCATCGGAAAGATTCAGGCCAAACTTAAAGAAGATATCCTCTAAGTTGTCAAAGTTATCGACGTATTCCAGACGGTGATAATACATTTCCGCCACCGTTTTCATGGCATCGTCATATTTTTTGAGCGTATAGGCGCTATTTTTTCCGCAGGCAATAATTTCCACTTCCGGGCGCGTCAGCAAATGTTCCACGACAGTAGTAAACGCATCCTTCGACAGCTCGCCATTAAAAACATCTTTGCCTTCGCTCACTACCCAGCCGCCGTTTTCAGCCACAAAGGCAATTTCATTAGCAATTTCAGGGAAGAAAGAGATCAACTGATAATATTGATTCCCGCTGGCGACTACAAAGCGAATTCCTTGTGCTTTCATTTGCTGATACTGAGCCATAAACCGCTCACGGTTATAGGTTTTTTGATCGCTTAAGAAAGTACCATCCATGTCTACCGCAATTAATTTAATGCTCATCAACTATTCTCCATCGCCGTCTGCGTTTTGGTATCGGGTTTGGCGACGGCTTTCGCGACAATAGCCGCGAGAATAACCAGCGCCAGTACAACCAGCATTGCACTACGTAATCCATAATGTTCGCCGAGATAGCCCAGCAGCGGCGGCCCGACGAGGAAAGCCAGATAACCGGTCGTTGCTACCACACTGACGCGGGTTGGTGCATCGGGGCCGGTATCGCTGGCGGCAGAAATGGTCAGCGGGAAGCCCAGCGAGGCACCCAGTCCCCAGAGTACAACAGACACCCCAGCGACCCAGGCGCTATCGACAAAAATAATCAGCCCAATACCCAACGCCCCCATTAGTGCACTGGCCCGAACCACGGCAACGCGACTGTAACGGTCGATGAACCAACCGCCGGTGAAGCGTCCAACGGTCATCCCCAGGGTAAAACCGGCATAAATCAGCGAGCCGGAAGTAGGGCTAAAACCGTGACCGTCAACCATTAATAAGGGTAACCAGTCGTTGGCAGAACCTTCGGCAAAGGCCATCGCCAGCACCACAACACCTATCAGCAGCAACTGGATATCGCGATAAAAAGGAATGCCTTTTTCGCCATGCTGGGTGCCATCGGCAGCATTTTTGCCCGTACCGTCAGGGATTGCCTGAATGGCGATATAAATAGGCGCGATACCTACCAGCGCCGCCAATAAAATGTGCACCGTTGCCGGAACGCCAAAGGCCGTCAGTGCCATCCCGACACCAGCGCCTGCCAGCGTGCCCAGGCTATAAAAACCGTGCATCATTGGCAAAACCGTTTTATTCATTTCTCGCTCAACGGCGGCACCTTCAACGTTTATCGCCACTTCCGCAGAACCAAAACTTGCCCCAAAGACGCCGAGACCAACGGCAAAGAGCAGGGGCGATGTCAGCCAGAGTGCCAGACTTAATATCATCATCCCGATCAATGCGCAGGACATCGTGACCAGGATGACATTACGCGTGCCAAAGCGTTTCACTAACCACGCCGAGCAGAGAATACCGCTCATCGAACCGATCGACAGACCAAAGAGAACACCGCCCATTTCAGCGATCGAGACAGAGAGAATATCGCGGATAGCAGGCGTACGGGTTGCCCAGGACGCCATTAACAGGCCTGGCAAAAAGAAGAACATAAACAGCGCCCAGGTTCGGCGTTTCAATGCATTACGTGAAGAATTTACGGTCATAGATCACGTCAAAATAAGAAGAGGGAAGACAACATTAGCAAGGTTGTGTACATTTGTACACAATTGCAGAGAGAGGAAATGACATGCGTCGCGCTAACGATCCGCAACGGCGAGAAAAAATTATCCAGGCCACGCTGGAGGCGGTGAAACTTTACGGAATACATGCTGTTACGCACCGCAAAATTGCTACCCTTGCCGGGGTACCGTTGGGATCGATGACCTACTATTTTTCAGGAATTGATGAGTTGTTGCTGGAGGCGTTCAGCAGTTTTACTGAGATTATGTCCCGGCAATATCAGGCATTTTTTAGCGATGTTAGTGATGCTCAAGGCGCATGCCAGGCTATCACCGATATGATCTACAGCTCACAGGTTGCAACGCCGGATAATATGGAGCTGATGTACCAGCTCTACGCGCTGGCTAGCCGAAAACCGCTATTAAAAACGGTAATGCAAAACTGGATGCAGCGCAGTCAGCAAACGCTCGAACAATGGTTTGAACCCGGAACCGCCCGCGCGCTTGATGCGTTTATTGAGGGGATGACGCTGCATTTTGTCACCGACCGTAAGCCGCTATCGCGCGAGGAGATTTTGAGGATGGTTGAGAGGGTTGCAGGGTAGTAGATAAGTTTTAGATAACAAAAAACCCATTTATGTAAACGGGTTAATGAAAACAATAAGTTAGATTAAAAACAATAAGTTAGGTTGGTGGTCAGTGGTGGTTATTACGGGGTAATGCCAACCGCTGCCGCCACTTTGTCGCCACTTGGCAGCGTTGCCAGAGGATTGAAACGGAGCGCCGTTTCCAGATGATCCGGTGCCAGATGAGCGTAACGCATAGTCATTTTTATATCGTGATGTCCGAGGATTTTTTGCAAAGCAAGGATATTTCCACCCGACATCATGAAATGCGCCGCAAACGTATGGCGCAGAACGTGTGTCAGTTGACCGCGAGGGAGCACGATAGACGTTTTTTCCATCACGGATAAAAATTGAAAATAGCAGTCTGTGAAGAAATTGAACCCATCAAGCGCCATGATCTCTTCGTAAAGCTCTTTACTGATAGGGATGCTTCTGTTTTTCTTCCCCTTCGTTCTTACAAAGGTAATTCGGTATTTGGTCACCTGTGAACGAGTAAGATTTACGGCTTCTCGCCAGCGTGCGCCTGTGCTTAAGCATATCTTAACTACCAGTGCCAGAATTGGGTCCTGACGTTTGCAATCAGCCAGCAATTCAACAATCTGCTCATGGGTAAGCCATGCCATCTCTTTTTCTGCGATGGTGAATTTTCGCATGTTCTCCAGTGGGTTCGGATACGACCATTCGCCCAGGCGGGATAGTTCGCTAAAAACACTACTTAGATAGCTTTGCTCCAGATTAATGGTGACCGGGCTTGCTCCTTTCTTCCATTTCTCGCTGAAGTAGATCTCTCCTGTCAGGCGTTTATCTCGATAGTGGGCAAACATTTTAGAGGTGAGATCTGTTGCAAGGGGATTGCCCAGAGCGTCAACCATCAACAGCAATTTGTCACAGACATGCCGCCCAGCGGTTAGAGATTTACCATGTAGCTTGAACCATAGCTCAACCACGTCTTTCAGTGTTCGACGATCCACTGATTCACCAAGCCAGGGCTTTGCTTCGGTTTCTTCCATCGTGTGGCGCTCAAAAGCCAGAGCTTCGCCTTTGGTGGCAAATTGTTTACGCACACGGCGTCCGCTACGTCCGGCGGGGTAACATTCGCAAAGCCATTTCCCTGTGGTGAGTTTTCGTACTGCCATAAAAAATGCCCTCCAGTGGAGAGCATTTTTACTGTATATATAACCAGTGTCAATGTATGATGCTTAAGGTTACATACATCATAAGTACCGATATGATTGCGGGGCCGTTATGTTATCACCTAATGAACTTAGATGAAGTGGTTGGTCATAGATTTTTAGATTACCAATTTCTATAGCAAAGGCTTTTTCTTTGCTATGAAAATAAGAGTCAAAAAATTGTTTACTGATACCTGCGTATTGGCTTGTTTTTTCCCATACAATACTCGGCTTATCTTCTATAACATCTGCAATGTCAAATTCAGCAACAACTTTACCGACAGGCATTGTTGAATAAATAACCACAGATTTTACATCCGTTTTTTTAAAAATACCTTTCCTGAATTCAAACTTCTTCGTCCCATTAAGGATTTTTTCAACAAATTCAGGTTTTATTGACAATAATACTTTCATCTACAGCACCAAGTTTAATTATATCGTCAAATTGCTCATCGGTTAATTTAACAACACCCCAACGGTTTTTAGGATTTAAACCAATTTCTTTGATTAGTTTAGCACGGTTTATTCTTTTAGGTAAAGCTAGATTATATGTAAAACTAATAATGTAAGGGTATCTTTTTGTTTGATAGAATTTTTTTAATTCATTTTCAGAGAATACACTGTATCGTGTACAATACTGTATGAATTCTTTTTCACTATAAAAAGAATCAATATGTCTAATATCTTCAACTACACATAATGACGTTGCGACAGAGCGATAATACGCTCTGTTTTCTTTGTCACTTGTTCTGTAAATAACTAAAATGTCATGTCTTTTTATTTTTTTTACGTCATGCATTCTGCATATATATATTTTTCTAATGCTATTCGCATGAGATACATCCGTGATTATATCAGGGGACTCTGTGGTGAGTATCGAATCAGGAAACAGTTTTGTATGGAATTCAGGATATATGGATAACAGATATTTGTTTTCATCGTTTCTATTATTTATATACGGATAATCAGACAAAATATCCCCTGTAAGATGATTTTTATTCATCTCTCTTACTAAGACTTGTTCACTACCATTAGCAGTTTGTTTTGTAGCAACATGAATAAAACCATAAATTTTGAATAGTCTAATTAAATAATCATGTTTTTCAAAAACAGTCACATAGATATCATCTACTTTTTCTTTTAGTGCATGATCAAAAATCTTTTTGAGGAATCTTTGTCCTCGTAGAGTCCCCTTTGGGTTGAATTTAAATGTGCCTATTTTTAGATGTTTAGCACGAGTCAAAGGTGGTATTACGTCGTCAATAATACCACGCTCAATTTTCAAGTATAAAAAACCATCAATTGTGTTGTCATCATTATATAAGACATAAGCTTTTTCTTCGATAGAATTACATTTTTTATTGAACCAATCGATAAATCCATGTTGATAGTCTTTTTTTAAGGAGTCAAAAAAAACATCGTTAAAATTAACTTCATTAAACTGAATGTGTTTTAATTTTTCCATTTTTTCACCAGTGCAATAAAGTTGGATAATTTTTGTGGTTTAATAAAGTGAGCGGCAATGTAAGCTACAATAAATGCAATGGTGCAAATTAGATAAATGTCTTTATGCACACCATCTGTTGGAATAAATTTCATTATGTATGCTATGGCTGCAGCATAGAACATATATGTAAATATTTTACTAATTTTTGATTTAGTAGTCTTGAACTTCACTACTACAGAGAAGTCACCTAGCCGTGCGCCATCATCCTTTTTAGCTTTCCAGTGGTAAATCATAGGATCGTTCTTACCAAAATTGACATTATTTGAAAAGTATTTTTTCCATGTCTCTGATTCAAGAATACGACAACCTTGATAGCTTGAACCTGATGCCGATGCTTCGTCAACCATATCTCGTATAACGAAAAAATGATATTTGCTTGGAGTGCAAGAGGCGCTGGCCAGTGTGGTTGCGACTTCGTTTGGCAAATTTCTTTGTTCGTTAATTCTGAAATCTATAATATCAGAACGTTCAATATTGCTTTTTAAGAATAAATCTTTGGGATAGAATGTTTTAACAATTGCTTCAACATCAGATTCATTTAGGTTAATTCTGAATCTGATGTAGTAATTGCAATCATTGCAATTATTGCAATTAGACAAACAATCCTGCAGATGGAAAAATACATATGTCCCATCATTCCTCTTTCTCAATGTGATTCTTTTGTCGAATGCCCCCCCTTGAAAATCAAGTTTTGTATTAACTATTAGTTTACCTTTTCGTGTTAAATTTAATAATAAGTGTTTCTCGTTTATTGAGTCTTTATTTATGACGTATTCATTAAAAACCGCGGTGATCAGTTCTTTGCTGCTATCTAGGTTCGTGCTTAAATCAATGAAGTCATCTTTTTCTTTTACAAACGGTAAAAATAAACAGATTGCACCCTGTTCTGAAATTTCATTATTTTGGGGGCGAGAAAATGATATGCCAAAATCTAGATGATAGCATTTTTGGGATGTGATATTCCAAAAGTTGATGTGTAGTTCGTTTATAAAATCTGCTTGAGTCTCATTATAATCCTCTCCTGGGCCTTTAGCGTAGTTTCGGCATCCCCAAATAGCAAAACTTCTAGACATAACAACACCATTCGTTATCGGTCAAATAAATTTATATTATAGTCATTAGGTTGAACTGGCATTTTGCAACCGGTTTGAGTTCATTAATTGCACAGTCAAAAGTAATATTTGAGTTTGAGCTCGTTACTCTTACTTTACCTACCGGTATTCTTATTACCTCGCGAACACTGATTTTTCCTTCAATTTCAACAAACCACAATCCATCGCTAATTTCGTCAAATTTCCCCTCAGCTAAGTATATCCTGCTGCCATCAAATATTAACATTGGATCTTTAATCGACTTAGGTACAAAGGACTTATCAAAAATGTAGTTACCCTTCATTTCGAGTGCACCATCGGCAAGCACGTACTTGTTTATGCACACAATGTTTTCATTTTGTGAACTTTTATTAAGTCCTTGCCCATCAACAAGCCATTTCAATGAGAATCCAGTTTCAAGGGCACACTGTATTATCCAATCAGCAGGGAATGAGTCACGCATATAGCGTGTAGCTAATGTACTTTTTGATATACCAAGATGATCTGCCAGTGCTTGACGAGTTTTAAAGCCATAAGCCTTAACTATCCGTTCTATTGCCGCTTTTCCTCCCTGATTGAAATCGACTTGATGATCATTATGAAAATTAAAGGAAGGTATATGATTGTCACTTTCAACGTCATCTCGCTGGTCGTCTTCGTTGTCTCCATTTGGAACAGTTGAGAGTATTTCTTCTGCCGCATCAGAACCAAACGCCAGCCATTCCAAAGATGCTCCTGTTTCCATTGAGCATATAACAACCCAATCAGCAGGAAATGTATCGCGAGCATATCTATTGGCCATCGTACTTTGTGAAATACCAAGATGGTTACAGAACGCTTGGCGTGACTTGAAGCCATAAGCTTTGAGTATTCGCTCAATGACTTTCTGTCCCCCACGATTCTGCATAACAATGGCTTTCGCATCCTCTTTGATATGGCGAAATGTGAATTTTTGAGTTGACATGTTCGTTATGTGAACCTATTCTCCGTTTTGTGATGTTGTTATCACGATTAAAACCAGCTCACCACAAGCTAAAAGGAGATGTTGCATCATGACACCTAACATTTCAATAACTCTGAATACGCCACACGTCACAATCGAGCGTTATAGCGAACTTACTGGCCTTTCAATCGACACAATCAACGATATGCTGGCAGATGGTCGCATCCCTCGCCATCGCCTTCGGAAAGACAAGAAAAGGGAAAAGGTAATGATCAACCTTGCTGCTCTTACCGTTGATGCACTTACTGATTGCAATGTTGTATTCAACTAGTTCCATTTTGGGGTACATCAAGAGGGGCGACTATGTTTGATTACCAAGTTTCCAAACATCCACATTTTGATGAAGCCTGTCGTGCATTCGCACTGCGCCACAACCTGGTGCAACTGGCAGAACGTGCAGGCATGAATGTGCAGATCCTGCGGAACAAGCTGAACCCAGCTCAACCTCATTTATTAACCGCACCAGAAATCTGGTTGCTTACCGATCTGACTGAAGATTCGACGCTGGTAGATGGTTTTTTGGCTCAGATTCATTGTCTGCCATGTGTGCCGATTAATGAGGTGGCAAAAGAGAAACTGCCACATTACGTCATGAGTGCAACCGCAGAGATCGGGCGTGTTGCTGCAGGTGCGGTATCTGGCGATGTAAAAACCAGTGCAGGTCGTCGTGATGCCATCAGCAGCATTAACTCTGTAACACGACTGATGGCGCTGGCTGCTGTTTCATTGCAGGCCCGTTTACAGGCTAACCCTGCGATGGCGAGTGCGGTTGATACCGTAACTGGCCTCGGTGCTTCATTCGGTTTGCTGTGAGGTGCTTATGCTGTCGAAAGAACCATCATTTGCATCGCTGCTGGTAAAACAAAGCCCGGCAATGCACTACGGTCACGGCTGGATCACGGGTGAGGATGGAAAACGCTGGCATCCATGTCATTCACAAGATGAATTGCTGTCTGAATTGACCACGAGGAAACGGAGAAAGTCCAAATGTATGCGGCAGAAAGTGAAATGGTTTATCAGTTTCGTTACAGAGGGGAGAGTTATTCAGTACCTGAAGATGATTTGCTCTGTTGCTATCCGTCATTGTCGGGCGATGGCAGTTACTTTTTCACGTTAAAGGATGGGACGTTTTTACGGGGAGAGCAGGTTAAAGAGACGATACGAAAAAATGTATCTCCTCTTGAGCGTTACCGTAAGAACAAAGAACGATAGCTGCGTTTGGGGGATATGAAGTATGGCAATTAATGGCGCTGCAGCAACTGTTCCATTAAGCCCCGGTGAACGCCTGAATGGACTTAATCACATTGCGGAGTTAAGGGCGAAAGTTTTTGGCCTGAATATTGAGTCAGAGCTTGAGCGGTTTATTAAAGATATGCGTGATCCACGGGATATCAATAATGAACAAAATAAACGGGCACTGGCTGCCATATTCTTTATGGCAAAAATTCCAGCTGAACGTCATAGCATCAGCATTAATGAGCTGACCACTGACGAAAAGCGGGAGCTGATTAAAGCAATGAATCATTTTCGTGCAGTGGTGAGCTTATTTCCCAGACGGCTAACCATGCCGAATTAACCAACTAATGAAATTAATGGCGTAAACCCGCCGGGCATCCCTTTATCTAAATTCAGGAGAATTGATTATGCGTAATATTGATACCCTCACGACTAAAACCGGACCGGATGACGCAGGGCTTAATATTTTACTGACAGAGGCTCGTCTGGAAGAACGCCGGGCAAGGGCTGAAGCAATGGCAGCTCGCCTTGATCGCCTGGCGTGTCATATCACATCCCGCCAGTTAAACCACGTCGAAGCGGCAGAACTGCTGCGTGTGACTGCTGAAGCAATCCAGAACGAAGCGCAGGAGATCCACTGATGGCTGATGCAATGGATCTCGTCCAGCAGCGCGTTGAAGAAGAACGCCAACGTCATATCCGTGCTGCCCGTGCCAAAACGCCGGGCATGTCCCGCGTGCTTTGCATTGAGTGTGAAGCGCCAATTCCGCCAGCACGCCGTCGTGCCATTCCGGGTGTGCAGCTTTGCATTACCTGTCAGGAAATCGCAGAGCTGAAAGGCAAACATTACAACGGAGGTGCTGTATGAGCACCATCCTGAAATGGGCGGGAAATAAAACCGCCATTATGTCCGAACTGAAAAAACACCTTCCTGCTGGCCCGCGACTGGTTGAACCTTTCGCGGGTTCCTGTGCTGTGATGATGGCGACGGATTACCCCAGCTATCTGGTTGCTGATATTAATCCTGATTTAATCAACCTCTATAAAAAGATTGCCGCTGATTGTGAATCGTTTATATCTCGTGCCAGAGCTTTATTTGAGGAAGCAAACAGGGAGGTGGCTTATTACAACATAAGGCAGGAGTTTAACTGCTCAACTGAAATTACTGACTTCATGAAAGCAGTATATTTCCTGTATCTCAATCGTCACGGTTACCGTGGGTTATGTCGCTATAACAAGAGCGGGCATTTCAACATTCCCTACGGTAATTATAAAAATCCGTATTTCCCTGAAAAAGAAATTCGCGTATTTGCAGAGAAAGCCCAGCGAGCAACGTTTATCTGCGCCAGCTTTGATGAAACGCTGGCGATGCTGCAGTTGGGGGATGTGGTGTATTGCGATCCGCCTTATGACGGTACGTTTTCCGGCTATCACACTGACGGCTTCACTGAAGATGACCAGTATCACCTGGCATCTGTTCTTGAATATCGATCATCAGAAGGTCATCCAGTCATTGTTTCTAACAGTGACACATCCCTGATCCGTTCGCTGTATCGAAATTTCACTCACCACTACATCAAGGCAAAACGCAGCATCGGCGTGTCGGCTGGCGAGAGTAAATCTGCAACAGAAATCATTGCTGTTTCCGGGGCGCGCTGCTGGGTGGGATTTGATCCTTCGTGTGGCGTGGATAGTTCTGCTGTGTACGAGGTGCGTGTATGAGTCATGACGATATGAGCAACTCTAGCGGCTTTAACGAGGCCGCTGCAGCATTTTCATGGAACGGCCCGAAAAAGGCCATTAACCCTTATCTGGACCCGGCGGAAGTTGCGCCGGAGTCTGCACTTTCAAACCTGATCACTCTGTACGCTGCCGATAATGAGCAGGAACAGCTGCGCCGCGATGCACTGAGTGAGCAGGTCTGGGAGCGTTATTTCTTTAATGAATCTCGTGATCCTGTCCAGCGCGAAATGGAGCAGGATAAGCTCATTAGCCGGGCAAAGCTGGCGCATGAACAGCAGCGTTTTAACCCGGACATGGTCATTCTGGCGGACGTCAGCGCCCAGCCCACCCATATTAGCAAGCCGCTGATGCAACGTATCGAATACTTCAGCAGCCTGGGCAGGCCAAAGGCTTATTCCCGCTATTTGCGTGAGACGATTAAGCCATGTCTGGAGCGACTGGATTGTGTACGTGACAGTCAGCTGTCTGCTTCTTTCCGTTTTATGGCAAGCCATCAAGGGCTGGAGGGCCTGCTGATCCTGCCTGAAATGAGTCAGGATCAGGTGAAACGCCTGTCCACCCTGGTAGCTGCGCATATGAGCATGTGCCTTGATGCAGCTTGTGGCGATTTGTATGCCACTGATGACGTTAAGCCAGAAGAAATCCGCAAGACATGGGAAAAGGTGGCGGCGGAAACCCTGCGTCTGGATGTCATCCCACCTGCGTTTGAGCAACTCCGTCGGAAAAGAAACCGCCGTAAACCCGTGCCCTATGAACTCATTCCGGGTTCGCTGGCGCGTATGTTGTGCGCCGACTGGTGGTATCGGAAATTATGGAAAATGCGTTGCGAATGGCGGGAAGAGCAGTTGCGTGCTGTCTGCCTGGTCAGCAAAAAAGCATCTCCCTATGTCAGCTA
>ENA-UEOW01000145-UEOW01000145.1-human-gut-metagenome-genome-assembly--contig:-NODE-145-length-40785-cov-5.732092_pt1 | contig 40785 bp, 32 predicted proteins | sample MGYA00242894_ERZ507904 | MGnify/ENA primary metagenome ERZ507904 (study PRJEB26167, sample SAMN06115426) | human gut metagenome | host: Homo sapiens | place: China:Chongqing | collected 2015-04-10... | reverse complement strand
AAGCGAGCCGGATAGGGTACTAGTGGTATGAAAGAGAGCGAGAAGATCGTCTCAAGAGCATCGTATACGAGAGCGTCGCTGCGCGGTCCCCCTTCCCCAATGGGTAAGGCTGCGATACGAGAATGCCGCTTTTCTCGCATTGTCAGAGCGAATACACGCATATGTGGAAAAAGAATAACGACGGACAAAGCCTTCCCCTCAAGGGGAAGGTGCCCCGAAGGGGCGGATAGGGCACTGGCGGTATGAAAGACAGATGAGGAAAACGGAGAGATGCGCGGCACATGTGTGGAAAGCATGAGCTTCTGACCACGAATGACAAAGATTTCTCACTTTGCTCGAAATGACGATACAGGAGTCTGATGTCTCCTAGTCTCTTAGTCTCCTAGCCCTTAGTTACTAGCCACTCATTCCTGTTTTCATTCCCGCAGCGTTTCTTATTTGATGTGCCGTACCATCTCTCCTTCCCTGCGGAATCCGTCACGAGCGATTGCCTGTCTCGTGACGATTTCATATAATAAAGAAAAACGTACAGAAGTGAGGCAAAGACGATGAAACTGCAATATGGCAATACCTGGTGGGGAAGCGAATGGCTGAAAGCGCTCGAGGAGGCAGACTATGAGAACCGTTTGCCGCGCGGGCGGGTGTATGCCCGAGGCGGTGCGGTCATTTCCATGCGCCGGGAGGGGGAGACGCTGACTGCGAAGGTGCAGGGGACGCGGCGCACGCCCTACCATGTCACGCTGACGCTCCCTCCTTTTCCGGAAAACAAAGTCCAGGCCTTTCTGGATGATGTATCGCGCCATCCTTCGATCGTGACGAAGCTCCTGCATCGGGAGCTGTCACCTGCTGTCATGGAGCTTGCGGAAAAGGCAGGTCTTTCCCTATTCCCCTCCTCGATGAATGATATCGAGATGCATTGCAGCTGTCCCGACTGGGCGCACCTCTGCAAGCACATCGCGGCTGTCATCTATGAGGTGAGCCGTGCCATCGACAATGATCCCTTCCAAGTCTTCTCCCTGCATGGCGTGTCGCTTGTGAGCGAGCTAAAGAAGCGGCATGTGACGATCACAAATGAGATGTCCGCCAAGATCCCGCGCTGGGATGACCTTGTGAAAGGGGAACTGTTCAAGGATATGGCGCTTCCCATGGCAGAGGAAATGGCGGAAATTCCAGATTTCACGAAGATCAAAAGCCTCTTTTCCCTATGGATGCGTGTGCTTCCCGCTTCGCCCGCCTTCTATGGGCGCGGCAGCTTCGGCCGCGTCTATGAAAAGACCATGACGGGCGTCAGAAAGACCGCAGAGAAAGCGCTCTTTGATTCGTCAGCCGTTTACGTCGTGGGCGGCGGGAAAGACAGCCTGGAGCTGGCCTCCGTTTCTTCCGTGCATCTCGTGATCGAAGGGCTCTCCGAGGGGAAGCTCTACACAGATCGCGGCGACTGGTGGCCGATGAGCCGTTTCCTCGCTGCACTTCTCGATATGACGGAAGAGGAAGCGCAGGACAGCTCTTACACCGTGCGCGCCTTCCGCGAGGTGGTGCTGCTCGCTATACACCTTCTCCGTACAGGGAATGGCATCCCTGAGCTGGTGCGTGTGGATGAGAATGCGCTCTCCATCCGCTGGATGCCGACCGAGCAGGACGCAGGCACGGCGGAAGCCATGGGGATCCTCTCGAAATGGGTGACCCCTTCCATGGTAGAGATAGCGCGATACAGAGAGAAGAGATGCTTTGCCAGAGAGCCTGCCGAGGCGGCACTGTCGCTTTTCCTCACGCACTTGATGCAAAACATGGCGAAGAAAAATTTCGCAGACGACCCCATCTATGATCTTTTCTTCATGGGGGAGCCCCTGATGGCGCGAGAAGGAAGGCCGCACCCCGAGGCTGACGGCATCGCATCTTGGCTATCCTATTTCCACCTGAGCGCCGCCCGCTGGCAGCCCGTGCTTCTCGTGTCAGATGATCCGAAAACAAAAGCCTTCCATCTGGACCTCTCCGTCGTAGACAGTGAGGATAGTGAAGGAAATGCGCTGCCGCTCGCGGACGTTTTTACAAAGAAAGATTATGATACCTGTCGCTACCAGATCTTAAAGGATATGGACCTGCTTTCTTCCCTCGTGACCGGCATGGAAGACTACATGGATAGCGAAGGCAGGACACCGATCTCCTTCACGGCGAAAACCTTTGCCCCCTTCCTTTTGGAAGCCATCCCGGCCATGCGTCTTCTGGGCGCGCGCGTCATCCTGCCGAAGTCCTTGCAGCACCTCATCCGTCCGAAGAAGACACTCCGCCTCAAAAAGAAAGAAGAGGGAGCGGCGCATGCACCGTCCCTCCTCTCTTTGGAAGACATGCTCGACTTCGACTGGCAGATCGCCCTTGGAGACGAGCGGATCTCCCCGGAAGATTTTGAAAAACTATCTGTCAAAGCAGGCTCTCTCATCGCATTCAAGGGACAATACCTCTACGTGACCGAAGCAGATCTGAAAAAGCTCGAAAAAATGTGGCAGCGTCCCGCCTCCCTCAAGAGGGAAGAGCTCCTCCGCATCGCTCTCGAAGGCAGCCATGAAGGCGCGGAGATCACCATGACGAGCGAGGTGAAGCGACTGCTCTCCTCCATGAAAGAGGGCGAGCCCGTCGCATTGCCGGAAAATGTATGTGCGACACTTCGCCCCTACCAAAAGCGCGGCTATGCGTGGCTTTACAACAACAGCCGCCTCGGCTTCGGCAGCATCCTCGCCGATGATATGGGCCTTGGGAAGACCCTTCAGGTCATCACCTTCCTAGAAAAGCTCCGCGAAGAAGGACGCCTTGCCAAGAAGAAAGCGCTCATCGTCGTGCCGACGAGCCTTCTCTCCAACTGGCAGGAAGAGATCGCCCGCTTCGCACCTCTCCTCACCGTTTTCCTCTACTACGGCGCCAAGCGCGACCTCGCTGATTTCCATGGGGACATCCTTCTCACCACCTATGGACTCCTTCGAAGCGATCAGGAGCTTCTCAAAAAGAAGAAATGGGAAGTCTTCATCATCGACGAAGCGCAGAACATCAAGAACCCCGACACCGCCCAGAGCCGGGCCGTCCGCAGCATGAAAGCGCCCATCCGCATCGCCATTTCCGGCACCCCCGTCGAGAACAGCCTCAAAGAATTCTGGTCCATCATGGAATTTACCAACAAAGGCTACCTCGGCAGTGCGAAGACCTTCCAGATGCGCTATGTGAATCCCATCCAGTACGAGCAGGACAGAAAAGCAGCGGAACGCTTCAAAAGCATCACCGCGCCCATGCTCCTGCGCCGCCTCAAGACAGACAAGACCATCATCAGCGACCTTCCGGATAAGCTCGAGCAGGACGAGTACACCCTCCTCACACCCGCGCAGGCCGCTCTGTATCACCAGACCGTAGAAGAGAGCCTCCGCGTCATCAGCGAGCAGAAGGAGGGAGACAAAGCCTCCCTCTTCAAGCGCCAGGGCCTCGTCCTGCAGATGATCCTTGCCCTGAAGGAGATCTGCAACCATCCCGCCCTCTTCACCAAAGAGGACAACTGGGACCCCGCCCTCTCCGGCAAAGCTGAGCGCCTCCTCGATCTCGCAGAAAGCATCCAGGCCAGCCATGAAAAGGCCCTGATCTTCACCCAGTTCAAGAGCATGGGCGACAAGCTGGCAGATCTCCTCGAGAGCAGGCTGGGAGAACGTCCGATGTTCCTCCACGGCGGCTACTCCCTCCGGGAGAGAAAAGACATGGTGGACCGCTTCCAGACAGACCCGAAGGCGAGATTCTTCATCCTCTCCCTAAAAGCCGCCGGCACCGGCCTCAACCTCACCGCCGCCTCCCATGTCATCCACTACGACCTTTGGTGGAATCCCGCCGTAGAGTCTCAGGCGACAGACCGCGCCTACCGCATCGGACAGAAGAACAACGTCCTCGTCCACCGTTTCATCACCAAGAACACCTTCGAAGAAAAGATCAATGAGATCATCCAAAAGAAAAGATCCCTCGCCGACATGACCGTCTCCGTCGGCGAAAGCTGGATAGGAAATATGACGGACGATGAGCTTTCCAAGATATTCCGGTGAGAGGCTAAGAGACTGGGAGACTAGGAGACTAGTATAGCGATTTGTAAACTTCTTGACTTAGTGAGAAGTGGCGGAATGTCTTGGCTCCACATCGGGGGAGCTGCCCGGAGGGCTGAGGGGGCAGGACTACGGTATATCTAACATTGTTCGATGGCCGTTGGTATGCCCCATCTCGCTACGCTCGAAATGGCGTCTCACTGGATTTTAGCGTCGCTACGCTCCTAAAAATCCAGTTCGCTTGCACATTATGCTTTCGGCACTTCCCCCGAAGAGGGAAGCAAGTCGCTACGATGCTAATTCTGACTACATTTGTATTTCGATCGAAAGTCCTCTTAATCGAAATACGCAATACTAGGAGACCAAGAGACTAGACATCAGAGATCAGACGTCAGAAGTCTGAAGCCTAAAGTCTAAGGTCTGAAGTCTACCGTCTCCAAGTCTTTAAGTCCCACATACATAAAAAGAGCATGCCGACTAAATGTAGCATGCTCTTTTTATGTATCATCATAATGATATCGGCAGGCAATGATGATGATCTGATCCATTTCCAAAGCATAGATTAACCGGTCCTTTTGATTAATCCGGCGGCTCCAGAAACCGGATAAATCCCCTGTCAGCGGTTCGGGCTTTCCGATGCCCTCATTACCATTTCTCTCGATATCTTTCAAAAGCGTATTGATTTTACGCAGCGTCTTCCGGTCCTCCGTCTGCCAGTACAGGTAGTCTTCCCAGCCAATATCCGTGAATGCTTTATTCATCTTCGATCAAGTCTCTCTTTTTACACTGCCCCGCCTTGGCTTGTGCGATACTGGTGAGAAGCCTGTCGTAGTTTTTCTTCGAAGCCCGCACATACAGGTTTTCCATCAGATTGTTATACGACTCCTCTGACAGTACGACCACATTCCGGTTGTCCTTGCGTGTGACGATAAGCGTTTCCATATCATCGCAGCAAGCATCGAAAGCATATTTCATATGGCTGCGGAGCGTGGAGTAATTCATGGCAATCATGTCAATACCATCCTTTCTTGTACCATTTTCTGTACTTATTATAGAAAGAAATCAGATTTTTAGCAAGCAGAGGGACTAAGAGACTAGGAGACTAAGAGACTGAGAGACGTTAGACATTAGACATTAGACATCAGACATCAGAGGTCAGAGGTCTGACTTTTCTACGCCTTTCATTGACAAATATATGCAGACTGGCGATTTTTCTTTCTCGTTTTATAACGAAATATGATATAATGTGAACGTAAGAATGGCAAAGGAAAAAGTAGAAACCGAGTGATTTCTACGGAAGTATCGTAAGCGAAAAAATTTTCGGGGGGGGGTAACAATGAACCTCGCCCCTTTTTTAGACTAGGAGACTAGGAGACATCAGACATCTGATGGTGATTGTTATTTTTCCAGTCTCGCAGTCTAAATTCTCCAAGTCTAGCGTCTCGCAGTCTAAATTCTCCAAGTCTAGCGTCTCGCAGTCTAAATTCTCCAAGTCTAGCGTCTCCAAGTCTAAAGTCTCCGAGTCTAGCGTCTCTAAGTCTAACGTCTCTAAGTCTCATATTCAAGAAAGAATACCACCACATGAACAACCCTAAATACCACCATTCCATTTCCTGCGCATCCGGAGCCGCATTTTTCTACCTCATCGGCGACTACATCGCCCTCGTCCTGGCAGGGATACTTTCCCTTGCCATTCGAAACCTCCTGATCACCCACACCACCTATCACATCGCCCCCATCTATCAATATTTCTGGGTACCGCTGGTCTACATGGCCTTTATCCTCTATGAGGGACTCTATGGGAAGCGCATGCTCATCTACCAGATGATGAAAAAATTGTTCCGGGCTTCCCTGGGCGGCACCGTCTTCTCCATCATCCTCATGTTCCTCGCGCAGGTGGCAGGGGATGTATCCCGTTTCTACGTCATCCTCTACACCGCGATCTCCTTTGCCCTGCTCTGCCTCTTTCGTGTCATTCTGGCGAAATGGATGAAGAAATCGAAAGCCTTCCAGATCCCCATCCTCATCGTCGGGGCAGGAAAGACCGGCGAAGTCATGGCACGCCAGATACAGAATGATACCGGCATGCGCTACCGCATCGTCGGATTCCTCGAAGACCATGAGCCCTACGACAAGTCCTGCACCATCCTTGGCGGATTTGGTGACATGGAGCGCGTCATTCGTGATACCGGCGTCCAGCATGTCATCATCGCCGCCCCCGGCATCCCGCAGACCCAGCTCTCTTCCCTCATCTATCAGGCACAGACCCTCGTGAGGAGTGTAGGCGTCGTGCCGAACCTCGTCGCTGTCCCCATGTCGAATGTGACCGCTGAGTCCTTCTTCGATGCGAAGATCATGGTGCTCCAGATCCGGAACAACCTCGCCCGGACATCGAGCCAGATCGCCAAGCGGCTCTTCGACCTCGCCGCCACCATCTGCGGCGGCCTTCTGATCTCGCCGATCCTTCTCCTCATCGCAGCATGGGTCTATCACGACTCTCCGGGACCGGTCATCTTCAAGCATCGCCGTGTCGGCAAAGATGGGAAAGAATTCAACTGCTACAAATTCCGCTCCATGTGCACGAATTCCCAAGAGGTCTTAGACCATCTCCTCGCGACGGATCCGGCGGCGAAAGAGGAATGGGATAGGGAATTCAAACTGAAGAACGATCCCCGCATCACAAAGAGCGGCGCCTTCCTTAGAAAGACCAGCCTCGATGAGCTGCCTCAGCTCCTGAATGTTCTCAAAGGTGAGATGAGCCTCGTCGGTCCCCGTCCCATCATCCAGAAGGAAGTTCCGCGGTATGGGAAATATATCAAAGAGTACTACTCCGTCCTTCCCGGCATCACCGGCATGTGGCAGACCAGCGGACGCAGCGACATCGACTACCCCGAGCGCGTGCAGATGGACAGCTGGTACGTGCATAACTGGAGCGTCTGGCTGGATACGGTACTGCTGTGGAGAACCGTGGCGGTGGTGCTGAGCCATAAGGGAGCGTATTGATATTTAAGCAGTAGGTACTGGTTCAGATAGTTAACAGGCTTAGTACTACGAGCATTCGACAGGCAGATTATATGAAGGAGTTTTACTATGACTGAACCTATACGGGTACTGCAGATTTTGGGAATTGTGGCTGGAGGCGGCGTAGAGGCTGTCATTATGAATTATTATGAACACATCGACCGGACAAAAGTACAGTTCGATTTCATCGTCCATAATGATAATAAAATTGACATTACGCCAAAAGTTGAGGCTATGGGTGGTCGAGTTTATAAAGTGACGCCCTACTATAAAAATCCTATTGCCTTTATGTATGGCATATATAAAGTGATAAGAAATCATCACTACAGAATAGTTCATTCTAATATGAATACACTCTCTGCCTTTCCGCTTTTTGCAGCCTGGCTTGCGGGAGTACCCGTGTGTATCTTGCATGACCACAGCACCTCTTCCCCAGGTGAGACGAAGAGGAATATCATGAAATACATTCTGCGCCCCTTTGCCAGACTTTTTGCCAATCGCTACCTCGCCTGCAGCCAACTGGCCGCTGTTTGGATGTATGGGAAAGACTTGGCTGACAGTGGAAAGGTCACGGTCATCAATAATGCGATAGACCTTTCCAAATACGCCTTTCATCCAGAGAAAAGGAAAAGATTGCGGAAAGCGCTGGGGCTGGGGGATGAATTTGTCGTAGGGCATGTGGGGCGCTTCATGTTTCAGAAAAATCACGCTTTCCTGCTTGATGCATTTGCAGCAGCGCTGAAGAAGAAACCACACATGGTGCTTCTCCTCATCGGTGATGGACCGCTTCGTCTGAAGATGGAAGAAAAAGTACAGCAGCTGGGAATCGGAGCGCAGGTGAAATTTCTGGGTCTTCGCTCCGATGTACAAGACTTGTACAATGTGATGGATCTCTTCGTTCTGCCATCTCACTACGAAGGACTTCCTGTCGTCGGCGTCGAAGCCCAGGCGAATGGCCTTTCCTGCCTCTTCTCTACAGCGGTGACACGTGAGACAAAGCTGACAAAGAACGCAGTATTTTTTGATCTGTTCCAAGGCGCAGAGCGCTGGGCGGAAAAGATAGTTTCCTGTACAGGGGAAAGAAACCTGGAGGTAGAACAAGAAATGCGAGAGGCTGGTTTTGACATCGATGCATCTGTCTTGAAGCTCGAGCATATGTATGAGCAGATGTCCACCGGGGGGGGAGGGACACGATAGCCATGTGTCTACACATGGCGGACCTTGTGCAGTGAAATCGGTATGGGTTACTTGCCTGCTTCCTGAATGGGAGGCATGCGCATGAAAGTCTTACATATAGGAGAGTATGTGCAGGGCGGTGTAGCCACGTATATCAAGACACTGCTGATGCATCCGCAACATCCGGAAATCGAGGATTTCCTCATTTGCTCAGATAAAAACTCGGAACATCATTGGCCAATGGCGGAGGATCACGTGACGTACTATCCGTATCATCGCAACCTGATACAAATCCTTCCCGCGATGCTGGCGGTGCGCAAAGAAATCCGAAGATGCAAACCAGATGTGGTGTACTGCCATAGCACCTGGGCGGGACTCTTCGCACGATTTCCTATGCTTTTTCTAGGAAAGCCCTGTCGTGTGATTTATAATGCGCATGGCTGGGCCTTTTTGAGAAATACAGCTGAATGGAAAAAGAAAATATATGCTTTCATGGAGCGTTGTCTCCTTCATGCTACTGATGCTGTAATCAATGTTTCCAACTATGAGTACCATGCGGCATTGCACTACGGTCTGCCAGAAGCAAAGATGAAAGTCATTTATAGCGGGATTTCTGGACGAAAAGGTGTAATCGACGAGGCGGTCAAGCTCCCAGCGGTGTGCGTCAACTTACTGTTTGTTGGGAGATTTGACCCCCCCAAAAAAAGGGTTGACTATCTGCTCGAACAATTAAGCCAGTGTCATAGAGACGATTTGCATTTGACGGTCATCGGAGATAATGTCATCGGTGGGACACAGATAGAAAAGCGCAATACCGAAAAAGTTACATTTCTGGGGTGGATCGATCATGAGAAGCTGGCCAGCTACTATGAGAAGTGCGATGCTGTAGTGATGCCATCACGCTGGGAAGCTTTCGGTCTGGTGGCCGTCGAAGCGATGAAGTATGGGAAAGCCGTGATCGCCAGCGATCGAGGGGCTCTGCCTGAACTCATTAAAAATGGTGAAAACGGTTTTACTTTCTCTATGGAAACGAGAGATTCGCTGAAAAATGTTCTTGACTTATTGGATAAGAATCAGTTGAGGCAAATGGGATATAAAGCAGAAAAACTTTTTTTAGTCATTTTCAGGCGGAAGAAATGCTCACTAGAACTATAAAAAGCTATTGTAGATAAGTCTGGAAATAAATATTTAAAGGGGTACTTATGGAGATCGTGAAACTTATAAATCGGCATATCGAAACAGTGGAAAAATTGAAAGGTGAGCAATTGCAGAATATTGCTAAAATAGCGAAGATTTGTAATAAAGCGATTGAAAGTGGACATAAAATCCTTCTGTGTGGAAATGGGGGCAGTGCAGCAGATAGCCAACATATTGCCGCTGAATTTGTGGGAAGGTTTCAGCGCGAAAGAGTCAGTCTTCCTGCTATTGCACTTACGACTGATACATCCATTCTGACGGCAGTTGCCAATGACTATGATTATGCGGATATTTTTAGAAGGCAGGTGGAAGGTCTTGGAAATGCGGGGGATGTACTGATTGGGATTACAACTTCTGGGAATAGTGCTAATGTAGTAAAAGCATTAGAAATGGCAAAAGAAAAAGGTATGCACACGATTGCTTTTACTGGCAGTAAAGATAGCAAAGCTTCACAGATATCGGAAGTCACATTAAACGTTCCGTCTACAGAAACTGCAAGAATTCAGGAGTGCCATATTTTAGTAGGGCACTTGATTTGTCAGTTTGCTGATGAGCAGTATTAGGCCGAGAAAATAGTAGAAGGGTTATTATGAAGATTTTGATTGAAGCTATGCATGGATTGGGGGATACAGTCTGCATGCTCCCTATGATCCGTCTTGTGAGAGAAGCATTTCCTAAGGCGTATATTCTAGTCCTTGTGAAATTTGAGGCGGCACAATGTATTATTCAGGACTCTGGCATTTCGATAGATGAGATTCGATGTTTGGATATTTATAAAAACATGGGGAATTCTATTCGGATGTTGATGGACTTGAGGAGGATGCACTTTGATTATGGAATTAGTGCCGCCGTTACGCCCGTAAGGAAGGCCAATTATTTCATGAAGGTTGTTGCACCCCAAAAGCATATTGGCCTTCAAACAAAGGGGCTCTTTTTTGATTCAATGAACGATTCCTGTCATTTCGTAGAGGCAGGACTGCAGTCAGTATCGCAGTTGTGCCAGACAGTAGTGCATGATGCATACCCTTCCATAATAGCGGATAAAAAGATAGTGGACGTGATGAAAGCGCGACTGAGAAAGATTACTACAGAGTTTGTCATTGGCGTGTGTATTGGGAATGCAGATCCCAGTTTAAAGAATAGATTTCTGCGTACGGGAAAAGTATATACCCGCTCGTGGGGCGTGCAGCATATGGCTGAGCTGATTCGGCTTCTTCAGCAAGAAAAATTATCCATTGTTTTGATTGGCGGGAAAAATGAAATTCCTTTAATGAACTATATTAGGGCGCATGTTTCTATGGACACAAGTATCCTTGATATGGTCGGTAAGACATCTTTGCGTGAGTCTATCGCGCTGGTTTCAATCTGTGACGTGGTATTTGGTGTAGATACAGGAATGCAGCATATAGCTGCTGCGGTAGGTACGAAAACGGTATCTGTCTTCGGTCCGACAAATCCCAAAACTCATGGGGCATACAGTCCGGCAGCGAAGTTTTTGGTCAGGGCAGGCAGCTGTGACAAGCAATATTGCTATGGGACAAGATACTATGTGCATTGCCCTTGTCAAAGGAAATGTTTGTCATGCATTTCAGCCAAAGAAGCCTGTCATGCGATTTTGAATAGTTTGTATCATCAATAAGTGGTATGCTGAGGAGAGATTTAACGTGCGCAGTGTCCAAGTATTAATGTCCACGTACAATGGAGAAAAGTATATTAGACGTCAAATAGACAGTATTTTAAATCAGAAAGATGTAGCAATTCATTTGCTGATTCGTGATGATGGTTCGACGGATAGCACTTGTGAAATTATTCGGAGCTATGCAGAAAAATATTCAGATCAGGTAGAAGTTACGATGGGAAGCAATATTGGCTACAAAAAAAGCTTTCTTACATTGATCCAGCTTGCAGGGGACTATGATTATTATGCTTTTGCCGATCAGGATGATTACTGGAAGCCTGACAAAGAAATAGCGTCCATAAGAAAAATGGAAGCTGACGATTTTAATGGGGCAAAATTAGTACAGGTAAATTTGGAAGCAACTGATGAAAATTTGACTCCGATTATTCCAGCACCTTCTTTACCGTTATTTCTTATATTGATACATGATCAGATCTATGCTGGGGATTTCTTTCAAGGTTGTTTAATGACGTGGAATCTGAAGGCGATGAAACTTTTAAAAGCATATATACCTAAAGGGGGGTATAGTCACGATCATTGGTCGGGGAAAGTAGTTTTTTTACTGGGAAAAATATATTTCATTAAAGATAAGAAGATATGCTACACTCGTCATGGCGATAATGTGTCAATAACGGGCGATATAAATAGAGCACGATTACAGCGATTAAAAACCATGTTTTCTGGGGATAAAGAAGTGTATGATAATATAGGAGCAGATATGTTAGCGGGTTATTCATCTTTGCTGCCAGAACATGATAGAAAAATGTGTATGGATTTAGCGAATTACAAACAGGATTTTTTCGCCAAGATGCGATTATTGTTAAATCCCAATTTAAGCCGCCCTTCTTTGGTTGGAACCATTTTTTTCAAGCTGAGTCTTTTTTTTAATCGAGTATAAAGTGATTTATTTAGAGAAGAGGGTGTAATCATGCCGAATGTAATAGCAGTGATTTGGGATTTTGATAAAACACTAATTGATGGTTATATGCAGACGCCGATATTTAAAGAGTATAAAGTAGATGAAAAAACTTTTTGGAAAGAAGTGAATAGTTTGCCTGACAAATATAAGAAGCAAGGAGTGCAGGTAAATAAGGACACAGTATATTTGAACCATTTAATCAAGTATGTAAAAGATGGGAAAATGGAGGGATTAAATAATGCGACGCTTAAGGAATTCGGAAAAGAACAGAACTTCTATCCGGGTGTAGTCGATTTGATCAAAAATATGCAGCAAGAGCTGGATGCAATGGCAAAGGCAGATGAAAAGAATTACAAAGAATATGACATAAAAGTTGAAAATTATATTGTCAGTACAGGAATCAAGAAAGTAATAGAAGGAACAGAATTAGTTTCCTGCGTGGAAGGGATCTGGGGGTGTGAATTGATTGATGCGCCTGTATCTGATAAGGCAAATGAAAGAGAAATATCCGAGGTGGGATATACCATTGACAATACAACCAAAACGAGAGCACTTTTTGAGATCAATAAAGGAATACCTCAGAATCCCGATATAGACGTGAATGCCAAAATGGATGCCGCATCACGTAGAGTAAAGTTCAATCATATGATATATATAGCGGATGGGCCAAGTGATGTTCCTGCGTTTTCTGTTGTAAACAAATTTGGTGGAGCAACATTTGCCGTGTATCCTAAAAAAGACAAGAATGCTTTTCGTCAGGTCGAAAAGCTGCGAGAAGATGGTCGAATCGATATGTATGCAGAAGCTGATTACAGCAAGGATACGACCGCACATATGTGGATTATGAATAAAGTTAAAGAAATTGCGGACCAAATCTATAATGAAGAAAAAGCCAAATTACAGGCATCCATTTCTGGGGTTCCAAGACATTTAGTTTAAGTTTGGAGTGGCAATTCTTTAGAAGATGCCACCGCACGCAATCTACCCCATCATGAATAAGAAAATCAATTCCTGCTGTCGCGAGACGCTCGAATGTACATTGCTTCTGAATCGATTCTTTCCTTTCCGTGGTGAGCTTATTCGGCCGGGAACGGGCGTCCAATACGCCCAGTGGCTTCCCGGATCCCTCTTCGCTATCGATGCCCACGTCTACCGCTCACTCGGAGGGCTGGACGATCGCGTATTCCTTTTCTATGAAGAGCAGATCCTTGGAAAGAAATTTCTGAAAACGGGCTATCGCATGGCCGTCGACACGGACATCTCCTATTTCCACAACCACTCCGTCTCCATCAGAAAGTCCATGAAGCGCTATGAAGCGGCTTTTTCTTTCCAAATATTTCTTCTATACCGAGTATGGAGAGATATCGATGACCGAGAAGCTCCTTCTCCGCGCAGCCATCGCCTATGGCCTTTTTATGAGGAAATGGCTGTATCGGTTATTATGAAATAGTATAAAATAGAGGCAGGCACTGGAATGATGAAAAATAAGGGAAAACGGATCCTGCTATTGAATCAGCGTTTCTCTGATGAAAAAATCTAAGTTGTACGCAATAAAGAAAGGTTCAAGCGATGAAAGGTATTATTTTGGCAGGTGGCAGTGGCACCCGGCTCTATCCGCTGACTATGGTCACATCGAAACAGCTGCTTCCGATTTATGACAAACCGATGATCTTCTATCCCCTCTCCACCCTCATGCTGGCGGGGATCAAGGATATTCTCATCATTTCTACCCCGAAGGACCTGCCAAACTTCGAGCGGCTTTTAGGTGACGGCTCGCGCTATGGCATCCACCTCTCCTACAAGGTGCAGCCCTCTCCCGATGGCCTCGCGCAGGCCTTCATTCTGGGAGAAGAATTCATCAATGGCGAGCCCTGCGCCATGATCCTGGGGGATAACATATTCTACGGCGCAGGCCTCACAAATTACCTGAAAGAAGCTGCCTCCCGCACGGAAGGCGCCACGGTCTTTGGCTACTACGTCGATGATCCGGAGCGCTTCGGCGTCATTGACTTCGACGAAGAAGGCCGTGCCAAGTCTATCGAGGAGAAACCTGCCCATCCGAAGTCGAACTACGCTGTAACAGGTCTCTATTTCTATGACCAGAACGTCTGCGAATATGCGAAACAGGTGAAGCCCTCTGCGAGAGGCGAGCTTGAGATCACAGATCTCAATAAGATCTATCTCGAGAAAGGAAATCTGAATGTAGTCACCCTGGGCCGAGGCTACGCCTGGCTCGATACCGGCACGATGGACTCCCTCTATGAAGCCACTGAATTTGTCCGCTCCGTAGAAACCCGCGCCGGCATCCACATCTCCATGCCGGAAGAGATCGCCTACGTGAACGGCTGGATCGATAAGGCAGCTTTGGCAGAAAGTGCGAAAGAGTATGGCAAGAGCCCGTATGGACAGTATCTCCTGAAAGTCGTGGAGGGGAAGATACGGATCGAGTAGGGAGGCTACCTGGCGACAGAGGACGGATATAGTGTATGAATAAACTTGTGAGTGTAATTGTCCTCGTTTTCAATCGGGAAAAGGCTATTCGAAGATGTATTGACTCCATCCTGACGCAGACTCATGGGGATCTGGAATTGATTCTTGTGGATGATGGCAGTCAAGATGGGACTGGTCTTATTTGTGATCACTATGGCAGAGTGAATTCTCGAGTGAGAGTATTTCATAATATCAACCATGGTGTGAGCTATAGTCGGAATTATGGACTGGATCATGCGACGGGGGAATATGTCATCTTCGTGGACAGTGATGATTACATCAATACGTCTTATATAGAGCATCTTCTTGAAAAAAACAGAAAATGGGGAATTGGCTCTGGTTGTTGGCTCTCTTGTGGTAAAAACAGAAGGGAAGGAGGAAAAATATAATATGAATGCGTATTGCCCAAACGGGACTATATACAATAACTACTATGCCCTACAGAAAATTTCGGGGGGGTATGTAACAAATTATATCGTTGCATGTCAATAAAGGACAATCATATCCGATTCAATGAGGATATGAGTTACAGCGAGGATCGTGTTTTTAATATCTAATACTATAGCCATCTGGAACGTTATGGCATAGCCTCTGAGTCGATTTATACTTGCGACTATGTGCCTGATCAGGACGTCATTCATTTAAGCTTCGAGAAGACAGAAAAAGCGTTTCGCTCTGAGTTAGAAAAGATAAAAAAAGAGCGGGCTTTTGCAGAAAGCAAAAAAATTCAACATCGGGATGAGCTGATGAGTGACGCTATTTCTGCTGCCCTTGGCACCTTTTGCCGACTGAAAGGGGAAGGGAATGATTACTCTGCTTTTCAAAGAGGAGCGGAAGAAATCAGGAATGCGGCAGGCGCAATGAAGCGTGCCGATACGTGGAAACGCAGGCTCGTGCAAATTTGCTATAACAGTGGCTTCTTGTATCCGGTATACGTATACTGTTGTCATAAGCAGAAGCAGGGTATGTGCTGATTCAAAGTGATGATTTGATCAACGTTTTAATCGGCAGATGAATGAGTTCCGATGCTTATGATGAGCAACGGAGTCAATCAATGAAAACTGCCATAGCCATCATTATGACCAATGTCTCTGGCGGCGGCACACCTCGCCATGCTTTTGAGATGGCGAGGGAGTGGAGCCACCAAGGGGAGGACGTTCTTTTTATACAGGCCTTTCGACGCCTGATCAAAGTTTATTTCTACAAAGAAGGAAAAGTGCAGCATATCATTCGCTTCTGGGATGAGGACGGCTGCCGTCTTCTGCAGCTTTTGAAAGCAGCAAATGTAGGGATGATCCATGTCGAGCACTTGCTTGATGCCGAGCCTTGGATGAAGACACTTCATCGGGCGCTGCATGTGCCGCTGGTCGTGACGCTGCATGATTACTATTTCATCTGTCCTTTCATCAAGCTGACGGACGAACATGACATGTACTGCGGAGAAAGAGGAGAGGCTGACTGCAATGCCTGCCTCGCGCGCCGCGGATTTACTTCGCCGACGATGGGATGCCAGGTAAAGCAGATCTCCTCTTGGAGAAACTGCTGGCTGGACTATCTGAAAGAGGCAAGCTTGATCCTTGTCCCGAGCAAGGATATGAAGGAGCGCGTGCAGCGTTATTTCCCGCTGGATACTATCCGGATGAGAGAAAATCCAGAGCTTATCCACCCGAAGCGAGAAACTATCCACGTCGGAATGATCGGAAGCCTGTCAGTGGCAAAAGGCGCGCAGGTGATAAAAGGCTGTCTCTCGTACATCGCAGAAAACCATCTTCCTATCCGGCTCACTCTGTTCGGTACGCTGAATGAAGTCATGCTGTCGGAGGATGAGAAAAAGCAGATCACGATCACCGGCCCTTATAAAGAAGAAAAGGTGTATGGGATGATACGCGGAGCAGGTATCGATTTTTTCTGGTTTCCCGGGGTTTGTCCGGAGACGTACAGCTATACGCTCTCGATCCCCATCCGGCTTCACATTCCGTGCCTCGCGTCCGATCTCGGGGCCATCGCTTCTCGCATTCATAGCCACCACTGGGGCGAAACGTATCCCTGGGAAGCAGGGACGGATGAGATCGTGCATCGCCTTTTGGCTTTTGATTATCATCGGTATGCGAATCCAGATTTTACCATAGAAAATACGTCTTTCGGTTCCGTTGAGGACTTCTACCGGGGAGTTCCTTATAAGCGAGAGGAGCCTCGCGATGAAGAACAGGTGGCATTTCCTACGGCTTTTTCAGAGCTGCCGGTCATACTGCATAGAGAAGAATTTAATGAGCTCTGGCAAGGAGCTTCGCTTTTTCAAAAGGTGAAATTGCTTACGCATATGGATCGTGACTGGCTCCTCTCCGTGTGGCAGAAAAAAGGGGCGGGTTATTTCTTGGGAAAAGTTAGAGAAAAGGTCATGAAGTAGCGAAATGATATACCATAAGGAATGGGATATATGTCTTTGCTCTTGGCTTTAGGGAAAGAAATATGACGGCCAAAAGATTTTATTTTCTGACGTAAAAAAGTGAGGAATTGCATTTTGAATAAGCAAGTAAATGTCAAGTTTAGCGTCTACATCATGGTTGCTCTTGAATATATTCTGAAAGGAGTTTTTGCGGGCGAAATCGCTTTTGGCTTATATTATTTGCTGCCGTCATTATATGTTCAAAATATTGACTTCTGGGGCGGATTCTGTTTTCTCGCTATCGGGGCTTTCTTTGCTTGTGCTAGACACTCTGCGATAGATGTATGGAAAAGAAGGACTGATCTATTTTTATATATTATCACTGGGGTTTGGTTGACTTTTGCCACAAATGGTTGGGGATTAATTCGCGCTTTAGATTATCTGGCTATAAAAGACTGGCAGATACTCGTTGCTTTATTATTCATTCCAGCAATAGCAGTCATCTATAAAATAAAGTCTTATTCAGAAATTTTAGGGAAAAAGACTCAAAAATATTCCAAACAGAAATACTATCATGATAGTGCGATCATGTCTGCCAAAGATGATTTACTTTCCATGCGGGAGGACGCCGTTTCATTTGCAAAAGAAATAGAGGAATCAGGGGATGATCGTGGATTGGTCTGGGGAATCGAAGCTCCTTGGGGAACTGGTAAAACATCTTTTTGGAATTTATGCAAAAATGAATTAGAAAATAGGGGTATTCGTGTTTTTACCTTTGAGCCTTTACGCTATAGCGGCAGTAATGGACTCAGGGAAGCATTGATTGAGAAAATTACTAACTGCTTGTGCGAAGCAATCGATTCTCCTGAGTTGGATATTATTTTGGGAAGATATGCATCGGTATTAAAACAGGTTAGTTTTGAGTTCTCTGGAATTAACATAAAAGCCAGAGCGCGAGATTTAGACGAAGAAAAGGAGTTTCAGCAGATTTCTTCTTTTATGGAACAATTTGATAAACCGATTGTTCTTGTTATAGACGATTTAGATCGGCTTAATCCGGAAGAAATCAAGCAAGTGTTATGCGTGGTCAAAGCAGCATATGACTTACCACATGTTTCTTATGTACTTTGCTATGACATGGATATTCTTTGCAATGAAAAAAATTTATGCAAAGAGGCTTCGCAGAATGTTGAATTTATGAAGAAGTTTATTCAGGTCAGATGGAGTCTCTTCCCTGAGCGAAATCAACTTGTCAATGCTATAGAACAGATTAAATTGAAAGAAATACAGAGTCTTTATTCACTGGATGATAAGAAATATATAACAGATTCTCTAGAGCGTATGATTGATGTGATAAAAAAGGTCATGCAACAAAGAGATGCCAAGAACTACTGCAAATTCATTGGCGATTTGAGATGCCTATACAGATTAATTAATTTAGTCACACTTTTGAAAATTCAAAAGATCGATTTTAGTAACTATGATTTTAAAGAAGAACATTTGCTTGATCTGCTCTTGCTATATCAGAACTATCCTTCAATTTTTCGCGAGATTTATATTGCGGAGACGTGGAATGCAAGTAATGTCTTTACCGCTGAATATTCCTATACGGACAAGAATTATGTTCATACGCCTCAGTATAAAGACAAAATTAAAGAGATTAATGAAAAATATCAGGATGCGGTTTTTTTGGTAGAAAATTTATTTGATATTAAGGATTTAAAGCAGTATGAAGATAAAAGTAAGAAAGTACTATCAACTATCCATAAAGAGGAATTGTTAGAGTACTTGAATTTGATCGTTCACGGCCAGCTTCGCTCAAAATATGAACAAATGCATTACTACATTCGTCTGCTTACTCGATTTTGTTATAATGATCCGGATTTTTCATTGCATAGGGCTTTACAAGAGCTGGATAATAATGAAGCTTGGTATAAGAAGTTCTTCGTTGTAGCAGCTTATGATAATACGGTGGTATTTGACAACGATAAAATGGAAAAGGTGATTCAGTATTTAGTAGAGAATCGGCCTATGTACGCCTATAAAGGCTTTTCCTCTAATTCGAAATTGCAAGGAGGCCGGGAGGATTTGTTATATTTGGCAGTCTTGCTTTTAGGGAAATATGGTCTAGATGCAGGTAAGAAATACTCGGATTATCCTTATTCAGAGATGGGAGAGTTTTTCTTTAAAAAGCTTTGTTTAAAGATATTTGGAGATAGCTCTGAAGTCGGCAGCAAGGTGTTGGACTTATATGACTTATTGACACTGCGACTGGAGTGTTGTGCGGAGCGTATGGGAAAAGGACTTAATGATCCAAAATTTCACCACGTTATTGAATTTATTGGAAAATACAAGAATGATCAATTTGATTTAGTTGGTGATATCGGCAGGTGCACAATCGAGGAAATGCGGTACTTTTCTCAAGTTTGTTATCAAAAGTTCAAAGAAATGTATATCGATACAAATCAAAGCTTTTGGGATGAAATAGATGACTTGACTATTCAAGCTGTACAAGGAAGTTTTGGGCGGTATTTATCAGACACAGACGCAGCAAACAAATTAGATTTCTTTAAAACAGAAGTTAAGGAATTTATTATGTATCAAATGGGCAGTAAGGAACATGCGCCCAATATGGGGGTTCCTTGTGGTTTTTATAATGAAGCAGGAAACGATAATGACAAGGGAGAAATTAGCGATGTGTTCAATCGGTATGTGTTTAAAGTTATATTCAAAGAGGCGGAGATATTTAACGAGCTTCTGTTCATGATGTTGGAAAATCAGAGAAGAATGCGGGCGATTATTAGTTTAGAAGGATTGTGTACCTATGTAGATCGACACTGCCTGCTAGAGTGGTGGGGAAAACATGGTGAAGAGGTAAAACGAGCCAACGTGGAGAAATCATTTACTACAGTTTATCAGGGAAAGGAGATTACGAGCCAAGAAGGACTAATGCGGTATTATGGATTACTGGATAGTGCCGTGAATGATGAGCCATCTCAATACTTGGCGAAAGAAATGTAAGTAGCCGTTATATGCATGTTATCATGAGTGATATCAAGAGGATATCTATAAGCGCCTTAATATTAAAAAAGGTTATTTCTGGGGAATGAACGGAATCAGTTGGAAAGCAACGCTATTTTTTATGCAATTGGGCGTGGCTGTGTATCATTATGCATGCATTTTAAATTCTTCTGATAAGAATCCTTCCTTTAGGTCCTTGACAGGTTCTAGACACTCTGCCAAGGTTTAAGTCTACAGCCAGTAAGGATAAAATAGAAAGTATATTTAAGGAGAACATAAATGAGTAAATTATTAACTATATCCATTGCAGCATACAATGTAGAAAAAACGATCGAGAAGTGCCTGGATTCATTTCTTCCATGCCGGCATTTGAAGGATCTGGAGATTCTGGTGATCAATGATGGTTCTCATGATCGGACAGCGGAGATTGTAGCAGGATATGAGAAGAAGTATCCAAAGAGCATCCACCTTGTCAATAAGGAAAATGGTGGGCATGGGTCGACTTTGAATAAGTCTTTGGAGCTGGCTTCTGGGAAATTCTACAAGGCGGTCGATGGGGATGACTGGGTCGATGCGAGCGAGCTGGACAGGCTCTGCGACTGTCTGGAAAAGACGGAAGCGGATCTGGTGGTGGACCGATACAAGGAAGTTTATCCGGATCATACACAGGTAGTTGACTTGGGGAAAGGCTATGCATTGGGGAAAGTGTATTCCTTTGATGAGCTTTTTGCTGAGAAAAAATGTGGAGAAACGATCTTCGCCATGCATAGCTCGACGATCCGGACAGAAAGGCTGCACGCAGTGGGGATGAAGGTTCAGGAGCATTGCTTTTATGCGGATACTGATTTGATGTTTTACATCGGATTAGCAGCGAGAACGGTAACTTTTTTTGATTCATGTGCTTATCAGTATCGTTTAGGAAGCGAGGAGCAGAGTGTTAGTCCCGCAGGAATGTACAATCATATAGAAGACTTAATGAAAATTGAAGGGAATTTAATACATTTGTTCGCAGAACGTAGTCCAAAGATTGAGAGCCCCGCGAGGAAGGCTTATCTGTTTTCTATTATTAATACACGCTACTCGATGCTTTTCTGGTGTTATACGATTATTATTCAACGTCCAGAGAAAGACCAATTGCTTGTTGAATTTTTACGTGATGTGAAGAAGAAATATCCTACATTGATTGATCAAATGCATTTATCCAGAATAGACCGCTATGTGGCAGGGGATCCGGCGAAACGCGTGCCTGCCATCCGGAAGGCGAGGAAGACGTGGTGGTTTAAGGCTTTGCGGCAGCTGAAGCATCTTGTGGCTTCGGGGAACCGTTGATTTTGAAATATATCGGTAGGGAAGATGGCTTTTCGATATCAGACGCTAGACCCAGAGATGTCAGGTGTCTAACGTCTCTGAGTCTATCTTCTCTACGTCTCATTATTTCAACATCTTTCCTAAAAGGAGATTCCATATGAATCATTATGATTATCTGATTGTTGGCGCAGGTTTATTCGGTGCCGTTTTTGCGCATGAAGCCAAAAAAATAGGGAAAAGTGTCCTCGTTATCGAGAAACGGGATCATATCGCCGGCAACGTGTACACGGAAGACATGGAAGGAATCCATGTACACAAGTATGGAGCGCACATCTTTCATACAAATCTGAAGCATGTCTGGGACTATGTGCAGCAGTTTGCCACATTCAACCGTTTTACCAATTCACCGGTGGCAAACTATCATGGGGAACTCTATTCCCTGCCCTTCAATATGTACACCTTCAATAAAATGTGGGGCGTCGTGACGCCGGAGGAGGCGGCGGCCAAGATCGAGGAAGAGAGACGGGCAGCCGGCATCACAGAGCCGAAGAATCTGGAGGAACAGGCGATTTCCTTGGTCGGGACGGACATCTATGAAAAGCTCATCAAGGGTTATACGGAAAAGCAGTGGGGACGTCCCTGCAGCGAGCTTCCTGCTTTCATTATCAAGCGACTCCCAGTGCGTCTGACTTTTGATAATAATTACTTCAATGCACTCTATCAGGGGATCCCTGTCGGAGGCTATACGAAGATGGTGGGAAATATGCTTCGCGGCGTCGAGGTGAAGCTCGGCATCGACTATCTGGCGGACAAGGAGAAGTGGAATAGCATGGCGGAGCATGTCATCTACACTGGTCCGATCGATGCCTATTTCCACTACGACCTTGGACCACTGGAATATCGCAGTGTGCGCTTTGAGACAGAAGTCTTGGATCAACCGAATTTCCAGGGAAATGCAGCAGTGAACTACACGGATCGAGAGACGTCATGGACGAGAATCATCGAGCATAAGTGGTTTGAATTCGGTAAAGACAGCGAAGGGAATGATCTTCCGAAGACCGTCATCAGCCGAGAATACTCTTCGGAATGGAAAGTGGGCGATGAGCCATACTATCCGGTCAATGATGAGAAGAATGGCGCGCTTTATCAGAAATATAAGCAGCTGGCAAAAAAGGAGACGAAGGTCATTTTCGGCGGACGTCTTGGCGAGTATAAGTATTATGATATGGATGCGGTGATCGATTCGGCGCTGAAGTGCGCAGAGAAGAGACTAGAAGAATAGGGGACATTAGATATCAGACGTCAGATGTTAGACGTTAGATATCAGAGTTCAGAGGTTAGCCTTGAGACTTGCATGCTAATGTCTCCAAGTCTCAAGGTGTCATAAATTTCATTTCCTGTGTGGTATCTATGGAAAAGGTGGCGTGGTATGGATCATATAATGCGAAATTTGGATAAGATCGAGCGGTGGCTGTTGTATGCAATGGTCGTGACGATCCCGGTGAATGGGCTTCCCAAGGCGTATCCGATCCCGGATTTTATGAAGAATGTGCCGTACTTCTTTTTGATCTTACTGGTGGTACTGGCGGTGGTGCATTATATGCATAGACGGGAAGACTTCGGTAACTGGTCAAGAGGCGTGAAGTGGTATCTGGCGCTCTGTATCCTGTGGTCGTTCCTTTGTACGATCATCGGTGCCGTGCAGTTTCCCTACTGGGATGAGAAGGCAAATGAGTTTCTGCGGGATACCACGATGGTCAAGGTGATCGCGCATGTCTATCCGGCGATCATGACGAATGAAATGCTGCTGCATTTGAAGTACGGCATGTCGATGCTGATTGGTACAGTGAGGAGTCTGCTTCTGCCGCTTTTGGGAATCCCTTTCGCGCTATATGTGATGTTTCATGGGAAGACGAAGGAGTATATCCTGGATACTATGAGCCGAGCCGCCGTGCTGGCCGCTTCGATGCTCTGCCTGTATTCTCTGATAGAGATTCCGTGGCTGCTGACGGGGAATGAATTTTGTGAGGGAATATTGAAGTGGATCAATGTGCATTTGTATGATATAAAGACTACACACGAATGGTGGCCGCCTTTGCTGTGGAATGGACAGCTTCGCAGTTTTACAATGGAGCCGTCATTCTTTGCTATTGTTTCCATTTTTATTGTTCCATTTTTATGGTATAGAGCTTTTGGTTTAAGAGAAAAGAAAATCATAGGGCTCCTTATATTATTTACCTATATGATTTTCATGACAAAAGCACGGACTGCGCAAGCAACTTATTTTGGGGAACTGATACTGCTTGCTATTTTCTCGGCATGGGGACGGTATCAAGATTGGATTGGCTCTTTACTAAAAATTTTTGCAGTTACGGTTATTACTTTGGGCGTATATTTATCTGCTCCTCTAGCTATTTCGCATATGAGAGAAAAGGTTGCCTCTGATATGACAATGGCAACAGAATTTGAAAAATATGTTAGCGAAGATGTTTTGTCGGTAGCTTCTGTATCAAAACGGTCGAATTTGGCGCGTATTGGTAATACGGTGGCTGTTTTTCATATCGGGGTGGAGCATCCAGTTTTTGGGATAGGCACGGGATTTGGAAGTCCTTATATCGCAGATCATATTCCCGCGTTTGCTCAGGATGATCAGGAGATATGTCATTGGCTGGCCATGCTAAGGGATGAAGGATTCTTGGATAGTCCTATCCCAACGTTTAATATGTTTGGTACAATGCTAATGCAGTATGGCATCTGTGGCTTGTTATTGTTCTTGATGCCTTTATTCTTTATAAGCAAAATGATTTTGTGTCAAATCCCCAAAATGCTGGGACACTACGGTTTTGTCTGTGTATTGGTTTCCCTGGGGGGTTCAATCGCTTGTCTGCTGAGTAATTATTTCTTCTATACCTATCCCCTCGCCTTAGGCACAACACTTCTTCTCTGCTTCCAAAGAGACACTAGAGAAAAGCCGGCGAGCGATAGAGGTTAGGAAATGGGTCTCCGATATCAGATGTCAGATGTCTGAAGTTTGAAGTCCGATGTCTAGAAGCTAATGTCTCTCCGTCTCCGAGTCTGCCAATCGAACGTTTCAAATTACTACATCCAAGAGGATATCTTGAAAAATACTCGTTTACTTGAAAATATATTCTCCATGGTGACGCTTCGTGCCATGGAATATATCCTGTCATTTATTTTAGTCCCCTACTTGCTCCGCGTGCTGGGGCCGGCGCAGTATGGGGCGATCGCTTTCATGCAGGGGATCATCGGCTATTTCAGCCTCTGCATCAACTACGGCTTCCCGCTGATCGCGCCGCGAGATATCGCGCAGGCGAAGGAATCAGATATTCCGCGACTGTTTTCGGCCTATTTCTGGGCGATGGTGCTCTTGTGGCTGCTGGTGTCGGTCGTTTTCTTTGCCGGATACCAGCTTCTCTTGCTGGTGTATCCGGTGACGCTGGATTTACTGCTATTCTTTGCGGTCTATACATCTGTGATCGGTCTGGTGATATTCCCCATCTGGTACTTTCAGGGGATCCAGCAGATGCGCTATATCACGATCCTCAACTTGTCCGGGCGCCTGGTCACGATGCTGCTGCTGTTTCTTCTGGTAAGGTCGCCGGACGACTATGTGATGGCGGCTTTTCTGATGTCTTGCACGCCGCTTTTTGCGGGTATCCTTTCCTGGAAAGTGATCCGTGATATCAGTCCTGGCATTCTGCGAAAGCCCGTATGGAAGGATATGCAGGCAGCGTATAGAGAAGGCTGGCAGATTTTTGTTTCTTCGCTGGCGGTGAACCTGTATACGACGAGCGATATAGTCATTCTCGGTGTTTTAACGAATGATACGATCGTAGGCTATTATAGCGGGGCTGATAAGCTGATTGGCTGTATCAAGCAGGCGGTCGCGGCAGTGAATGCTGCGGTATATCCCTATGTCAGCAAGGTCATGCAGGAGTCTATCGAGCGGGGGCTTCATTTTCTGAAAAAGCAGCTGCTGGTATATATCGTCGCAGGCGTGCTAGGCGGAGCCGTGCTCTATCTGCTTTGTCCCTGGGGCATCCCGTGGCTTCTGGGAGAAAAGTATATCCCTTCGATCGGACCGCTCCAGGTCATGGCTTTCGTGCCGCTGGTGGTGGCGATGAGTAATGTCATGGGGTATGAGACGATGCTTCCTTTGGGAATGGAAAAGATCTACAGCAAGGTATTGATCACAGCCTCTATTTTTAATCTGATCATCATCTATCCGCTGATCTCATGGAAGGGCGCGGAAGGGACAGCCTTGGCGGTGTTTTGTACGGAGACGATGGTGACGGTCATCATGGCAGTGGTCTTATGGAAGAAGAGGATTTTGCTAAGAAGATAAGGTGCGGCATGGAAAATAGAAAAAATACGGAGTACATCTCGTTGTTGTCAGTCATATCAGCTTTTTCTGTGGTATCTCTGCATACGAATGGCTGTTTTTGGGAATTCAGTACAGCCAGATATTGGCTGACGGCGAATATCATAGAGTCTGTCTACTATTTTGCGGTGCCAATATTTTTCATGATTTCAGGAGCCACGTTGATAGATTATCCGAAACGGTATGACGGATGGACATATGCCAAGAAACGGGTTCATCGCACGGTCATACCGTTTCTGACGTGGAGCTTGATCGGCTGGGCGATACCGCTTTTGCATCTCCTCTATCGCGGTCGGCCAGTGGCTCCGGAGCTATTGTCAGTGTCTGGGATCTGGAATGGAATCGTAGAGACATCATTTGTGCCGATATACTGGTTTTTTATTCCACTTTTTCTCTGCTATATGAGCATTCCTCTTTTTGCAAGTGTTCCAGATGAGAGGAAAATCCGGATGTTTTCTTACTTAGCGGGAGCGGCATTTGTGCTGAATTCACTGGTGCCATTTCTCCTCACAGTATTCCATTTATCTCTCAAGTGGCCATTTCATTTGGAGGCGGCTGGCGGGTATCTGATGTACGTACTTTGGGGATATGTGCTGAGCCGGATTTCTTTGTCAAGAAAGCACAGGTTGATTCTCTATGCATTGGCGCTGGGTGGTCTGCTCCTGCATATACTTGGGACGTATGCCTTGTCGATGAATGCGGGGAAAATCATCCAGACGTATAAGGGGTATTTGAACGTACCTTGTATTTTGTACTCTATTGGAATATTTATCTTTTTCAAAGAGAACGCAGAGAAAATGATGAGAAAATCGGGGGGGGTAATACGTCTTTTAAAGAATTACACTTTCGCCATTTATCTTCTTCACTTTTTGATTATGCAGGGCTTGCTAAAAGCGTTTCATTGGAATGCGCATAGTATCATTTATCGACTACTGGCGCTTGTTTTGATCGGTTCTATTTGCATGGGCATCACGTATGTGATCCGGAAGGTACCTATTGTGAAAAATATATTGCCCTAGGGGGTGTGGATAATGATTTCATCAGTGCCTTTCTGATATCACATCATAGAGGTATTTCTATAGAGCTTGGTATTTGGATAGATAGTAGAATAAGGAGAGAACCATGTATAAAATTCGTAAGGCAGTGATTCCGGCAGCCGGTTTCGGTACGCGTTTCTTGCCGGCGACAAAGGCGATGCCTAAAGAAATGCTGCCTATCGTCGATAAGCCGATGATCCAGTATATTGTTGAAGAAATCCTGGCAAGCGGGATCGAGGAAATCCTGATCATTTCTGGCCATGCAAAGCGGGCGATCGAGGATCACTTTGATTCATCCCCTGAGCTGGAGTCGCACTTGGAGGAACATGGGAAGGAGACTTTACTGGAAGAAATCCGGGAGATTTCTGGTATCAAGGTACACTATGTGCGCCAGCCGTATATGCGTGGCCTGGGGGATGCGATCCTGTGTGCCAAGGATTTTGTCGATGATGAGCCGTTTGGCGTCATTTTAGGGGATGATGTCGTGTATAACGGGGACGGAGAGCCGGCACTGCATCCGTTGATTCGGCAGTATGAGAAGACGGGGACAACGATCGTCGGCTGTCAGGTGATTGCGGAGGAGCAGGTATCTTCTTATGGCATCATCGATGGGAAACCAGAGATGGATCCTGATTTGATGAAGGTATCGGATATGATCGAGAAGCCGTCTGTCGCCAAAGCGCCGAGCCGTTTTGCTGCTTTGGGACGGTATGTGATCACTCCGGATATTTTTTCCATTTTGGAAGAAACAAAACCTGGGAAGGGCGGAGAGATCCAGCTGACGGATGCGCTTCGTGTACTGGCGCGAAATGGGAAGGTCTATGCATATAATTTCAATGGGCAGCGGTATGATACTGGAAATAAGCTCGGATATCTCAAGGCTGTCGTGGAATTTGCTCTGCGCCGTGAGGATCTGGGAGCTGATTTCCGCGCATATTTGAAAGAGATTGTCGGAGCGATGTAAGGGGCTTTGGAGACTAGGAGACGTTAGATATTAAGACATCAGGTGGTAGGATACAAGGTGGAAGGTGTCCGATTTCAGCTGCGGTGTATTTTATAGAACAAAAAAGCTTGCGCGAGGGAAGAGAGACAGAGTATGCTTTTGACAGACAGAGCGTATTGACTGGATCGATATTGCGAAGGGGATCACTATCATTCTGGTGATTGTTGGTCATACCGTGAAGTTTGGCGGACTCACGCGGAATTATCATTTTTTCTTTTCATATGCCATTATTTTTCATGTTGTCTGGATACACGACTCGTCTGGCGAAGGATCTGATGGAGTGCAGGAAGCATTTGCGTAAGAATGCGCTTCATTTGATTGGCCCATGTCTGTGCATAGGTGTCTTATCGATCCTTGCACAGTGGCTGAAAGGCGGAAATCTTTCACTTGATGCGTTTTGGCAGATCACTCGTACTACGGCGGACGCGTATTATTGGGCTTCCGGTGTTTCTTTGCCGAAGCATCCGGCGGCAGGTGCTGTCTGGTTTCTTTTTTCTTTATTTTGGGCGAAAACATGCATGGATGCCATCTCGCTTTGTTTTTCAAAAAAAAGAATTGGCATTGTCTTTTTGTCTATTGGCATGCTTGGTCTTTTATTGGGCTGGCGAGGAAAATGGCTGCCACAAAATGCAGATGTCACGATGGTGGCAGTCCTCTTCGTATATTTGGGAATGGTTTGGAAAGAGCATGCAGAAATTTTTGATAGATATGAGCTGGGCATTTTTTTATCGGTTTCTTGTGTATGGTTATATTGTCTGCGTCTTGGTATTTATATCGAAATGGCAGGGAGAAGCTACCCTTATTTGTCTGTCAGCGTACTTGAGGCTGTATGTGGTACTTTCGTGACCTGCACTCTTTGTAAGGCGTTGGAAGAAAATGAACAGATTAATAATTTGTTGGCATTTATTGGAAGGCATACGTTGCTTATTTTTTCAATGCACTGTTTAGACTGGATAGCCGTGGACGCTTGGATGAATCATCGGATGTGGATCCGAAATATTAGTGCGTACGGGTATGGTACTTGGCTGTTCGCTTTTATTTTATGAAATAAAAAATGCGGCCTGCCATGTGTTTGAAAGGCATGCAAAAAAACTGAGGAGAAATACAAATATGACAATCATCGTAACTGGCGGGGCCGGATTTATCGGCTCGAATTTTATTTTTCATATGCTGAAGGCGCATCCGGAAGATCGCATCGTCTGTCTGGATAAACTGACGTATGCGGGAAATCTGTCGACGTTGAAGGGCGTGATGGGTCTTTCGAATTTCCGCTTCGTAAAGGTAGATATCTACGACAGGGATGCAGTCTATGGGCTCTTTGAAGAGGAGCATCCGGATGTGGTCGTGAATTTCGCGGCGGAGTCGCATGTGGATCGCTCGATCGCAAATCCGGAGATTTTCCTCGAGACGAATATCATTGGCACGGCGGTCCTGATGGATGCGTGCCGAAAGTATGGCATTGAGCGGTATCATCAGGTGTCGACGGATGAGGTGTATGGGGATCTGCTGCTGGATAGGCCGGACCTGTTCTTTACGGAGGAGACGCCGCTTCATACGAGCTCGCCGTACAGCAGCTCGAAGGCAAGCGCGGACCTTCTGGTGGGGGCGTATCACCGGACGTATGGGCTGCCGGTGACGATTTCCCGCTGCAGCAATAACTATGGGCCATATCAGTTCCCCGAGAAGCTGATCCCGCTCATGATCGCGAATGCACTTGCGGATAAGCCGCTCCCTGTCTATGGGGATGGGAAGAATGTGCGTGACTGGCTGTATGTGGAGGATCACTGCAAGGCCATCGATCTCATTCTGCAGCATGGCCGGGTGGGTGAGGTGTATAATATCGGCGGGCATAATGAGATGGGAAATATCGATATCGTGAAGCTCATCTGCAAAGCGCTGGGAAAGCCGGAGAGCCTCATCACATATGTACAGGATCGCAAAGGCCATGACCGCCGTTACGCCATCGATCCGGCGAAGATCCATAGGGAGCTTGGCTGGCTGCCGGAGACGAGGTTTGCCGATGGCATTAAGAAGACGATCGAGTGGTATCTGACGCATAAGGACTGGTGGGAAGAGATCGTGAGCGGCGAGTACCAGACGTATTATGAAAAAATGTATGGCGGAAAAATGTGATAGAGAAGTTGTAAGACGTGATTCTTTTTTAGGGGCGTCTCAGATTGCTGGGACTAGCGGCTGACGCGTCTCCCTTTGGAGAAGGGGATGCCCGCAGGGCAGAGGATAGACTGCCTCGCAGAGGCAGAATCCGGTAGAACTGTAAGCGGTACATGTTGAATGGGCGGTGAAACGTTTCGAACAGAAGGTGTGCATACTGCTGCTGTAAGTTGTGCCCCTACGGGGCACTCTATCCTGCGCCTTTGGCGCGGCCCTTCTTCAAGGGCCTACGTGGTTGGTGCGGTCTAATATGGGTTTTCAATTCGCTATGAGGATTCCTTCAACGCCGATGAGGCGCTCCTTTTCTAAGGGGTTACTCCGTTGTCATGGCATTACTAATGTTTGATTGCTGGAATATGGTCAGTGTAAGAAATAGAGGTTAGTATGAAGGTATTAGTTACAGGCGTGACAGGGCAACTTGGCTATGATGTGGCATCCGAACTGTCACGTCGTGGTATCGAGCATAAAGGTGTCGGCTCGAAGGATATGGATCTGACGGATGCGAAGCAGGTGGAGGAGGTCATCCGATCATATCATCCGGATGTGATCATCCACTGCGCGGCATATACCGCGGTAGACAGGGCAGAAGACGATTCAGCGACATGCATGGCGGTTAATGCGGATGGGACACTGGCTATTGCGAAAGCAGCGAAAGACATCGATGCGAAGATGGTGTATATCAGCACGGACTATGTGTTCGGCGGGGAAGGAAATCTGCTCTTCGAGGTGGATGCAGAAAAATTTCCGGTCAATATGTATGGGATGACGAAGCTCTTCGGCGAACAGGCGGTGCAGATGCTCCTCCAGAAGTATTTCATCATTCGTATTTCCTGGGTCTTCGGTAAGAATGGGAACAATTTCATCAAGACGATGCTGAGGCTTGGCAAGGAACGGAAGGAACTGAATGTGGTCGCTGACCAGTGGGGCTCTCCGACCTACACAGCGGATCTTGCGCCACTCATCTGTGATATGATCGAGACGGAAAAGTATGGCGTCTATCACGCGACGAATGAAGGCGTCACCTGCTGGGCTGATTTTGCGGCGGTGATTTTCAAGGAAGCGGAAATTTCCTGTGAGGTGCATCCGATCCCGACAGAAGCCTATCCGACCAGAGCCCGGCGGCCGAAAAACAGCCGCCTTAGCAAGAAGAGTCTGGATGCGGCAGGTTTTCATCGCCTGCCGGACTGGCGAGATGCGCTGAAAAGATACCTGATGGAGATCGGCGAGAAATAAAAAGGCGGGCTGTTGGCAGCAATAGTCAGCAGCTCTTTTTAGCATGGAGTCAATGAAAGGACAAGAATACAATGGGTCAGATCAAAGTCACAAAAAATGTGGGAGGCATCGAAGGCCTCTGCATCATAGAGCCGGCTGTTCATGGGGATGCGCGTGGCTATTTCATGGAAACGTACAACCAGAAAGATATGGAAGAAGCAGGCTTTCATATCCGATTCGTTCAGGATAACCAGAGCATGAGCACGAAAGGCGTGCTGCGCGGGCTGCATTTTCAGAAGCATTATCCGCAGTGCAAGCTCGTGCGTGCGGTCAAAGGAAGGGTTTTCGATGTGGCCGTCGACCTTCGTGCGGATTCTGTCACCTATGGGAAATGGTATGGCGTCGAGCTGACAGAAGAAAATAAGAAACAGTTCCTCATCCCGGAGGGCTTCGCCCACGGTTTCTTGGTACTGTCGGATGTAGCAGAATTCTGCTATAAGGTGAATGATTTCTGGCATCCGAATGATGAGGGCGGCATGGCGTGGAATGATCCGGATATCGGGATCGAGTGGCCGGAGCTCAAGGGTGGGTACCATGGCTCTCCCGCGGCAGAAGGCTATACTATGGCCGATGGCACGTCTCTTACTCTGTCAGATAAGGATCAGAAGTGGATGGGGCTGAAAGAGACGTTTAAGTTTTGAGATGTTGAGACTAAGAGACGATAAACATCAGATAGCAGGACGGTCTTTTGCATGGTTGTGATAAAAACCGGGTATTTTATCATAAAAGAGCAAGGCATGTGATAAAATAGTCGGTTTTTATCACATGGGAGAATGTGATATGATAAAAAGCAGGAGTTTTATCACTGGGATAGGAGGTGCGCTATCGCTATGGAATATATGCCGTTATGGAAAATTTACTATGCTTTTCCGGATACGTATGAGCAAGTCTATGCAGAGCGCTTTTATGCCTGCACGACAAAGCATTTTCCGATATCCGTCAAAGAGGTCAATCGAAAACAGGCGTATCCTTCTTTCCTTTGCTATAATAAGGAGATCTCACTGTTTATACAGACTATGTACCAGAAGTATATTCAGTTTACGAAGTTACTTGTGGAATGTCCTCCTGTGATGCTTCGGCAGTATGCCGTTTCTTGCCTGATCGAAGAGGTACAGGCCACCAATGAGATCGAGGGTGTCAGAAGTACCCGCAAACAGATCAAAGATATCCTCCAAAATATTCCGGTCTCTGCTGCATATCGGCATTTGGCAAGCTTGGTAGATCAGTATCTTCGGATTTTGAATCATGAGGGGGCTTCTTTCTCTACTTGTCGTGATGTTCGCGATTTCTATGATTTATTCGCTTTGGCAGAGGTGGTACAGGAGAATCCAGCGCATGCACCGGATGGGATCATTTTCAGAAAAGCTCCTGTGGAAATTACCAGTCAGACAAATCGGGTAAAGCATGAGGGACTTATGCCGGAGCAGGCGATCATAGAGGCGATGGATCAGGCGTTGTCTATTCTTCAGGCGGCAGAAATTCCGCTTTTGGTCAGGCTGGCGGCTTTTCACTATTTCTTTGAATACATACATCCGTTTTATGATGGAAATGGCCGCACGGGACGATTTATTGTGTCGTATTATCTGTCACGGGAATTTAGTCCGTATATTGCATTGCGGCTATCTGTGGAGATCAACAAACGGAAAAATGCATATTACACAATGTTTGAGGAGACGAGCAGTCAGTGGAATCGCGGTGATTTGACGCCATTTATCCTGCAATTTATGGAGTTCATATCGCTGGCGTTTGATGATACGATTTCCTTACTTTCGCGAAAAAAGGAGCAGTTGAAACGCTTTGCCGCGCAGCTGAATGAAAAGGCGGCAGGGCAGGATGAGTTGACGAAAACGATCTATTATCTGCTGCTGCAGGCTTCTTTGTTCTCTGGTATTGGAATCACGATGGATCAGCTGATGGAGGCTACGCATAAGACTCGTGTTACGATCAAAAGCCGGCTGAGTAAAATACCGCAAGCCCATTATTTGGTGGATAAAAATGAGAAGCCATTTCATTATCGTCTGAATATGAAGATGCTGCTGGGAAGCAAAGAATGATTTACTCAAGCTTTGAGATGGCCGGAAAGTTTGAAGTCTAATGTCTCTCCGTCTCATAGTCTCCAACCTTCCCCTTGACAAACGCAAAAAAGAAGTCTATAGTATGACCATACATGTGAGGATAGAGACATGATGGATCCTTGGTACACGCAAAGAGAGTCTGCGGCTGGTGGGAGCAGATGGTGGTGGGATCGATTACCGCTCTGGAGCAGGAGGATCGAAATCTTCCCGGGTGGCCTCGTTACTAGGCCGACAAGTGGAGCTTTAGCTCTGATTTGGGTGGAACCACGGAATACAACTTTCGTCCCTTAGGGACGGAAGTTTTTTTATTGCTTTCATGTTGTTTTCTGCGAAGCGGCTGAAATGGCAGAGTCAAGCAGAAAACCACAAAAATGGAAGCCACTGTCCCCAAGCAGTGAATGTCTGTTTTTAGAAAGGAAGATACTATGATTACGATTCGTCTGAAAGACGGAAAAGAGAAGGAGTTCGAGAGCGCGGTATCTCTGGCGGATGCAGCGAAGGCGATCTCCAACAGCCTTGGCAAGAATGCGCTGGTGGCGAAGGTGAATGGCGAACTGACGGATCTGCGCGATCCGATCGTGGATGGTGCAGAGGTGGAATTCTTCACGAAGGAGGATCCGGAAGGTCTTTTCACGCTGCGTCATACGGCGTCCCATGTGATGGCGCAGGCGATCCAGCACCTGTTCCCTGGCGTGAAGTTTGCTATCGGACCGGCGATCGATGATGGCTTCTACTATGATCTGGACTCTGATCATGTTTTCAGCCAGGAGGATTTCGCAGCGATCGAGAAGGAGATGTCGAAGATCGCGAAGGAAAATATCCCGCTGGTGAAGAAGGTGCTGCCGCGCGATGAAGCGCTCCAGTATTTCAAGGATAAAGGCCAGGACTACAAGGTCATGCTGATCGAAGACCTGCCGGAAGAGGAAACGATCTCTCTCTATGAACAGGGTGACTTCACGGATCTCTGCGCGGGCCCGCATCTGAAGTCCACCGGCAAGGTGAAGACGTTCAAGCTGATGACGGTCGCTGGTGCTTACTGGCGCGGCGACTCCAAGAATAAGATGCTGCAGCGTATCTATGCGACGGCATTCTTCAGCAAGGAGGATCTTGACCACTATCTCTTCGTCCGTGCGGAGGCGGAGAAGCGTGATCACAGAAAGCTCGGCAAGCAGCTCGATCTTTTCTCCTTCCATGAAGAGGGCCCGGGCTTCCCGTTCTTCCATCCGAAGGGCATGATCCTCAGAAATAAACTGATGGACTATGAGCGTGAGCTCTTCAAGGAATTCGGCTATGTGGAGATCATGACACCGGTCATCCTGTCGAAGAAGTTGTGGCTGCAGTCTGGTCACTGGGATCATTACAAGGAAAATATGTACTTCACCCAGATCGATGAGGAAGACTATGCGATCAAACCGATGAACTGCCCCGGCGGAATCCTGTTCTTCAAGACGCAGCAGCGTTCTTACAGAGATATGCCGATGCGTGTCGGTGAATTCGGCCTCGTTCATCGTCATGAGCTGAAGGGCGCGCTGCACGGCCTCTTCCGCGTTCGCTGCTTCACGCAGGATGATGCGCACATTTTCATGACGCAGGAACAGATGAAGGATGAAGTCATCAAGTGTATGGCGATGTATCAGAAGATGTATGGTGTCTTCGGTCTGGAATACCATGTCGAACTCTCTACCCGTCCGGAAAACTCCATGGGCAGCGATGAGCTGTGGGAAATCTCCACGAATGCGCTCCGTGAAGCGATCGAGACGGCGGGTGTACCGTATCAGATCAATGAAGGCGACGGTGCTTTCTATGGACCGAAGCTCGATTTCCATGTACAGGACTCTCTGGGACGTACCTGGCAGTGCGGTACCATCCAGATGGATATGCAGCTGCCGGAACGTTTCGATGTGAACTATATCGGTGAAGATGGAGAAAAGCACAGAGCAGTCATGCTGCACCGTGCGGGCTACGGCTCTCTGGAACGTTTCATCGGTATCCTGATCGAACACTATGCAGGGGCCTTCCCGACCTGGATCGCTCCGGTACAGGCGAAGATCATCCCTGTCACGGACAAGAATCTGGAATATGCGAAGTCTGTCGCAGCGGCTATGTCCGAGTCTGATATCCGTGTCGAAGTGGAAGAGGCCAATGAAACACTGGGCTACAAGATCCGCAAGGCACAGATGGAGAAGGTACCGTACATGATCATCGTGGGCGATCAGGAAATGAAGAGTCACACCATTTCTGTCAGAAGCAGAAAGAATGGCGACCTGGGGTCCCAGTCTCTCCCGATGTTCGTTGCAAACCTGATCCGCGAGATCAAAGAACGGGAAAACTGAGATGATTTATAAAGAATACCAGAGTGCTGATATCGCACGGGCCGCGCTCCGCATGTCTTTGACCGAGACGCGGGCAGATGAGAATGCGCTGAAGGAAAGGCTGGCGAAGGATGGCATCCGCGCTGTCGCTGTGAACTTTGGCGGGAAATTTCTGGATATCCTTCCGAAGATCTTCGAGTCGGCCATCGTGGCTGCCCAAAGACAGAAGGTCATCTCTGATACTCATGTGGGGGATGGCTCTGTGGTCGGAGCCATGGAGTCTGCCATCGAGCAGGTGAAGCCGATGGCGATCGGCATGAATGTCGGCGGCAAGATCGGTATCGCCCGCTGGAATGAGCATCTCTGCGTCGCGATCTTCGTTGGCGTGGGTGTGCTTCATTTCAATGAGGTCACGGTGGGCATGGCGCATCGTGTCCTTCGGAATGATCTGCCTGATTGAGAAAATCATAAGGGGCAGGGAGTGACTATCTCATAGCTATCCTGCATAAGAAAAGAGCCGGGGGCTTTTGCCTCCGGCTCTTTTTGATGGGAGAAAGAGGGAGCTATTTTCTTGACAGAAAAAGCCGGAGGCGGTACATTGAATGAAATTCGATGGTTCGTTTGAGTGACAGGATGGGTGGAGGCTTTATGAAGGAAAAGATCAGTCTGATTCAAATGGATGTAGAGCTGGGACAGGTGGAAAGAAATTATAAAAAGGCCGTGCAGCTGATGGAGCTTGCGCTGGAAGACAAGCCGGACATTCTTGTCCTGCCGGAAACGTTAAACACCGGTTTCTTTCCGTCGCCGGACAGCGCGCTCTATGCCTCTTCTGATGCAGATGGCGTGCAGACGAAAAAGGTGTTCGGAGCCTTTGCCAAGGAGCATGGCGTCAATATCGTGGCGGGCTCGGTCAGCGTTTTGGAAAATGGATGCATTTTCAATCGAAGCTATATCTTTGATCGCAAGGGCGAGGTCGTTGCCTCTTATGATAAGATCCACGGCTTCAGCCCGATGGGAGAAACGAAGTCGTATACCGGCGGCTCTTCCACTGTCCACTTTACGCTGGACGGGATCGCCTGCTCGATGGCGATCTGCTATGACGTACGCTTTTGTGAGCTGATCCGGACAGAAGCCTTGCAGGGGGTGGATCTGTTTTTCCTTCCTGCCGCCTGGCCGCTTGTAAGAAAGGAGCACTGGATCGCGCTTTCTAAAGCCAGAGCGATCGAGAATCAGATGTTTTTCTGTGCAGTGAATGAATGCGGCCGCGCCGGCAGCACGCAGTACGGCGGAAACTCGATGCTGCTCTCGCCTCTTGGGGAAGAATTGCTCCATCTGGGGGAAAAGGAGCAGGTGGCCACGGCGGAGATCGATACGGACGTACTGCGGGGCATCCGAGAGAGCATCAATGTGTTTCGTGACAGAAGACCGGAATTGTATCATCTGTAGAAAAATAGGGGAAAGGCGTTTCGCCCTTTGATTGCGCGTGAACGAGGTTCAGCGGGTTCAAGAGGTTCAGGGGGGCGGCGCATAAAAATCAGAAGCGCCGCGGAGTATCAATCATGGCGATGCCCGAAGGTTTCTTGAAGAGCCGGTTTCCCGTTTGAGGCTTCCAAACATTGACCACTTTGACCGCGAATGACAAAGATTTCTCGCTTGTGCTCGAAATGACGGTGCGAGAGGGTTCGCAGTCCCCAGCCACACCTATCGTCCAAGAGCAACCATTTTTCAAAAAGTGCTTGACAAAAGTACCATGGATGGATATACTAATATGCGTAACTTACGTGCGGCCCGGTGGTGTAGTGGTCTAACATGCCGCCCTGTCACGGCGGAGATCGTCAGTTCAAATCTGATCCGGGTCGCCACTTTTATTTGCCTCGGTAGCTCAGTTGGTAGAGCAAAGGACTGAAAATCCTTGTGTCAACGGTTCGATTCCGTTCTGAGGCACCATTCCTGCGGCTGTGGCGGAATGGCAGACGCGCTACTTTGAGGGGGTAGTGATCTTTCGATCGTGTGAGTTCAAGTCTCACCAGCCGCACCACTCTTTTTTTTCTACTTGATTCCCTCAATTCAATTTTATATGCGGTCGTGGCGGAACTGGCAGACGCGCTATCTTCAGGCGGTAGTGGAGTAATCCGTGAGAGTTCAAATCTCTCCGACCGCACCACTAAAATGAGAAAAAGCTCATCCATTGGATGGGCTTTTTTATTGCGCTTGCCGGAATGGAGCGTGGGGCTCTTTTCTCTGGCGGTGGGTTTTGCGCTGCCCTGCGGCAGGTATTTTGGTATCGGCATTCTAAGCAAAGAGGAGATCTTTTTCATTCGCCGCGTGACGAAGAATGTGTACCCGCTCACCATGGGAAGCCTGTTTGCCCGGCGCGATTATGATATAATATATACTACGATGTCTGCCCCTTTTGCAAGGCGGCGGATGACGCATTGGGGATCGGCGGCGGGGTGTCATTCGCATGCCGCACCATCCTTCGAAGTTGTATAACCCTTTGAACCTGTTGCCCATCGGCATGGGGCTTTGGCATTGATTGGCACGCGAGTGCGTACTCTCATGGAGTTTACTATGGAAAAGAAATTGGTCATCATCGATGGCAGCAGCCTTTTATACCGCGCGTTCTATGCGCTGCCGCCCACTATGACATCGCCGGATGGGATCCCGACGAATGCGGTCTATGGATTTCTGCGGATGCTGCTCGGTCTCTATCGCGATCTGGACCCGGAATATATGGCAGTGACCTTCGACAAGGATCGACACACCTTCCGTACGGAGATGTACGAGGGATACAAGGCCACGAGAAAGCCGGCACCGGATGAACTCGTGCCGCAGTTTGACCTCATTCGCGACGTGATGCAGGTGATGGGTGTCGCGGTGTACAGTCTTGACGGCTACGAGGGAGATGACATCTTAGGGACGCTCTCTCTTCGCTATGAAAAGGAAATGCCGGTCAATATCGTGACGGGCGACCGTGATGCGCTGCAGCTCTCAAGCAGCCAGACGACGGTCTTCCTCACGCAGAAGGGCATCACGAATATGGCGGCCATGACGCCGGAAGCGGTCTTTGAAAAGTACCACATAGAGCCGCGTCAGGTGATCGACATGAAGGCGCTCATGGGGGATACCGCAGACAATATCCCCGGCGTGCCGGGGATCGGCGAGAAGACGGCTTTGAAGCTTATCACGCAGTATGACAATCTGAATAATCTCTATGCCCATGTTGAAGAGATCAAAGGCGCGCAGGGAAAGAAGCTTACTGCGAATAAAGAGCTGGCCTATCTTTCCTATGACCTGGCGACCATCAAGCGTGACGTGCCGCTGGAGACGTCTCTGGAAGAGATGCATCAGCCCGTTCATTTTGAGGAAATGCGTCTCCTTTTCCAAAAGCTCGGAATCAATCTTTTGCAGCAGTTTGCCAGCCTTCCGCGCTTCCGTGCGTTGGCGGAAGCGAAGAAGGAGCAGAGCCGGGCCGAGCTTGTGAAGGCTTTACCCTGGAAGGGAGAGACGTTTGACGAAAAGGTCGCAGCCCTTTTGATCGACCGCTCAGGGATCGCGCCTTTCTTCACTGCAAGGTCTGCGGTCGTTGTGAGTGAGGGACGGGCGTACACGGCGGTGCCGGCGCAGTATGAGAAGCTCGCGGAGGCCCTCGCGAAAGCGAAAGCAGTAGTGACAGTCGATGCGAAAGCCCTCACGGAGTCAGATTTCCCGGCCGATTCACTGCCCCTCTTTGATGTACAGCTCGCCTCCTACCTGCTGGATCCCGCGCGCGTGACGTACCCCTTATCGTACATGGCAGGGCTCTATGGAGTGCCCGAAGTCTTTGCGGATGAGATGGAAGATTTCGCAGACAAGGGCAGTCTCATCGGAGATTTCCTGTCGAAGATCTATGGGCCGTGCTGCCGCAAGCTCGAGGAAAATGGTGTGATGACACTTTTCACGGATGTGGAAGAGCCGCTCGTCAAGGTGCTTTCCGCGATGGAGAAGGCCGGCATCGCGACAGACCAGCAGCGCTGGCAGGAGGTCAAGGCGGACATGGAGAATGAGGTGGGCCGCCTCGTGAAGGATATCTACACTGAGGCAGGGGAACCGTTCAATATCAATTCGCCCAAACAGCTCGGACATATCCTTTTCGAGAAGCTGGGGATGCCGGCGGGCAAGAAGACGAAAACGGGCTACTCGACCGCTGCGGACGTGCTGGAGAATCTGGCGGTCAGCTATCCCTTTGTAGGAAAGATCCTTCGCTACCGCACGCTCTCGAAGCTGATCTCCACCTACCTCGAAGCGCTGCCGAAGCTCATCCGTAAGGAAACGGGCCGCATTCATGGCTCCTTCAACCAGACGGTGACGGCTACGGGCCGTCTTTCAAGCTCGGATCCGAACCTGCAGAACATCCCTGTCCGCACGGAGGAAGGAAAGAAGATACGCTCCCTTTTTGTACCGGGCGAGGGCTATGACTGCTTCATCTCTTCGGACTATTCGCAGGTCGAGCTCCGTATTCTTGCGCATATGTGCGGTGATGAGAGCCTGATTGCTGCCTTTGCGAACCATGAGGACATCCACCGCCGCACCGCGGCCGAAGTGCTGGGCATCCCCTTCGAAGAAGTCACCGACGAGCAGCGAAGCCATGCGAAGGCTGTCAATTTCGGCATCATTTACGGCATCAGCGGATTCGGCCTGTCCAAGCAGCTCGGCATCACGCCCAAGCAGGCGCAGGACTATATCGACAGGTACAATGCCCGCTACCCAAAGATCCACGGCTTCATGCAGCGTATGATCGAAGAGGCCAGGGAGACGGGACGCGCCGTCACGCTTTTTGGTCGCTATCGCGAGCTTCCGGACATCCGCAGCAAGAATTTCATGCGCCGTTCACTCGCAGAACGCATGGCGATGAATACACCGATCCAGGGCACGGCCGCAGATATCATGAAGATGGCGATGATCGCCGTCTATGACAAGCTGAGGAAGGGCCACTATAAGAGCCGCGTCCTTCTACAGGTCCATGATGAATTGGTCGCAGAGGTGGTGGCGGAGGAAAAAGAGGAGATCGCTGCTCTTTTAAAAGAAACGATGGAATCTGTCGTCACGCTCAAAGTCCCGCTCCTCGCTGACGTCCATGCGGGGAAGAACTGGGCGGAAACGAAGTGAGCGGAGAGGCTGGAGACTAGTGACTAGGGATTAGTAGCTAGGGATTAGGGAAACACTGATTAAATCGTTGTCAGATTTTACTCTTGAATTTTTATGCATAGCGA
>ENA-UEOW01000129-UEOW01000129.1-human-gut-metagenome-genome-assembly--contig:-NODE-129-length-43573-cov-6.817822_pt1 | contig 43573 bp, 33 predicted proteins | sample MGYA00242894_ERZ507904 | MGnify/ENA primary metagenome ERZ507904 (study PRJEB26167, sample SAMN06115426) | human gut metagenome | host: Homo sapiens | place: China:Chongqing | collected 2015-04-10... | reverse complement strand
CGCTTCACTCCTAAAAATCCAGTTCGCTTGCACAAGCCCTTCGGGCAGCTCCCCCGATGGGGAGCCAAGAACGTTCTGCCGCTTAACTTAATAGCATTACTCCGATGGGGGACTGGTATGCAATGGTGCATAAGTTTATGCTTCTGATTCGAAAGGCTCACGAGTTTCTCACCTTTCGAGAATATCGCATATTTCAAAACTTCGTGGCGCTTAGACCCTTCGACTCAATTCTCCTATTTCAGATAACATACGACGTTTTTCTCCGCTCAGGATGACGAAATGCGCCGCCCTGCCCCCTTTGAACCTTCTGAACCCATAGAACCTGCTCATCCTCTTTCACACGCCCTTGGGCTAACCCTGATCCCTAATCTCTAGCTGCTAGTCACCCGTCACTTCTATCTCACATACTTCCGTATCGCATCAAGCATGGTCTTCGTATGAAGCGGCTTGGTGAGATGCTCGTTCATGCCGCTCTGATGGCTCTTTTCGATGTCATCCTGAAAGGCATTCGCGGTCATGGCGAAGATGGGTATGAGAGAAGCATCACGGCGGGGGAGGCTTCGGATCCGCCGGCTCGCCTCATAGCCGTCCATGACTGGCATCATGATATCCATGAGAATGAGGTCATAGTAGCCAAGGGGAGATTCGCGGAATGCCTTGACGGCTTCAGCGCCATTTTCACAGGTGGTGATCTCCATGCCTTCTTTTTCGAGAAGACAGAGCGCGATCTCGCGGTTCAGCTCATTGTCCTCGACGAGGAGGACATGAAGGCCGGAGAGGGAGACGGGGCTCTGGCTTGCTGTCTCCGCTTCCTGCGATGCATGGTCGATGGTGAAGGGGATGGTGATGGTGAAGCGGGTGCCGACACCCTTTTGGCTGGAGAGGGTGATCGTGCCTCCCATTTTTGAGACGAACTCCTTCACGATGGAAAGACCGAGACCGGTACCCATGTAGTGGGTGCGGGCCGTATCCGACTCCTGCGTGAAGGGCTCGAAGGCGCGGCTCTGGAAGGATGGACTCATCCCGATGCCGGTGTCGGCGCAGGTCAGCGTGAAGTAGGCCTTCTCGCCCTTGATCTCGATCTTGTCGCAGGAGAAATCGATGCGTCCGCCGCGGCGGTTGTACTTCAGCGCATTGCTGGAAAGGTTCAGGAGGACGCGGCGAAGGAAGGTGGGGGAGCCGATGACGCGGCGGATCGGGAAGGGGGGATTCTTCACGTGGATGGTGACGCCGTAGGCAGGGGCCTGCATTTCGGTCAGATGATTCGACTCCATGAGGAGCGCAAAGATATCGAAGGGGACGCTTTCCGGCTCGAGTGTGCCGGACTCGAGCTTGTTCATGTCGAGGATGTCACTTACCAAGGAGAGGAGCGTGCCGGCGGCTTGGCGGATCTTATGACGGCAGTCCTGCAGCTTTTCGATATCAGTGGGATGATTGTCGGCGATCTCTATCATGCCTAGGATGCCATTGATCGGGGTGCGGACGTCGTGGCTCATGCGGCGGAGGAAATCTGTCTTTGCCTGGTTGGCGATCTGGGCTTCGCGGGCGCTCTTCTTGAGCTTTTCCTGATAGGCGATCTCAGTCCGCTTGACCTCATCGATATTTTGAATGGTATAGAGAAGGGTGGAGGCGCTCCCGTCCTCGTGCCGCCTTTTCACGATGAAGCAGCCCAGGTGCCAGAGGCCATCGGCACTCAGGTATGGCTGGTAGAGAGTGTCTCTTTCCCGAAGGCGGTCTGAGAGGGTGGAGGGGTCGAGGAAGTCCTTCATGGATGCCTGGGATTCGGGAGCGATGAAGGATCTTCTGAAGATGGGGGTGGACTTATTTAAAAGGCCTTCGTTTCCGATGGCCTTCTGGTATTCCGCCTCGCCTGTGATCTCCATGTAAGTGCCTTTATCCAGGTCGAGGAAATAGATGGCGCGGTAGATCTTTCCGATCGTACTGATGAGATCCCTACGGAATTGCAGCCGTTTTCTTGCTCTCTCTTTTTCTGCCTGCAGACATTTCTCGCGAAGAACGAGGTCATCGATGGAGCGAATGCCGAGCGCGATCTTGTGCTGGCCGTCTTCGACGGAGTGAAGCGGGGCGATCTGTACTTCAAGGTAGCGATGGCCGTCCTCATCAGGGATGACTTCTATGCGGTAGTTCAAGATCTGCTTCGTGGAAAGCGCGGCAAGAAGCTGATTCCTGTCAAAAAAGGAAAGGAAATCCGGCGCGGAGGCATGGATGATGTACTCATCATAGGCTCTGCGGACCCACTCGCTGAAGACGCCGGATGTGCCGGTCGGGCAGCGCGTGGGTCCCTTGATCGTCTCGAAGGTATCCTGCGTGAGATTGCAGCGGACGATGCAGCGGTAGTCCGAGGCGAGGACATCGACCAGGTAGGTCTCGCGCCGGAGGGAAAGGAGCTGCGATTCGAGCCGGGCGCGGTTTTCGGAAAGAGCCTTCTGGGCTTCGAGATGCGAGTAGATGCAGCCCAAGTGGCCGCTGATGACTTGCAGCATCTTGGAGGCGATGTCATAAATGCTGTGGTCAGGATCGTCAAGACCGATGAACCCGATGAACTTTCCTGTGGCAAAGATGGGAAGCACGGCGATGCTGTGGACATCCTGCGCATGCAGGATGGCGTACTCTGCGGGCATGGTGTCCCTGACGGTTTCCAGATCCCAGGTGCTGATGGCTTTTCCGCGTCGGAGCGTGCCATCCCAATACGGGATGAGGGCGGCGGGGACATGCTGCAGGTTCTCGATCTGCGGAGTGACGCCGTCCTGACACCATTCGTAGGCATTCCGGTAGTAGCACTCTTCTTCTTCGTGAATGCTGAAAATGTAGGCACGGTCTGCGTGCGTGATCTGTCCGATGTTTTCCAGCAGAGAGGGGATGAGAGCATCGTAGGTGGCGCTGTCGGAGATCTGGTCTAAGATCAAGAGCTGGGAGAATATCATCTCCATGTGAGCCTCGCGCAAAAGGCTCTGCTGTGTATCGGGGGTAGATGCCAAGGGAATGGCCTCCTTCCATCGGAAGCTTACCGAGCTTTTATCTTTTATATATATTTTTATTATAACATGAAAGGATAAAGAAATTAAGAGGGGCTGCTTCAATGGGAGCAGAAGGGGCGCACCTTCGTGGAGAGTCTAAATTACTTTTTATTTATATAAAATCTCACGGCGTCGTTGGTTTTTATGCGCCGCACCCATATTCCGCACTTCTCACTCGAAAGCAGAGCCTTCATTGGCGATCAAAGGGCGATACGCCCCAGGGGCTGACCCAAAATTCCCTAGCCACTTCCCTCTGTGTTCGTTATAATAGAAAAAGAATAAAAGCAGCCGGGGACCGGTCGCCGGTCCCTGCTTTCTAATCTCTCTCTTGATTTGTGGGATTACCATTCCGAAGGAGTACCAACCTATGTACGAAGAAACCACCATCGCGGCGATCGCGACCAGCCCGGGCGAGGGCGGGATCGGCATCATCCGCATTTCCGGCATGCAGGCGGCGGATGTCGCAGACCGCGTATTTCATACGAAGAAGATCAAGAGTTTTCATGAAGCGGAGCCGTACCGCATGTATTTCGGCCGTGTCGTGGAAGGGGATCGGCAGGTGGACGAGGGGCTCGCCGTCTACATGAGAGCGCCGCATTCCTACACGGGCGAGGATGTCGTGGAGATCCAGATCCACGGCTCGATGGAGGCGCTCCGCCAGACGCTCTCGCTCGTTCTGGAAAAGGGGGCCGTCCCCGCGCACCGCGGTGAATTCACGAAGCGGGCCTTCCTGAATGGCCGCCTCGACCTGTCGCAGGCGGAAGCCGTGATGGATATCATCGAGGCGAAGGGGGCGGCGGCGCTCTCACAGGCGGAAAGCCATCTCTCGGGCGCGCTTTCCGCCTTCGTGCGTGCTTCGCGCGATCAACTGAAGGATCTGATCGCCAAGCTCGAAGTCACCATCGACTATCCGGAGGAAGACCTGGAGGATCTCACGAATGAGGAGATCGAAGAGGGGCTTTCTGCCATCGATTCATCGCTTCGGACGCTGCTCTCTCGCTCCGAAGAGGGGCGCATCATCCGCGATGGCCTGCGCACGGCGATCGTGGGCCGTCCGAATGCAGGGAAATCGAGTCTTTTGAATGCGCTTTTGCAGGAGGAGCGGGCCATCGTGACGGACATTCCCGGGACGACGCGCGACACCATCGAGGAGCCCATCAAGATCGGCGGTGTGCCGCTCATCCTGATGGATACAGCCGGCATCCGTGAGACGGAGAACAAGATCGAGCGCATCGGCATCGAGCGCGCGAAGAAGTCCATGGAGAAGGCTGACCTCATCATGGCAGTCATCGACGGCTCTCGCCCGTTCTCGGAAGAGGACCGCGCGCTGCTCACCTCTCTTCGCGGAAGAAAGGCGCTTGTCATCCTGAATAAGTATGACCTGCCGCAGGAGATCGAGACGAGAGATGTGAAAGCACTCGCCGGGGATATTCCGGTCGTGCCGATCTCCGCTCGCTACGGCAGCGGCATGGCCGAGCTGGAGGAGGAGCTCCATCATATCACTCAGCATCAGGATGTCTCCGCGGGACGTGAGCTCTTCTTGACGAACCTGCGGCATGTGGATCTGGTGAAGAAAGCTCTCGCGGCCGTCCGCCGCGCCGAAGAGTCCATCCACTCTGGCATGCCTGCGGACTGCATCACCATTGATGTCACCGAGGCGTGGCATACGCTGGGGGAGATCACCGGAGACACGGTGGATCAGGAGCTTATCAATTCCATCTTCGAAAGGTTCTGCGTGGGAAAATAAAGGTTGTCTGGTTCAGGGTTCGGGGCTCAGGTTGCGCGAAGGGGACACCGCACAACGTCATCCCGACCGAAGTGGAGGGATATCTATGGCAGGAAATCGACGTATGTTTGGTGACGGGAAACGAGAGGTATTGAGGATGCTACCAGGGCACAATCTTCGATAACCGTTATGCAAGAAAGATTTCTCGACTACGCTCGAAATGACGATACGAGAGTGCCGCTAATCTCACAGCCAGCGGGCATCGCCCATTATATATTTGCAGCAAAGCCGCTACCACCATTTCTCATTTCTCATTGTGTTCACCCCGAACCCTGAAGTTTGAAAGCAGGGATTAGTGGCTAGGGATTAGGAGTCTCGAGTGACTAGTAACTAGTGACTAGTGACTAGTGACTGGTGACTTAAATGCCACTTTGGGGCATCGCCCTATTTATACTCCGCGGCGCTTCTGATTTTTATGCGCCGCACCAATCCTGTTGAACCTTCCGAACCCTTAGAACCTGTTGAACCCTCCAACCCGAACCCCGAACCCGCCAACCTTCCTCTATTCTTTCTTTGAAATGGACGAAAAAATTTTATATAATAAGATTTTGGAATATAAGCAATCAACAAGTGCAGGAGAAGAGCTCCTGCGAGGCAAAGAAAGAAGGATACCATGTATCTCATTGATACGTATGATGTGATCGTCGTCGGCGCAGGCCATGCAGGCTGCGAGGCGGCACTTGCGGCAGCGCGCATGGGGATGAAGACGCTGCTCACCACGATCTCTCTGGAAAATGTCGCCATGATGCCATGCAATCCGGCGATCGGCGGACCGGGGAAGAGCCATCTTGTGAAGGAGATCGATGCACTGGGCGGTGAGATGGGCATCGCAGCCGATGCGACAGCCATCCAGATGCGCATGCTGAATCTCGGCAAGGGGCCGGCGGTCTACGCGCTCCGCGCGCAGTCGGACAAGAACAAGTACCACACCTATATGAAGAAGGTGGTGGAAAATACAGAGAATCTCGACCTGAAGCAGGTGCAGGTGATGGATATCCTCGTGGAAGACGGGGCATGCGTCGGCATCACGACCGAGCTTCATGAAGAGTACCGCGCGAAGGTGGTCATTCTGGCGACGGGGACGTACCTCGACAGCGAGATCATCATCGGCGAGACGATGTACTCCGGCGGCCCGAATGGCATGCGGCCCTCGGTCGGTCTGTCAGAGAATTTGAAGAAGCACGGGCTAAAGATCCTCCGCTTCAAGACTGGCACGCCGAGCCGTGTCGATATCCGAAGCCTGCATCTGGATCATATGGCGCTCGAAAAAGGTGATCCGATGAACCATGCCTTCTCCTTCATGAATGAACGGGAGGACAGAAATCAGCGAAATTGCTGGCTCACCTATACCAATGAGGAAACGCACCAGATCATCCGTGATAACCTGATGCGCGCCCCGAAGTATGCGGGCAAGATCCACGGCGTCGGTGCGCGCTACTGCCCGTCCATTGAGGATAAGGTCGTCCGCTTTGCCGATAAGAAGCGCCACCAGCTCTTCATTGAGCCGGAAGGCCTTGATACGAATGAAATGTACGTCCAGGGCATGTCGACGTCCATGCCGATCGACGTGCAGTACGCCTTCCTGCGCACCATCCCGGGGCTCGAGGATGTGAAGCTCATGCGTCCGGCCTATGCGATCGAGTATGACCTCTTAGACCCGCTCCAGCTCTATCCGACGCTCGAGGTGAAGAAGCTCCCGGGCCTCTACTCCGCGGGACAGGCAAACGGCACGAGCGGCTATGAGGAAGCCGCGGCACAGGGGCTCATGGCCGGCATCAATGCGGCGCTCAAGATCAAGGGTAAAGAGCCTTTCATCCTCGCCCGCCACGAAGCCTACATCGGTGCGCTCATCGATGACCTCGTCACGAAGGGGACGAATGAACCGTACCGCATGATGACCAGCCGCAGCGAGTACCGCCTGATCCTTCGTCAGGACAATGCGGATCTTCGCCTCACCGAGAAGGGCCATGACATCGGTCTTGTGACAGAAGAGCGCTACGCGCATTTCCTTTCCCGCAAAAAGGCCTATGAGGAAGCGATGGCCTATATTCGGACGAAGCGCTTCACGCCCAAGGTGGCTGTCAATGCGGCGCTTGCAAGCGTCGGCTCTGCTCCGCTCACGACAGGCATCGGTGCGGATAAGATCTTAAAGCGTCCCGAGATGACCTACCAGACCATGGTCGATGTCCTTGGCTGCCCTGTCTTCGATCCGGAGGCCGTCGAGGAGATGGAGATCACGGTGAAGTACGAGGGCTATATCGCCCGTCAGGAAGCCGCCGTCCAAAAGGCAGCGCGCATGGAAAAGGAGAAGATGCCTGCAGATATCGACTATCTCCATCTGGACGGCATCTCTATCGAAGCCCGCCAGAAGCTCGATCAGATCCGGCCGCTCTCTCTGGGGCAGGCCTCCCGCATCTCCGGCGTTTCTCCGGCGGATATGTCGGTCCTGATGGTCTACGTGAAGCGAATGAAGGGAAAGTAAAAGGTTCAGGTTGGCGAGGTTCAGGGTTAGCCCATAGGGGCGTGCGCCCTTTGATTACGTTTGAAAGTTTCGCTTGAATGAGAAATTAGAAGTGAGAAATTTGGAATTGTGGTGCGGTGCAAAAAATAATGAAGCGCCGCAAAATTTTGATAGCGCTTCGCGCCGTCGTCATCTCGAGCGTAGCCGAGAGATCTTCCTTGCAGAACGGTCAACGTGCCGATTGCGAAATTTCGATCACCGCTTGCTTCTAATCCCCAATCCCTAATCCCTAGCCACTCCTTCCGTCTTTCAAACTTGTGGCAGCAGGGGTAAGTGGTTAGGGATTAGGAGTAACTAGTGGCTGGCGACTGAAATGCAATCTTTGGGCATCGCCCTATTTATACTCCGCGGCGCTTCTGATTTTTATGCGCCGTACCACCACTCCTAACTCCTAACTTCTAACTAGAGTGAGCGATAGGCTTTCAAGCGCAATCAAGGGACGCCCCGCCCCACGAGCTAACCCTGAACCCTAAACCCTTGAACCCTGAACCCATATATCACCATTCTCAAGTAATTTTGAAAGGGAAATCAAAATGACAGTTGCAGAAATGATGGAAGCTCTGGGTCTCGCAGCGAATGAGGACGCGGCGAGAAAAATGACAGAGTACAATGCCATGCTGATGGCTATGAACAAGAAAGTGAATCTCACCGGCATCAAAGACGGGGAAGAGAGTCTCATCAAGAACATTTATGACTCCATGACCGTCTATGACTCGGCATATTTTCCGCAGAATGGTCGCGTACTTGACCTTGGGACAGGCGCCGGATTTCCCGGCGTGCCGCTCGCGATCCTGCGTCCCGACATGTACGTGGTGCTCGTGGACTCCATCCAGAAGAAGCTCACCTTCATCGAGGATGCCTGCCGCGAGCTGGGCATCCGGAATGTGAAGTGCGTCCATATCCGTGCAGAAGAAGGCGGCCGCCGCAGAAAGACCCGTGAGTCCTTCGACGTCGTCACCGCCAGAGCCGTGAAGGCGATGCCCGTGATCTCAGAGTGGGCGATGCCCTTCGTCAAGGTCGGCGGCGTCTTCTGCGCCATGAAAGGCCCCGGCGCGGAAGAGGAGCTCAAGCAGGCAGGCCGTATCCTGCGTGAGCTTCATGGCACGCTCGAGGAGAAGAAGGAGCTCACCCTCCCCGCCGGCGACAAGCGCGTGATCCTCTATATCAGAAAGACCGCGCCCTGTCCAAAGACCTATCCCAGAAAAGTAGGCATCGCAGAAAAAAAGCCGATCATCGGAGAATAAAGAAGGAGCTGTGAAGAAATGAATCCTCATTTCTTCACAGCCCCTTTTTACTTTGCTTTCATTTGGTTCAGGGTTCAGGGTTCTCGTGGCGGCTTCGCCGCCTTTTTTTAAAATGGTATTCTCGTATCGTCAGCCTTCCCCTCGAGGGGAAGGTGCCCCGCAGGGGCGGATAGGGTGACTATGGCATGAAAGACAGCTGGGATAAGGCTTCCCGGTCACTCCTATGAGAGCTGCAACTGCAAGTCCCCCGCGGCAGATGGAACGCGAAAATGAGATGATCGTTATTTCACATCGTTCTTTTCCGTTTCTATTTAATTAAAGGTGGCTCCATAATTCATGCTCTCTGTATTTTCTGAATGTATGAACTTCTATCGTCATCTCGACCGACGAAATTTTCGCTAAATTCCCCTAAAAGTCTCGAACCTTTGAGAACATTCAGCACAAATCCCATCCATCAAAATGACGGTTACGGCTAGCGACACATTTGGAGAACCAGAGAACCTTACGTAACCTGAGCAACAAAAAACTGATGACTCATCATCGGGAGAACCTCCCAGTGATGAGTCACCAGTCACGAATCACGACTCTGAAGGAAACGCTGATGCAATCGCAGAGTCCGATTTGGCATGTATTTTCATGCCATGCTTCGTCATAACCCGCCTTACATAGCTCGCTATTCGCGGCAACTTATTCCTCGCCTTGCATGAAAATACAAGAGCCAAGTTGGACAACGATGTAATCAGTATTTCCTTAAAATTCACATTTCCAAAGGCCATGCAGATTGCAATATTCATACACCACGCCATGCGGCACATCAGCAAAGACGGCTTTCGGTTCTTCTCCTGGTTTCAGATAGCGCACTTGGAATCCCTCTTCGGTCACCAAAGCGATCCACTGGATATAATGGTTTTCCAACATAGGATGCAGCACTTCCCCCACTTGTACGTGAAGGAGATCCCCCTCGTGAGTCACCACCGGTACATGTTTTTCTCTGGCTCCATCACTGGTGCCTGCTGTCAAGGGCTGCAATGCTTCACCACAGCAAGAAATAGCCATGGCTTCGCCGGTTTTGAATAAAAAAGAATCGCAAGATGGGCAATAATAGATATGAAGTGTCATGATATTCTCCTTTCTCTGCAGATGGCAGAAAAAACTAGGTGTCCATTGACCAGGGATCAGGTGTTAAGGGTTAGGTACTGCACTCTCCTAAACGTAATTCTTGTCCGCTTGTCATGTTTATGGTGAAGCAGACCGCCAGTCGAGCCCCTCTTGTATCCTTCCTCAGTGGGAAAGATACGCCCCAAAAATGATGATCTTACCAGTCGCAGGCTACTTTATCGATATTCTTCTATATCTATATATTACCACATGGTTCGACATTTATCAATACAAAAAATGCAATGGTTAAGGAAACCTGAGTAACCTTTTCTCCCCTATTTTCCCTCCCCGGCCAAAAGACTCTCCACAGCCCATTCCACTTCCTCATGGGGAATCCGTTCTTGTTCCAATCGCCAACCGTTATTGTGAATCAATTTCCATGCCATTTTCTCACTGACGGTCAAATAGTCCGGGATGGTGGTGGTATTTCCTGTATCTTTCACGTTGGGATCCACATAGGCCAGAAGCGTTTCTTTGTCCATCAGAAAGGAATGAATCTTCATTTCTGGCAATACTTTTCGAAGATTGCTCAGGATATTGAATCCATCGTGGTCCAAATCACCCCAATAGTATATTTCCTTATCAGCTAACCAGGGTGCGGATTCTGCCATTTCCAAGACGCCATAGCCCATGCCGAAGAGAATGAGGCTGTCTTCGGCATCGGGGAAGGTATAGCCATTTACCTTGTTCTCCGTGATGAAGATACGGCGGTGCGGTGGCTGGAAATCGGCGATATCATCCTGCGAAAGGAAGAGTTTTCTGACGCCGGCAAAGCGCAGGTGCTCATCGAGGCTTCGGACGCAGATGGAGGGCGTCGGAACTTTCTGTACGAAGAGTTTCTCCCAGAGTTCGTCACTGCTCTCAGCGGTATTTTCCGGGAAGAGGGCATTCCAGAGAGTCCGCACCAGGAAATTGTGATTCTCCAGAAATTTCGTATCGACGCCGGGGATCGCCATCTCGCGAAGGTATCCTTCCCGCTGCTCCTGCGCCAGCATGAAGCGGGCAATGGATAGCGCCACGGGGAAGAAATCTTCCGCGGAAATCCGGACAAAATACGTGAGGTACCAGTCACGGAGAGAGGGCATCTGGCTTTCTACAGCGGAAAGGCCGGCCAGAAATTCTTTTTTCTTCTTCGTAAGTCCGAGGAGTGCCATGGCGTCTTCCGGGGTATCGATGAAGACGCGGACAGGCATCAGTTGTTTCCCAAAGGAGGCTGTCTGCTTTCGTTTTTCTTCGACGTGCCAGAGGGGATGACCGCCTGATGCTTTCGGCGCTTTGCGCCAGAAGTCCTGCCAGGCGAGAAGCTCGTCCCAGCTGGTTTCTATATCCTGCGGCCGCTTAAGCGGCATGCTCAGATAGGGGACTTCGCTCCCTTCTGCGAGCGCTACGTAGAGTTTGCCATTGGCTTCCAGACGCGAGAGTTTCTTTCTGAGCGGCTCGTCAAACTTTCTTCTCATGGGCTTTGAGCTCCTTCCGGTACTCACCGATAGAGAGGTTTCGGATCTGCGACTGGCGCTTCTCATTCTGCGAGACGAAGCCTAAGTGGGAAATGTACGGCTCGATGGTCGGGATCTTGGATAGCGGCGTCACGACAAGAAGCTGCAGTCCCATTTTGCGGAAAAGTTCGAGACCGAAGCGAGCGGACTCGTCCGAGCTCTTCAGGAAGGCTTCGTCGATCGCCGTAAAGCGGAAGGTCGGAAGCGCACGGCTACCGATGATGCCAAAGCTGTATACGAAGCTGGCCGCCAGGATCGTGTAGGCGAGTTTTTCTTTCTGCCCACCGGACTTGCCGGAGGAATCGGTGTAGTGCTCGTACTCTTCGCCGCATCTGCCATCCTCCATACGGATGCGTTCGGAGACGGCAAAGGTGTACCAGTTCCGGACATCGGTCACCATCGCTGTCCATTTCTTATCTTCTTCCGCTCGTCCCGGGCGGCTCTTAGAGAAGCGGGACAAGATTTTTTCGATTTCGAGGAATTTCTCTTCGTTATAGTTATCATCACTGCCCGTGATGGCACTGTCGGTGCAGGCCTTCAGCTGCTGACGGAAATGCTTGATTTCACTGTTCAGTGACTCGATGCACTCGATCTCGATATAGTGCCCCACATTGTAGTCGATGTCGTAGAGCGAGCGGTTGATTTCCTCAATGCGCTCCCGGATGACATCGCGATTCGAGAGGAGCTTCGACTGGAATATCGCCATATCCTGGATCGTATTCTCACGAAGTCGCTTCTTGAATTTCGGCAGCAGTTTCGGCAGATCATCTTCGCCAATGCGGCGGTAGAGCTCCTTGTACTCGCTCCTGTTTGCGCGGTTCAGCTCGTTCGTAAGATTCGGGTCACTTTCATTATGGAGTGAGAGGTACTGCAGGTACTTCGACATGCCAGACGACATGGCCGAGCCACTCTGCTCCTTCTTCGCGCCCCACTTTTCTTTTTCTTCCCGGATCCACTTGTTGTACATTCCCTGCTTTTCGGTCATGGACTTCAGCGTGAAGAAACCTTTCTTGATGCAGTCTTCACGGTGCTTGTCCAATAGGTCGAAACCTTCGCGGCGGATGAGCTCCGGCGCGCTGCAGAGGATTCTCTCGTCTGCGGCTTTTTTATCTTCGTATTCTTGGATCTGGCGCACAAGTCCGCCCAGCTCACCGTCTGCGCCACGAATAGCCTCCTCAATCTCTTTTTTCTCTTTCTCGAGCGCTTTCACTTCGCGGTCGAGACGAACGAGGATATTCGAATGGCCCTTGAGGCTTTGGATGATGGCTTTTTGCTTGTCGACGCGGTCTGCAAAATACTGGCAGTCAATGTCCTTGAAATTATCCACCACGAGAAGGTTTTCTGCGGCATTCCGCTTTCGGATGACGGACTCTCTCTCCGCCACGATCTGCTGCACGATTTTCCTCTGCGCAGCACGCTCCCCATCGAGACGTTCCAGTTCCTTTTTGATGAGGGCGATCTTTTCTTTGTTCGAGAAACCGAGCACGTAGTAGCGACGGTCATGGAGCGCATGGCGGTCATCCTTCTGATGGCGGCGCCCCTGCGTCTTGATCTGGCCTTCGAGCGACAACGCGAAGCGGGCTTTCTTGAATTCCGCGATCGTTTCCGCGCACACGTGATCGAAGCGGTGCACCAGCTCGGAGGCAAGCCAGCCCGCATACGGCGAGTCACGCTTGATATGAAGTTTCCTCGCCGCCGACGTTTCCGGCAGGTCGGTCATCGAGACGGGCGGCGTGTATTCGTCGACACGGTAGTACACCATGCGGCGGCCAAGAGAATGATTTTCCATCCAGTCTATGACTTTGCCATAAAGACTTTCCGGCACGAGGAGCGATACGCCGAATTCCCCAAGAAGTCGCTCGAGTGCCCCTTCCCACTTCTGCTCCTCGGGCTTTACTTCCATGATTTCCCCGGCAAATGGCATATCTCTCTCCGCCACCTTGAGATCACCGCAGAGGTCTTTGCGGATGGAAATGAAGGGGGGTCGGGATATTGCTATCTCGCTTCAGAAGGGACTTGAGCTCTGTCTTGTCCGCAGAAATCTGCGATACAATCTCCCGCTCCTTGCTGTCGGCCTCGAATTTCTTCGCATCCAGTGCGTCGTACTCCGCCTTGAGTGCGCCCAGCAGTTCTTCGAGCTTTTTTCGCCGAGTCAGGAAATCCTCCAGCACCACCGGCACAGAAATCCCCAGCGTCTCCGCGTAGACGCGGTAGTTCTCCGCCTGCTTCATCACCTGCGCGAGATCTTTCTCGCAATTCTTGAGTTCTTTTTCCGCATCATGCAGGCGGTTGCCGCCATTCTGCCACATTTCCTTCTTCTTGGCATCGATATCTTCCCCGACGTGGGTGAGTTCCGCCTCAAAGGACGTGCGGCGGGCACGCATTTCTTCCTGCTGCCGGTTGCTCTCTGTAAGCGCTTCCGTGAGGAGCTTGATTTCCTCCCGCGCCAGATACGGCTGCACCCCCTCTTCCATCAGGGAGAGCTCGCTCTCTTTGAGAAGGCAGGCATCATAGGTATCCGACGCCTTCACGATAGGGCGAAGAAGGTCCATCTTCTCGCGGTCACGCACGATGGCATCATGGATGCTCTTCAGGTCATGGAAACGGGTGAGGAGGTGCTGGATATTCTCTTCCATCTCCGTCCTGTCCACATCACCAAGCATGTTCTTGCGGACAAAATCGGTGATCCCATTCACTTTCTTCATGGAGACGGTCTGCTGAAAAAGATCGAGCGCGTCATCACTCACAATGCCAAAGAGCGACTTGAATTTCACCGCATACGAGGTATAGTCATTGAATACTTCCACATAGAGTGATTTCTTCAGACGCTTCTTGAGGTCGCTGATGTTATTCCCAAAGCCGCCGAAATCTTTCTTGATGGAGAGACTGCGCTCTGCCACGACGAAGAAGCGGGCCGGACGCTCGCTCCCGGGCTGGAAGAAAAAGACCTGCGCAAGTGTCACGTAGCTGTCCTTCTCTACATCCGAAAAGACGGCGAGGATGACGGAGTACTTATTCTTATCACGGAGCGCGACCGGCTCTTCTTCACCGGATGCATTACTCCTCTTCGCATAGTAACCGCGCACGTAGGACGTGAGCGAACGCTCACGGCTCCCCGAGTCAGCGGCCTTATTGTAATTGATTTTCGGCTGCGGGATGAGGAGCGTCAAGATGGCATCGACCAGAGTCGACTTGCCCGAGCCGATTTCCCCAGTGAGGAGCGACGTATTGCCGCCCAGCTCGAAAGGCCAGACCGCGCCGTCGAAGGTGCCCCAGTTGTACACTTCGAGCCGCCGCATGCGGTAGCCCGGACCCACATCTTCCATGCGGCCGTCTGTATCAAAGAGATTCATGGGTGTCCTCCTTTTCTTCCGCCTTGTCCTCTAAGGAAATGCCATTCTCTTCCATGTACTTGTCGAGCGCCCGGTTGAATTCCGAGAGCCAGGCCGCATCCACGAAGCGGCGCAGGATCGGCTGCACCTCATAGGCAAATTCATTGTCCTTCACCGGCGAGAGGATCTTCATGGAACCCGCCTTCTTGAAGCAGGCACGGATGGAGTCAGCAAATTTCACTTCATCTGACATATCTGGGAAATATGGCTTCATGCGAGCGACCATTTCCTCATCCTTCACGACAAGCATGCTGTCCCCGTTCGCCCCGTCGAATTCATTGATCTCATTACGAAGAAGCGCAAGGAAAAGACTCATCTTGAATGTCAGCGGCTGCTTCTTCACGAGATGGGGCAGCTCATCCGTCTCCTTCTGCTTTAGGAAAGCGTAGCCGCCATCCTCGTCAATGACAAGCAAAAGCCCGATCTTTTCCATATATTCATTGATGCGATACTGCTGAGAAAGGATGGTATTCCAGCTCTCCGGGGCCGCTTCCTTCACCACGATCCCCGAGAGAAGCTGGATCAGTACGGTAGAAAATGTGATGTCTTCTTTTTCCATCATGGCTCCTTCTTTTCAAAAACAATACGTTCCATCGTGACATAGCGGCTGCGGCCATCGATTCCTTGGAAGAATATCCGTTCTTTGGCGGGCGTGAAATGGCACGCCTCGCTCTTAGCGATTTCCATGTACGCCAGAAGCTCGAAGAGCCCCTTCTCAAGCGGATAGGCGTCAATGACTTCCTTCAGCGTCACCTTCTGCCGCGTCTCGAGCATGTCCTCGATATGCGCTCGAAGGACCGCCTTATCCACGTAGACCTGATTGAAAATCGCCTCCAGACTCCCCACGTGTTCCCCCACCGTGAGCGCGTCTTGAGCGATCTCCATCTGCGCGGGCGGCATGCGGAGCGGCCGCTCCATCGGAAGAGAAATCGCCGGTGCGGCTTCATCAAGCCACATAAATTCCTTCTCCCGTTTCAGCTCTCTCCCCTTCATCGCGAGCGCTTTCTTTTCGATTTCCTTCACCTGGAAATAGATATTTTTCTTTTCCTCCAGATTGTTCTCATTGACATACCAGCGGATCTGCTCCGATAGCTTGCCGATCGTCTGCTGCACGTCTTCTGCGCCGTCCACCCACGCACGGCGCACGTGGAGCGGATTGTAGCGGTTCGTCTCACCGGCAAGTGCCTTCAGGCGGAGGATCTTTCGCATCGTCTGATCGAAATCCTCCTGTTGCGAGGACGCCATCAGGTAGTCGAAGAAGGCGGAAAAGCTCTTGCCCTGCTCCGATTCTTCGATGATTTCCCTGTCCGCGATGAACTGCGAGAGCAGCGCCCCCTTGCCCTGCTCCCACTCGTTCACTTCATTGCGAAAATCATTGTAGATGCCCTGAAATTTATCTTTGACCTCTCGGAAATCAGAAAGAATCCCTGCCGCGATGTCCATGGCTTCCATGAAGCGCTCCTTGATCTGCACTTCATCTAAGACTTCGACTTCCCCGCCTTCGCGGAGCCGACGGATCTTCTCATCGATCTCCGCCCGCTGCTTTCTAAGGTAGTCCAAGCGCGCCTTCTTATCCGGATTCGCCTTATGCTCGATCTCGTGCAAGATATTGAAGAACGTGTGGAGGCGCGACTCCGTCCCGATGAAGCTCCGACTGCGCAGATTTTCCAGCCACTCTACGGCCTTCTGCCCCGAAGTCGTGAGGTCATAGTATGTCATGTGGTTTCGATAGAAACGGCGAAGCCAGCGGTGCTCCTCATCCGACCACCGGCGCAGATACTGCTTCGCTTCCCCCTCGAGCGCTTCCTCCTCCGGCTGCGGCTCCTTCGCTAGGGCATGCTTCTCTTTCAGAAATGGACGCATGTCCATCAAAAGACGTGCTTCCGGCAGATTTCTCACATTGCCCGCCAAAAATTCCTGATAAAAAAAGGCACAGCAGAAAGCTGCATCATCAGAAGCGAGAAGCTTCCATGAAGCATTGCTGTGTCTCATCAAGGCAAGCGCATCCAAAGCCATAAACCGATCCTGTGCCATAGAAGTCACCTTTATGTTGATCTTACAATACATATGAACTGGCGCTGCACCTTCCATTCTCGTTCATAGTGAAAATGGAAGCTGCAGCGTACAAAATCAAAAGCGTCACGGAGTATACATCTTGGCGATGCCCGCTTGAGACTGGGAGTCTTGGAGACGTTAACTACAGATATCTGACATCTGATGTCTAACGTCTCTAAGTCTCCCAGTCTCCAGTCACTAGTCACAGACCACCGACCACTACTTTTCCCATTCCAATTCCAGCAGGCGGAAGCGGTGATCCGCGCTGTGCTTCTGCAGAAGATAGATATCCTTTCCCTGCTCTTCATTCTGACGAAGCGCTTCCTCCGCTTCATAGCGGATGTCATTCAGCTGGTCATCATAGCAGGACGCCTCGATATTCATCATCCGTCCCTGCAGGTCGGTGATCAAAAACTGCTGATAAATGACCATGCCGAGCAGCATGGCCATGATAAGGTAGAGATATTTACGTTCTCTCCACTGTATTTTCCTTTTCCAGTGTTCCATGGAAATCCTATTTCCTCATCATATCATCGATCTTACGCGGGTCATTCAAAAGCGTCAGATGGTCTTTTGTGAATTCGATCCAGAGGCGGGCAGCGCGGGAGAGGTAGCGGCCCTTCTTCCAAATGGCATAGAGGTGATGCGTCATGCGCGGCTCTGTCATCACACGGGTGACGACCTTGTTTTCCTCGCTGTTTGCCGGGCACAGGCGCGACGGCAGGATCGCAACGCCAAGGCCGCTTGCGACCGTCTGCAGCATCAGCTCACGCTGGCTCGTCTCGAATACGATCTTCGGCGTGAAGCCGATCTTTTTGCAGTTCGACATGATGTCATCATGCATATTGAAATCATCGCGGTACAGCACGAGCGGATAGTCCGCGAGCAGCTTCATCGGGACGACATGGTGCTCTTCGAGCGGATAGCCCTTCGGCATGACGACGCACATCTCATCCTCCGAAAGGAAGAAGGACTCGAATTCGTTATTCGGAATGGTGCAGATGATGCCGACGTCGATGATCCCCTCCTGGACAGAGGTCTCGATGACCTTCGAACCGTGCTCATAGAGCTTGATGGCGATCTGCGGATAGCTCTTCTTGAATTCGCCCAGAAGCTTTGCAAAGACATGCGCATCGGTGATCGGCGGCAGCCCGATCTCGATGGTATCCTGCTTCAGGTTGAATTCATTTTCAAAATCCGACTTCAGATGTTCAAAAATAAAAAGGCACCGCTTCGCATAGTTCAGGAAAATGGTCCCCGGCGCTGTGATCTCTACCGTCTTTGCGTTGCGGATGAAAAGCACGACCCCCAGCTCATCCTCCAGCGACTTGATCATGCGGCTGATGGCGGACTGGGAAATATGAAGATTGCGCGCTGCTTTCGAGAAGCTCTTCTGTTCAGCGACCTCCATGAAATATTTCAGATGACGATAATCCATTGTGATCCTCCATGAAAGAGTAAAAAGAAAGATAAGGGGGCATCTTCAGGATGAGTCCGCGAGGCGGGCCGACTTTGAACCCATGTCGGAGAAGCTCCGCCGGTTCCAAGGGGCACGATGCTCCGCATAAAAAACAGCAGTACGCTCATCAGCTGCTCTTGATCTCTTGATCTCTTTCTCCTTCTCATTTTCTTGTGAAATCCATATCTTTATTCTATAATAGAAATGTATCTATTCGGATGCCCTGGAAATGTCCATGGTCTATGACTTAGTATAGAATAAAGTGAATCCATCTATGCAAAATTATCATAAAACCATTGTACCTAATTTTCAGGTATCTTGCAAGGGAAGAGTAAAGGCAAAGGTATAAAAGCCATGTGACTGATGAGCAGGAATCCGTGGCCGGAAAGGCACCGCCTTTCTCATCCTTCATCTCCTCTGCTCCCCTTGAACAGATTTTCCATACAAAGGAGTGTTGATCTGTGAGAAATGTAAAAACAATGGATGGCAACACAGCTGCTGCGTATATTTCCTACGCATTCACAGAAGTAGCTGCTATTTATCCGATCACCCCTTCCTCGCCGATGGCGGAAGAAGTGGATGAATGGGCCGCTCACGGCAAGAAGAATATTTTCGGTGACACCGTACACGTCGTCGAAATGCAGGCAGAAGGCGGCGCAGCCGGCGCATTCCATGGCTCTTTGCAGAGCGGTGCGCTGACTACCACCTATACGGCCTCTCAGGGCATGCTGCTCATGGTACCGAACATGTACAAAGTCGCAGGCGAATTGCTCCCGGGCGTTTTCCACATCGCAGCGAGAGCTCTTGCAAACCACGCACTCTCCATCTTCGGTGACCATCAGGACGTCATGAGCGCACGTGCGACAGGCTGCGCGATGCTGGCAGAAGCAAATGCCCAGGAGATCATGGACCTCGCAGGCGTTGCCCATCTTGCTGCCATCAAAGGCCGCGTACCTTTCATCAATTTCTTCGACGGCTTCCGCACGAGCCATGAGATCCAAAAGGTCGAGGTCATGGGCTATGAAGAGCTCGCTCCGCTCATCGACCAGAAAGCCCTTGCGGACTTCAGAGCCCGCGCTCTCAATCCGGATCATCCGGTCATCCGCGGCACCGCAGAAAACCCGGACGTTTACTTCCAGCACTGCGAAGCAGCGAACCCCTTCTACAATGCCCTCCCAGACATCGTTCAGGACTACATGGATGAGATCTCCAAGATCACCGGCAGAAGCTACCATCTCTTCGACTACTACGGCGCAGCCGATGCTGACCGCATCATCATCGCGATCGGCTCTGTCACCGACATCTGCAAGGACGTCACCGATGCGCTCAATGCCCACGGCGAAAAAGTCGGCGTGCTGAATGTACACCTCTACCGCCCATTCTCTGTCAAGCACTTCCTTGACCAGATCCCATCGACCGTCAAGAAGATCGCCGTCCTCGACCGCACCCGTGAACCGGGCGCCATCGGCGAACCGCTCTACCTGGATGTCGTATCTGCGATCGCCTCCTCCGGCCGCGCCATCAAAGTCTGCGGCGGCCGCTACGGCTTAGGCTCGAAGGACGTCATTCCGGAAGACATCATGGCTGTCTATGAACACCTGAAGGAAGAGACCCCGCGCCACAACTTCACGCTCTCCATCAAAGACGACGTGACGAACCTCTCCCTCGCTCCGCTCCCGGTACCGGAAATCCCGTCCAAGCTCGTCTCCTGCAAATTCTGGGGCTTCGGCTCTGACGGCACCGTCGGTGCGAACAAGAGCGCCATCAAGATCATCGGCGACCACACCGATCTCTATGCGCAGGGCTACTTCGCCTATGACTCCAAGAAATCCGGCGGCGTCACCATCTCCCATCTGCGCTTTGGCCCCGATCCGATCAGAAAGCCTTACCTCATCCGCAAAGCTGACTACATCGCCTGCCACCGTCCGTCCTACATCTATAAATACGACCTTCTCCGCGGCTTCAAGCCGGGCGGCATCTTCCTTCTGAACTCCCCATGGAGAAAAGAAGATCTGGACCGCGTCCTGCCGGCAGCCATGAAACGGAAGCTCGCTGCCCTCAAGGCAAAATTCTACATCATCGATGCCTTTGAGATCGCAAAGAACATCGGTCTCGGCGGCCGCATCAATATGATCATGCAGTCTGCCTTCTTCCACCTCACCCACATCATTCCTGATTCAGATGCCGTGAAGTACCTGAAAGACTCCAATGAAAAATCCTACGGCAGAAAAGGCCAGAACGTCGTCGACATGAACAACAAAGCCGTCGACGCCGGTATGGAAGGCATCGTCGAAGTCGAAGTGCCGGCCGAATGGGAACATGCGACCACCGGCGGCTCCATCGCCAAGGTCAGCCGTCCGGACTTCGTCAAGAACGTCTGCGACGTCATGAACCGTCAGGAAGGCGACGACCTCCCGGTTTCCACCTGGAAAGGCATCGAAGACGGCACCTTCCCGTCCGGCACCTCCCAGTACGAACGTCCATCGGCAGCCATCATGATCCCGGAATGGATCCCGGAAAACTGTATCGGCTGTAACCAGTGCGGCGTCGTCTGCCCGCATGCTGCCATCCGTCCATTCCTCGTCACTGAAGACGAAGCAGCGAATGCGCCGGAAGGCTTCATCGTCAAAGACTTCAGAGGCCCGGTCAAAGGACTCAAGTACCGCATCATCGTCGATCCGGAAGACTGCTACGGCTGCGGCATCTGCGCGAATACCTGCCCGGCTCCGAAGAAAGCCCTCGTCATGCAGCCGGCAGAGACAGAGCTCCCAAAGCAGAACCTTTGGGACTATGCAAAGAGCCTCCCGGCCAGAGACAATCCGCTCGGCAAAAAGAACCTCAGAAGCGCCATGTTCGAACCGACCTACTTCGAATTCTCCGGTGCCTGCGCAGGCTGCGGCGAGACCCCGTACATCAATATGGTCACCCGTCTCTTCGGCGACCGCATGATGATCTCCAATGCGACCGGCTGCTCCTCCATCTACGGCGCAAGCGCTCCGTCCATGCCATATACCAAGAACAGCAAAGGACAGGGCCCGGCTTGGGCGAACTCCCTCTTCGAAGACAACGCGGAATATGGCCTCGGCATGCACCTCGGTGAAGCGAAGCTCAGAAGCCGCCTGACCGAAAAGCTCGAAGCTCTCCTCCCGGCAGCGGAAGGCAATGTCAAGACCGCCATGGAAGAATGGCTCGCCAAGAAAGACCTCGGCGAAGGCACGAGAGACCGCGCCGACAAGCTCGATGCGGCCCTCACCGCTGCAGTTTCCGCGCATCCGGAATACAAAGAACTGCTGGATCTCAAGGATCACTTCGTCAAGAAATCCCAGTGGATCTTCGGCGGCGACGGCTGGGCATACGATATCGGCTTCGGCGGCCTCGATCAGGTCCTCGCTTCCGGCGAAGATGTGAATGTCCTCGTCCTCGATACCGAAGTCTACTCCAATACCGGCGGACAGTCCTCCAAGTCCACTCCGGCTGCTGCCATCGCCAAATTCGCAGCCTCCGGCAAGAAGACCAAGAAGAAAGACCTCGGCATGATCGCCGTCTCCTACGGCTACATCTACGTCGCACAGATCGCTCTCGGTGCTGATATGAATCAGGCCTTCAAAGCCATCAGCGAAGCAGAAGCCTATCCGGGACCGTCCCTCATCATCGCCTATGCGCCATGCATCAACCACGGCCTCAAAGCCGGCATGGGCAAATCCTCCGAAGAAGAGAAACGCGCCGTCGAATGTGGCTACTGGTGCAACTGGCGCTACAACCCAGAGCTTCTGGAACAGGGCAAGAATCCGTTCCACCTCGACAGCCGCGAACCGAAAGGCAACTTCCGCGACTACCTCATGGGCGAAGTCCGCTTCGCATCTCTGGCGAAGCTCTTCCCAGACAAAGCGGAAGAACTCTTCGAAAAGACCGAACGCGATGCCAAACAGCGCCGTGAAAACTACGTCCGCATCCAGAAATCCTATGACCAGGAGATCGCAGATCGCAAAGCCAAAGAAGAAAAATAATTCTCACGCTGCGTAATACGAAAGCGTAAACAAAGGGGCCGCTGACTCAAAGAGTCAGCGGCCCCTTTCGCGTGGGACTTCCGGGATAAAGAGTGACTAGTGGCTAGTGACTGGTGACTAAAAACCAGGAGACATCAGACTCTCTCGTATCGTCATTGAAAGCGTTGCCGAGAAATCTTTCTTGCAGTCCGATAAACGACGCATGTGTGAAAGCAGGGATTGGGAGTATCAAGTGACTGGTGACTTGAATACTACTTTCGGGCATCGCCACCATCTATACTCCGCGGCGTTTCTATATTTTATGCACCGCACCACTTCATACCCGAACTCATTTTCTTCTTGCATCTTACGCAAGACTATGGCATAATAGTCTGCGTCAACGATTTATGGGCGATTAGCTCAGCTGGGAGAGCGTCTGCCTTACAAGCAGAATGTCAGCAGTTCGATCCTGTTATCGCCCACCAAAAAGAAAGCGTCATGTGCTTCGCGCCGTGATGCTTTTTTTCTTGCCCTTTCCCTCCCACCTTATTTATCATTTAACCTCCTGCATCCGCGCTCACGATCATTTGCGCGTCGCTTTGCTCCTTCAAATGATGTTCGCTGCGGAGCCAGTTCGATCCTGTGATCGCTCACAAAAAAGTCTATTGCATCTCACCCCCTAAAGGGGTATAATACGTAAATATATGGGGCATTAGCTCAGCTGGGAGAGCGCAAGGTTCGCAATCTTGAGGTCAGGGGTTCGATCCCCCTATGCTCCACCAAAATAATATAATCCGAACCTTTTACCAATTGGTCATGGGTTCGGATTTGTTGTTTTAATGGAAGAAATTGAAGACTGGTAATGGAAAAGCCGGGAGGACTGCCGATTATTGCAATCCTCCCGGCTTCTTTATGTAGATGCACAGTCCGTATTCTCTTTCTTTGCTTTCCAATCGGCAAATACCTTTTTACCGTCTTCACTTTCGTAGTACTTCTGAATTACCGGAAGCAGACTCCGGGCCAGCGATTCAAAGACGTATTCCGGAATTTCGGTTGCATCCACGCTGTTTGGGATATTCGTTTTTTCTGCGTTCACATGGTCCCCCCTTTATCGCTTCTGTAGGCGCATAGACACGCTTTGCTGAGTTGTTATGGGAAAAGACATTCCTTTGTGATTTGCGCTACTTGCAGAGCAAAAAAATTCTTTGTTTTCGACCTTTAGCCGGACGGTTTTGCACCATCCTCTTTCGGCTGAATGAGTTTTGCGTCCACCGGGTAGTTCAGCATGATGAGGGCGGGCTTGCCCAGGCCCTGCTTGCGCCGAACGATCAAATCGCTGTACTCCAATTCCTGGAAGATTCGCGTGGCGCTCTAGCGGCTGTGGTGGAGCTTTGTCTGTGCCTGCTCCAAGGTGAAGTACAGCCGGATCGTGCCGTTTGGCCAGGCGTAGCCGTTCTGCCAGGAAATGCTGGCTCTGTCCAGCAGCAGCGCGCAGAGCACCGTTGCGTCGTTGCTGATGTTCCGCAGGGCTTCGTCTTGGAGAAGAAACCTTGGGAGCGGTACATAGGATGCCGCCGGGCTCTGCGTCGTGAGCCTTGCAAAAAGTTTTCATCTGACCTCCTGTACCATCCATCAATCCATTTTTGTGTTGATTGATAGATTGATTCTCTTGTATCTTGATTTATTTCTTATTAGTTAGAGGATGAAATCCAGGGATGAAATCCAGCCCCGATAAGCGGCACGAAAACCGTCGTCCTGAAATCTAGGTGGAACGCTCCGGAGCGTCAGCTTATCCATCGTCCGGAAAACCGGTGACGGAAAACACACACACGAACCCCCCCATTGTGGTCAAAGCTCCTCCCTCTGCTGCACTTTCAGCAGCTCCCAGATCTCGCTTGCCGTGCTTTCAGCTCGGCAACATCGGCATCGTAGAAATGCCTGGTGCTGTTGATGCGACGGCAAATCTGGTTGATGTTCGAGGCGAAACGGCTGACGAATGAGCGGTTCAGCCTTGCAGCCGATACGCCCATTTTGATTTTTGGGGAATCCCCACATCCCTTTCATGTCTGAATTGAAAATACTTCCTGAACTTTTTAGAAAGCCTTTACTTTTATTCGCTTTGACGATTATAATTATACTGTGATTTTATAAGAAGACGCAGAACGGAACTGCAACAGGAATACCGCCATGAAGTATTTATCTATCATGCAAACCGCCGAACGCTGGGGTATCTCCACTCGCCGTATTCAGATTTTGTGCGGCGAGGGGCGCGTCCCCGGTTCGATCCGCATTGGCACGGTCTGGGGGATTCCAGAGGACGCAGAAAAGCCGGCGGACGCGAGAATCAAGAACGGCAAGTATATCAAAAAGCCTGCCGAAAATGAAAAATGAGCCGCATCATATCAGCGACTCTAACTCGAAATAATGGGGTCTATTCCACCTCGCGGGTGCGAATGGGCGCACGGACCCCTTGGTTACGAATCTACCCAAATCGTCGATTCGACAAACGATGACAGCGGTAGAAATACCCTCATTTGAAATGAGGATAACACGATTACGGAGGAAATCAGCCATGCCAACACTTGAATGGATTGGAAAAAGCAAGGTGATCAATCACCATCAGGACGTGCCGTTTCGGGTGTTGGAGCGCAAGTACAGCTTTGATGAAAACGGGCAGCACGAGGCGGACAACGGCAGCGAAAACATGATCATCCGGGGTGATAATCTGGAAGCCCTGAAAGCGCTGCTGCCCCGGTATGAGGGGCGCGTCAAGTGCATCTATATCGATCCGCCGTACAACACCGCCAAAAGCTCTGAAAAGAATAAGGCATGGGTATATTCAGATAATGTCGATGACCCCCGTATTAAGCGCTGGCTAAATGAAACAGTTGGTGATGAAGGCGAGGATTTAACCAGACATGATAAGTGGTTATGCATGATGTATCCGCGCTTAAAACTCCTATACAAACTGTTGGCTCAGGACGGCATTATTTTTATTAGCATTGATGACAATGAGAGTCATAATTTGAGATTTATTTGTGATGAAATTTTCGGGCGTAAAAGTTTTATTGCCCAAATAGTATGGCGTTCTGATGGTAATTTCGATAATCAAGCCAAAATCAAAAACTGCCATGAATACATTATTTGCTATATTAAGAACCCAGATTTGGTGGGACTTCCCAACGGCATTGATCCCAATGTTACAGAAGGAAGCAAAATCTTCAGAAGCGAAGTAAGGAACACCCTTGTTAAGAACGGGCCAAAGAATCCGATGTCCAAAGTTTTACTTCCTAAAGGATTTCCGTGTACAGTAGATGAGTTGGTAATTGAAAAGCGAAATAATGCTTTCCCGTATTATTACCAGAAAGCCATCATTTCCAAAGGAGTTCTGCAAAACGATGTGGAAGTAGAAAGCGGATGGTCATCCAAGAATATCCTTATTAATTATATTAACAATGGATTTCAACCCGTGTTAGACACCAAGGGACAATCTACAGTATTTGAGATCACCAAAACGGGTGCCATAGAGATGGTTAAGAAAAGAACATCTATTAGTCATGTGCTATCCGTGATTTCTAACCTTGGCAGTACACAAAACATGAGCAGTGAGTTGGCTACTATGGGAATTAAATTTGATTTTCCAAAGCCGACTGCACTGATTCAGTATTTGCTTGGATTTTATTGTGAAGAAGATTCAATTGTTCTTGACTCTTTTGCGGGTTCAGGCACGACGGCTCACGCGGTGTTAAATATGAATAAGGCGGATGGAGGGAACAGACAATTTATTATTGTAGAAATGATGGACTACGCTGAAGATATTACCGCCAAAAGAGCCAAATGTGTTATCAAAGGTTACGGCGAGGGCAAGAACGCCGTGGAAGGTACGGGCGGCAATTTCAGCTTCTACGATCTGGGCGAACCGTTGCTTATGGGCGATTGCCTGAATGAAGCGGTTGCCCCGGAGAAAATCCGGGAATACATCTGGTTCATGGAAACCAAGCAGCCCTACGCCCCACCCAGCGGCGGCAATCCGTATTACCTCGGCAAGCACAACAGCACAGGCTATTACTTCTACTACGAGCCGCAGCGTGTGACGGTGCTGGATTATGCGTTCCTCTCCACCATTACGGAAAAAGCCGATGGTACGGTGATCTACGCCGACCGCTGCGCCATCAGTGAGGACAAGCTGGCAAAAATGGGCGTCACATTCAAGAAAATTCCGCGCGATATTAGCAGACTGTAAGGGGGCGCTGTATGGAACTGAAATCATATCAGAAAAAGGTCATAGCGGACTTGACCCGCTATCTGGAACTGCTGAACGAAACAAAGAGTGACGTAGCGGCGTTTTGCCTGTTCTGGCAGGAGAAATCTGCCCCGGCGTTAGGGCTATACCAAAACGTGATACCCGGTGTTCCGAACCTCTGCTTCAAGGTGCCGACAGGCGGCGGCAAGACCTTTATTGCCTGCAACGCCGTTCGCCCCATCTTTGACGCGCTCCCCGCTGCCAAGACAAAAGCGGTCGTGTGGCTTGTTCCCTCGGACGCGATTCTGACGCAGACGGTAAAAGCCTTGAAAGACACGTCCCATCCCTACCGTCAGAAAATCGACGTGGATTTCGGCGGACGCGTGGAGGTCTACACCAAGCAGGAGCTTCTGAACGGGCAAAACTTCAATCCCACTGCCGTAACGGAGCAGTTGTCGGTTATGGTGCTGTCCTACGACTCCTTCCGTGGGCGCAGCAAAGAGGTCTTGAAAGCCTATCAGGAGAACAGCAATCTTGCCGCGTTTGCAAAGGTGCTGGGCAAGCCCGACAGCCCCATTGAAAAAGCGGACGAAACCGCCCTGTTTCAGATCATCAACCAGCTTAACCCGCTTGTCATCGTGGACGAGAGCCACCATGCCAGGTCGGAATTGAGCCTTGAAATGTTGGAAAACTTCAATCCCTGCTTTGTGCTGGATTTGACCGCCACACCGAAAAAAGAGAGCAATATCATCTCCTATGTGGACGCGGTGCAGCTGAAAAACGAACACATGGTCAAGCTGCCCGTGATCGTCTACAACCGGGACAGCCAAGCCGAGGTGCTGATTGACGCGATTGACCTGCGGAACAAGCTGGAAGAAATTGCAGATGCGGAGTACGCCAAGACGGGCAAATATATCCGTCCTATCGCGCTGTTTCAGGCGCAGCCAAAAGGCAAGGAGGACGCAACCACCTTTGAAAAACTGCGGGATAAGCTGGTGGACAAGGGAATCCCCGCTGAGCAAATTGCCATTCGTACCGCCGATGTGAACGAGCTGAAAAATGTGGAGTTGATGTCCCCCAACTGCCCGATTCGCTATATTATCACGGTCAATGCGCTGAAAGAGGGCTGGGATTGCCCCTTTGCCTATATTCTTGCGTCCCTTGCTAACAAAACAAGCCAAGTTGACGTGGAGCAGATTTTGGGACGGATTCTCCGTCTGCCCCATACGAGCCAGCATACGCAGAGCGCACTCAATATATCCTATGTGCTGACTTCTTCCAACGACTTCAACAACACCGTGGCGCACATCGTCAAGGGCTTGAACAGCGCGGGATTCAGCGATAAGGACTATCGGATTGGTGAGTCCACAAAACCGCAGATTCCCGAACAGGCAGCAGAGCAAATCACGCTGCCTGCCCCGCAAGGAACTTCCAAACCGGAAAGCACCGAGGACGATTTTGCATGGCTGGACGATAAATTGATTGAGGAAGAGTTGGAGCGGCGCAGAGAACAGGTGCAAACGCCTGAAATCGCCCCGAAAGCTGACGCCATGCTAGACGCTGCCGCAAAGGTTGAAAAGGCATATACAGATGCTATCCAGCAGACCGGCAATGATCCGGTGATGGACAATCTTCCGTGGGAGGTGCGGGATAAAGTGAAATCATTCCAAGTAAATCCGCAGTTCAGGGAGGATATTGAAACGCTGCAAATCCCGCAGTTTTTCCTGAAAGTTGAGCAATCTTTGTTTACGAACGGTTCTTTTGAACTGCTGGACAAGGAAATGCTGGCAGAGGGCTTTACCCTCAAGGGCAAGGCATACGATATTGACTTTGCCGCCGCAGACGATGAAATCCGCGAAATCGACGTGCGGGAGCAGGACGGCGGTTTGCCGAAGGTGTTCAAGATGGAGAGCGCCGAGCAGCGGTACTTCAAGGAGTGGTTCAACAATCTGCCACCAGAAAGCCGGGTGCGTCAATGCAAGGAAATGATGTTCAATCAGCTTAACAAGCTGAATATGGTAGACGCCGCCGAACTGAAAGCCTACATAAATCGTATCGTGGACGATATGGACAAGGCACAGCTCGCCGCGCTGGAGAAAGCCCCGCTGGGCTATGCGGCGAAGATCCGTGACAAGATCGAAACGCTGCTGGAAGCCCACTATCGGGAAACCTTTGAAAAGTGGCTGGAAACGGAGCGTATTGTCTGCACGCCCTATTTCCGTCTGCGCCCCTCTATCCATCCTGCCACATATACCGACATATATGCCCGTTCGCTGTACACGGCGGAGGATGGTGATATGAACAAGCTGGAACAGAAGCTGGTTGTGGAATTGACCGCCCTGCCGAATGTCCGCTGGTGGCACAGGAATATTGCAAAGCAGGATTTTGCAATCAATGGCTTTATCAAGCATTATCCCGATATTCTGATTATGACCAAAAGCGGCAAGCTCATCTGCGCGGAAACCAAGGGCGACCACCTGAAAAATGATGATAGCCGGGAGAAAATCGCGCTGGGTCAAGCGTGGCGCACAGCAGCGGGCAAGGATTTCCGCTATTACATGGTATTTGAGAATGAGGAAAACCTCTTGCCGGGTGCGGTGAGCATGAGCCAGTTTATCGACACGGTTAAGGCGCTGTAAGGGAGGTGCGTGTTTTGAAACTGCCGTATGAAAACGAACTGTATGAGCTGCGAAAGTGGATAGACTTTACAAGCGCAAACTTGCAGATGCAGTTTCTCCACACACCTCAGGAAATTCAGCGCGTCCACCAATGGATCAATGCAATTACGAGAGGAATACAAGCGGACTATCCTTTTTATGCGACTACGCTCCCCTGTGTTGCAAATATACTCTTTCAGCAAAACGAGATGGGTGCTATTTCCCTAAATCCTGCGGCATTTGGCGAGTTGGTAGTAATTGTTCGCCATATCAAAGCAGAACCCGTTGTTGTCCAGTTCTGGTCCGATATTCACCCGCGAATTGCGAATGTCTCCCATGAGTTATATGCAGATGGTCACTACTCAACCGCAGCAGAAAAGGCGGTCAAAGAAGTAGAATCTCGTCTGCGTGAAAAGTTTTTGGAGTTAAAAACCGGCGTAGCAGTTCCCGCGAAGATTGGTGATGTGATTGGCGCACTTATGAGCGAGAACGGCGCTTTCAAATTCTGTGACACAACTACCACCAGTGGCAGGAACTACCGACGCGGAATCCACTCTCTGTTTGAAGGAATCATGGCAGCCTATCGCAACCCTGCGGCTCATGCTAATCTTCAATATGAAAAACGTGAGGCCATAGAGCAAATTATGCTGGCAAGCCAGCTGATGTATGTGTTGGACAAGCCGCAAATCTAAGAAGAAGGTGAAATAAATTATGTCATATACTGTAAAGTCATCAGAAAAATTGCGGAAGTCCGGCGCGGAAACTGAAACAAAAGCATTATTATATTTAATGAACTTCAGATCAGACAGTGATGATATATACTATTTCGTTGTTGACTTCTTTAACGATTTAACCGGCATGAATAACATGGCGACACGTTTATGGGACGTACAGTCAAAAGGAAATCATAATGTTGGTCCCAAAGCTATAGGTAGAGAACTGGTAACGCTATTCAAAAATTACATGAGCGAATTTACATTTGAGACCTATATCCTTTTCGTGGGTAGTGTTTCGGGTGCGCTTAGGAAGGATCCATCACTCACAGTCTTTGGAATTGAAAACGCTAAAGATACCGCAGTTAAGCTGATTAAAGAGGGCCTTGTTGAAGAAGGTAATGCTAAGGAATATATAGATAATTCCAGTCTTACAGATACAAATATTGATGCTTTCTTGAAGTCGATTCAATTTGTGATTGACGATGATAAAGAGCCACGTGAATATGTAAGAGCAATTATAAAGCAGCATCCAAATATCGTTCCCGAGGACAAGGTTCTGGATGCGATATTTAATGAAATACGAGATAAACAATCAAGTAAAAAGAATATATCCGTTGTCGAGGGTGTCGTTATTGAGACTACCGATGAAGCGCTGAATTATTGCCGCCATCTGACTAATAATGAAATAAGACTGATGACACTTCAACGTATTATTAACAGAGATCCATTGCGTCAGGGTATTCCCACCTCTTTTATCCCGATTTATAATTCTTGGCCACCAGAGAGACAACGTGAAATTTTTGAAGACTGTCAAGGTAGTCTATGCAGGGCGCTGTTCAACAAAAATGCCGCCGATGGGTTCTGGTGCCTTTTTGAAAATACATATCAGTTAATCATAGCGCATCCCGATGAACCAGTACAACAATTATTTGTACATCTTCAGGCATTGAGAGATTGCGTCTCGCGTTGCCCGGATTTTGATGTCATTTCGCTAAAGTATTTTATTTCCGTTGTAAAGGATGGTATCCAACAATGAAAATATTGAAGGTTGCTGTAGGTAATTCAAAAGAAGCGTTTATTGAAAGCCGATTCACCGAAGGGCTGAATATTATTTCCAGTGATGATAATAACAAAGGGAAAACCATTGTTATTCAGTCTATGATGTACGCGCTGGGGAATGAACCGACCTTTCCCACTTCTTTCGAATATCAGAAATACTATTATTATGTTAAATTTGAAGAACACGGGAAAAATTATCAAATATGCCGTTCTGGGAATGGATTTGTCCTGAGTCAAGGATCGTCCATATTGATTTTTGATAATGTTGCAGAACTCAAGCGGTACTGGTCAAAACATATTTTTTCACTTCCAGCTATAGTAAAGAATCAGCTTTCAATGATTGTTGATCCTGTACTATTTATGCAGCTTTACTTTGTTGGGCAGGACAAGAAGGATACTTCAAATATCGCACATCATGGTTTTTATAATAAGCAAGACTACATTGAAATGCTCTATGCGTATGCAGGATTAGGTGGCGAACAGCTCTCGCAAGAACGAATTGACGAGATTAAGCACCGAATATCTGAGCTTTCCGATGAAAAGAAAGTGCTTTTGCAACAACACAAAATATTGAAGTCCAAGAAGGCTCCTGTATCATATCTTAGTGCGGAAAGCGATCGCTTGGCATTTGGCGAAAAGGTTGCGAATTTAGAGAGGGTTCGGTCAAAAATTACCGAGCTTCGGAAATCACGTAATGCTTCAACTATTCGGAAGAGCAAATGGGAATATACAATTAATGAGCTACGATCATTGAATCGTTCTATCTCATGTGGTGAATTGCGATGCATGGACTGCAATTCTACTAATATTTCATTTAGCACTGGGGAAATATCTCAGACATCATATTCCTTTGATGTGTCTACAGTAGAGATGAGAACTGAGATAATCAACTCAATCTCCGAGAAAATTGCTGCATACGCGGAAGAGATTCAACGTTTGTCCGCAGAAATCTGTGCCGAGCAAGAAAAAATGCAGTCTTTGATGGAAGACGAAAACGTTTCTCTTGAATCTATAGTCGCATACAAAAAAGATATTTTTTCCGCGTCAGACGCAGAGGGCAGAATCAAAGATATTGCAAATGAAATCACTTCTCTGAAAAGCCAACTTGTAGCTAACAAGAATTCGTCTCAGGAAACGCAGGCGCGGAGGGTTTCTCTGCTGACCGCAATTTTAGGCAAAATGAACGAGCTATACCATCAAATTGATCCAGATGGAAATCTTACGTACACAAGCCTTTTTACTCAGCGAAATGAGGTCTATTCCGGAAGCGAGGCAACCGTGTTTCATTTAGTGAAGCTTTTTGCCTTACAACAAGTTCTGAGGCACAACTGCCCAATCATAGTCGATTCATTTCGCGCTGAGGACCTATCAACAGGAAAAGAAAAAACTGTGTTAGAAATATCAAAGTCTATTAACAACCAAGTAATATTAACAACCACGCTTAAACGTGAAGAATTAGGTAAGTATGATTCTATTGAGGGGATTAACCATATTAACTACATATCACATATACCCAGCAAGATACTCAATGGCAGATATGTGACAGATTTTTTAGGGCTGTTATCTGCGTTATCCATAAAAATTCAAAGCTAATCTATAATAAATTTACAATTCATAATCAAAATCCGGGTTGAAATCTGCTCGGATTTTGATTATGCTATGCTTAACCCGAATCGGAGGTTAAACTGCATGAAACAACTGGGTATGCGCCTTCGCGCGTTGCGGGAAGGCATTGGTTTATCCCAATCAAAATTTGCCGATGTAATCGGTTCTACACAGTCCAGCATCAACCGTTATGAAAACGGTCAGGCAACGCCGACAGTTGAGCTTCTACGCAAGTATGCGGACTACTTTGACGTTTCAATGGACTATATCTTTGCCCGCTGCGATGACCCGCACGGCAAGCTGTATGAGGCAAAACCTCCGGTTGACGCAAATAATCCTGAACTGAGGAAGTTTGTTGAGATGTGCTTCGATCCGGAATCACCGATGAATGAAAAGCTGAAAGAAGCAATGCTGAAAATGCTTGGGGAGGCGAAGCAATGAGCAATGAATTAACCCATAATCCGGGACAGTTTGACAAGGTCATCCATATCATCGATAATGCCCGCAGCCGCGCCATGAAAGCGGTCAATGCAGAGCTTATTCAGATGTATTGGAGCGTCGGTGCGTATTTGTCAGAGCTTTGTTCTGCATCGAGCTTTGGTGATAAGATCATTGACGAAGTTGCCGCATACATTGCGCAAGAGAACCCCAACATCAAAGGTTTCAATCGTCGCGGTCTCTATCGTATGAAGCAATTCTACGAGACCTACAAGGACGATGAATTTGTGACACCACTGGTGACACAAATCAGCTGGACAAACCATCTGCTTATTATGTCTGGCTCCAAGACGGCAGATGAACGGCATTTTTACATGGCGCTCTGTGCGAAGGAACATTATTCCAAACGCGAGTTGGAGCGTCAGATCGGCACATCGTACTATGAGCGTTCAATGATTTCTGCTAAGAAGCCGATGCCTGAATCCGTTTCGCATGATGTGCGTGAAAGCATCCTCGATACCTATGTGCTTGAGTTTCTGGACTTGCCGGAGCAATTTTCTGAAAAGAATCTCCGTAAAGCAATCATCGAAAATCTGAAGCAGTTTATACTTGAATTTGGTCGGGACTTTACCTTTATCGGTGAGGAGTACCGTGTTCAGGTCGGCAATACAGATTTCTTCATCGACTTGCTGTTTTATAACCGTGCGCTTTCCTGCCTTGTCCCGATTGAACTGAAAATCGGAAAATTCAAGCCGGAACACATCGGGCAGATCAATTTTTATCTCGAAGCACTTGACCGCGATGTGAAGAAGCCAAATGAAAATCCAAGTGTAGGCGTTATTCTTTGCGCTAGCAAGGATGACGCGGTTGTCGAATATGCTTTAAGCCGCAGTATGTCGCCCACACTTGTTGCAGATTATCGGCTTTGTCTTCCCGACAAGACGCTTCTACAAAACAAGCTGCGTGAACTGACAGAGCTTGCGTTGGAAAGCGGCGAAGGCAACGAGGGTGATGAAGAAGGACTGCGATAAGAAAGCGGTCCGCAAGGACTGGATTGAACGTGTTGTCGTCCGCTTGGCCATGCAGCGCGTCATGGATGAAGAGAAGATTAACAGGCTCATCGATGCAATTCTTGTTATTCAGGAGCAGGAAGACATAACACCCCCTGCGCTTCGCTCACAGCTTGCGGAAACCGAGTCCTCCATTGGAAACATTCTGAAAGCAATCGAGCAGGGCATTTTCACGCCGTCCACTAAACAGCGGCTTGATGAGCTGGAAGCACGGAAAGAAGAAATCCTTGCGAATATCCAGACCGCCGAACTGCAAAAGCCAAAGCTGACCCGCGAACAGATGACGGCATAGTTTGAGCAGTTCCGTCATGGCGATCCAGCAAACCGTGATTTTCAGAAACGCCTGATTGATACATTCGTGAATTCGGTATATGTGTTCGATGACAAACGGTATTGACTTATAACTATCAGCATGGGACGCAGACGATCTCGCTTGAAGAGATCGAGTCGGCGTTGAGTTCGGATTTTAATGGGGCTACTCCACCAATAAAAACGATTCATGGCATGACTCCATGGATCGTTTTTTTATTGGTCTAAAACCCGCAGCGCCTCTCTTTTGTGATGCACCGCGCTTCTATTTCTCATTCACTGAATCATCGGCAGTGATCATCGGCAGTGTCGATCCACCGACAGGAATGACGTAAACGCTCGCCTTCGCTCCCCTCTTTTCCAGCGCCTGATCGACAGCCTGCTGGAGGTCATGGAAAGGCACCATATTCACTTTCCTGACAAGGGCATCGTCCATATCGGTCACAAGATAGATGGTACATTTCTGCTGCACAAGGCCGAGCGCCGCCGATTTGTGACCGCCGAGCTCGAAGTGCTCGTGAATGGCCGCGATGCGTTCTTCCGGTGTCGGATAGCTCTCGATCCAGCGGGTGAAGGGCGCGCTGCCGTAGCCTTCGTGGCAGGATGCGGCAACGATCATGATACCGCCCTCTTTCACAGCGTGCTTCGCGTTATCGATGGATTTCTGTGCCTGATAGAGATTGATATCCTTCGGATAGCCGCCAGTAGAAACGATGACGACGTCAGCCGGTTTCTTGATATCCACTCTGTAGAGGCCATCCAGGAAACGGCAGGCGTCACGATGCGCTGCGACGGGATCTCCGGCTGCGGCATAGGCGATCTTCTTATGATCATCCAAGACTACATTCACGATAAAATCGGCAGGGCAGTACGCTGCCGTTTCTTCAATGTCCTCGCGCACAGGATTTCCATCGAGATGACCCGCATACGCACCGGGGCGGATCATATTTCTGTGATTCGACTGGATCGAGGCAAGCGAAGCGCAGCCCGGCATGATGGCTTTCATGCCGCCGGAATAACCGGCGAAGTAATGGTACTCGACATTGCCGAGAAGGATGCGGCGGTCGGCTTCGGCAACCGTGCGGAAGATATCGACGGAGGTCCCATTCCTGCAGGTGCCCAGATGCACGCAGTCTTCCGGATCGCTGTCGATGCATTTCACTTTGTGATACGCCCATTCACCGGCAAGGCGCTCTCGCTCCTCTTCAGTCAGATGGCGATGGGAACCCAGTGCAAAGACGACGGTGATATCTTCCTCACGGACGCCCGCAGCTTCCAGCTCTTGCAGGACACAGGGGATCAGAAGCCAGGAAGGCACGGGGCGCGTAACGTCGCTCGTGATGATAACGACCTTTTCCCCCGACTTCACGATCTCAGAGAGACGCGCCGAGGAAATCGGATGAGCAAGTGCCCGGCGGATTTCCTCTTCTTCGATATCTGCCTCTTCGCAAGGATGAGGGAGGAGTTCTTTCACCGGATGGCTGTCATCTACATGAAAGGAAATGTAGTCTTTGAAGTATTTGATACTGAAATCCATGGTTTGCCTCCTTATACATGAGAAATGAAGGCAGCGGCTTCGCCGCCGTATAAAAACGAGCGATGTCTCCAAGCTCTTTTCTTCCATTATAGCGTTTCGGGATGATATGGCGAATATCAAGTGAACATAGAAAATGGTGAATGGTATGCGTTCATTCGATAGCAGGAGAACAGGTTTGGCGGGGCAGCCACCTACGAAGAAGCCATCTGTTCTCATCACTGATCAATTCCGCGTCCCCTCCATGGTGTGATGCGCCGTGCCAGCACGCCTCACTCGAGAGCAGAGTTTTCGCACGCAATCAAGGGTTAAGTTTGAAAGCAGGGATGAGTAGCTAGGATTAGGGGCCTCGAGTGACTGGTGACTTGAATACGACTTTCGGGCATCGCCCCATATATATTTGCGGCGAAGCCGCCACCTTCATTCCTAATTCCTCATTCCTAATTCCTCATTCGGGTCGAGCTTTCAAACGGAATCAAAGGCCGGCATGCCCCAGGGGGCTGACTCCGAATCCCATATTCCCTCTTGACAACTTCCCCGCCCCGTTCTATAATCCAATCATACGAAACAAGCGATGATGAAGAAGGGTGCTTGAATCTTTTTCAGAGAGACAGCGGTCGGTGTGAGCTGCCAATGGGACAAGGACTTTCCACTTCGGAGATAAAGATGAAGAATCTTTCGGGATTTGCCCGTTACAGCAGACTAAAGATGGCCGGAAGGCAATTTGGGTGGTATCGCGGGTGCTCTCGTCCCTTTGAGGATGGAGGGCGTTTTTTATTATCCGTATACTGACTGATGCACCGGTTAAATTGGGTGGTACCGCGAGAAAAGAGAAGCTCGTCCCATGGGACGTCTTCTCTTTTTGTGTTTTTTAAGGAGTTTTTCATGAAACGAGTCTACAACTTTAACGCCGGTCCCTCCCCCATGCCTTTGGAAGTGTTGGAGGCGATGAAAAATGACCTCACTGATTTCAAAGGAACGGGCATGGGCATCACAGAGATCAGTCATCGTTCGAAGGAATTTCAGGACATGCTGGATGAGACGAAGGCTCTTCTCCGCGAGCTGATGCACCTCGATGATGACTACGAGATCGTATTCATCCAGGGCGGCGGCACGATGCAGTTCCTGATGACGGCGTATAATTTCCTTCATACCCGCGCCGCCTATGCCGACACCGGAGTGTGGGCGCACAAGGCAAGAAATTCTGCTGCCTTTTTCGGAGAAGCCTATGATGCCAATTCCGCAGCGGACAGAAATTACTCCTACATCCCCGACACCTATGAGGTGAAGCCGGGGACGGACTACCTGTACCTCTGCGCCAACAATACGATCTACGGCACAGAGTACTGGAAATTCCCGAAGGTCAATGTACCTCTTATCTGCGACATGTCGTCAGATATTCTCTCCCGCGACATCGATTTTGGCCGGTTTGACATGATCTGGGCGGGCATCCAGAAGAACCTTGGCGCAGCAGGCGTGGCGCTCGCGATCCTGAAGAAATCTCTCCTCGCCACGGCACGGACGGATATACCGGAATTTCTTCAGTATCAGACCTTCGTCAAGAAGGACTCGACTTTCAATACACCGCCGGTCTTCTGCATCTACTCGCTGAACCGCATGCTCCACTGGATCAAAAATATGGGCGGCCTTCCTGCCATCGAAGAAAGAAACAAGGTCAAGGCCCGGCTCATCTATGATGTGATCGATACGAGCGATGGCTTCTACAAAGGTCATGCCGAAAAAGAAGCCAGGAGCCGCATGAATGTGACCTTCAATCTGGCGAATGCAGAGATGGAGGCCGACTTCGCAGCCAAGGCAAAAACCAATGATTTCATCGGTGTCAAAGGCCATCGACTGGTCGGCGGCCTCCGCGTCTCTCTCTACAATGCCGTCACACCGGAAGCGGCAGAGGCTCTATCTGACTTTATGAAAGAATATATGAGAGTGAATGGATAAAAGTGACTGGGGATTAGGGATTAGGGATTAGGGACTGGTGACGAGTGACTGGAATACTATTTTCGGGCATCGCCCTATTTATACTCCGCGGCGCTTCTGATTTTTATGCGCCGCACCGCCATTCCTAATTCCTAATTCCTCATTCCTAATTTTCCTGAACGCCAAGCATCATACCGCTGCATTTAATATAAGGAGCAAAAACTATGTTTAGAATTTTCATCACAGCAGACGTTGCCAAAGAAGCGAAAGAGATCCTGGAAAAAGAATTTATCGTCGACATTCAGCCGAATATGAAGGAAGAAGAGCTGTGCCAGGTGATCGGAGACTATGATGCCATCATCACAAGAAGCCAGACGAAGGTCACCAAGGCCGTCATTGATGCCGCCAAGAATCTGAAGGTCATCGGCCGCGCCGGTGTCGGCATCGACGGCATCGATATCGCCGAAGCCACCAAGAAGGGCATCACCGTCGTGAATACGCCGGAATCGAATACGATCGCAGCCTGCGAGCACACCATCGCCCTCATGCTCTCGATGACCCGTCATATCCCACAGGCGCACCAGTCCATCATGGAAGGCCGCTGGGACAGAAAGAGCTTCACCGGCATCCAGCTCCTGAATAAGACTGTCGGCATCATCGGTGTCGGCCGCGTCGGCTCGAATGTGGCCAAACGCCTGCAGGCATTCAATATGAAAACCATCGGCTACGATCCCTATATCACCTTAGAGCGCGGCAAACAGCTCGGCGTCGAGCTTGTCGATCTGGACACCCTTCTCAAAGAGTCCGACTACATCACCCTGCATACCCCGCTCACGGATGAGACGCGCGGCATGATCGGAGAAAAAGAACTCGCTAAAATGAAAGACGGTGTCCGCCTTGTCAATGCGTCCCGCGGCGCCGTCGTCGATATCAAAGCACTCGCCGATGCACTGAAATCCGGCAAAGTGGCCGGAGCCGGCATCGACGTATGGCCGAATGAACCGCTGAAGCCGGAAGAAAATCCATTCCTTGGCATGACGAATGTCGCACTCACCCCGCACCTCGGTGCGTCCACGAAGGAAGCGCAGGCCGGCGTCGCCACTGACGTCGCTGTCGGCGTCGCGCAAGCGCTCAACGGTGAACCGGTCGCTACCGCAGTCAATGCTTCCCCGATCACGAAAGCCACCCTGCATGTCATTCAGCCGTACTTCAACCTCTGCGAACGCATGGGCAATATCGCCATCGATCTCGCAGGCGGCCGCATTTCCACTGTCAATATCGAATACACCGGTGAACTCACAGATACCGAGACCGCACCGCTCACCACGGCTGTCCTGAAGGGTCTCCTCTCACCGGTTCTCCAGCAGACCGTCAACTTCGTCAACGCCCGCGGCATCGCAGAGGAACGCCACATCGATGTCCGTGAAGTGAAAGCGAAAAAAGGTCACTATTATACGAATACCATTTCCCTCACCATCGACACCGACAAGGGTACACACCGCATCACAGGCTCCCTCTTTGACCGCAAGGATGCCAAGATCGTCTCCCTCGACCATTTCCGCGTAGACTTCGAACCGAAGGGCTGCATCATCATCGCTCCGCATGAAGACAAGCCGGGCATGATCGGTCAGGTCGCTTCCGTCCTTGGCAGTGCAGGCATCAATATCAACGGCATGCAGGTCGGCGCTTCCGCAGACAAGGGCACGAATGTGATGGCCGTCGCCGTCGATAAAGATATCCCGACTGCGATCCTCCCTGCCCTCATGAACATCGATGGCATTCACGACGTGAAGGTCATTCATTGCGAACATTAAGGGAATGGGTTCAGGGTTCAGGTTGATGGGTTCAGGTTGGAAGCGGGGATAAGTGACTAGTGACTAGTCACTGGTGACTGGTGACTGAAATGTCACCTTCGGGCATCGCCCCATATATATTCGCGGCGAAGCTGCCACCACACCCCTGAACCCTGAACCTTGAACCTTAACCCCCAAAAAAAGGAGACTCTCTCATGATCCGTATCATTCTTCTTCGCCACGGAGAGACTACGTGGAATATCGAAGGCCGCTACCAAGGACAGGAAGACACGCCGCTTTCTCCCCGCGGCATAGAGCAAGGAAAAGCGGCCGCGCTCGCCCTCAAGGACATCCATATCGACCGCGCGATCTCCTCGCCCCTCTCCCGCTCTCACGACACCTGCCGCTTCGCTGCGGACTACCATCACCTTCCCGTCGCCAAAGACCCGCGCCTCACAGAGATCAGCCACGGCCTGTGGGAAGGCATCCACGCTGAAGAGATCGAAGCGCGCTATCCGGAAGAATTTCGCCTCTGGCATACCCACCCTGAACGCGTGCAGATGCCCGAGGGGGAAAATCTTGAAGACGTCAGAAAACGCGCCCGCGAAGCCTTCGATGAATATGCCAGAAGCTATGATGGTGAAACTGTCCTCGTCTGCGCGCACGACGCAGTCAACAAAGCGATCCTCTGTGACCTGCTGGGGCTTCCTATGAGCCACTTCTGGCAGATCAAACAGGACAATGCCTGCATCAACGTCATCGAGTGTGACCACGGCATCTGGCGTCTCGTCACCTTGAATGCCACGACCCATCTGGGCTACCTCGTCAGCGGCATCGAGCAGAAGGGGCTGTGACGCCGCTGAGAAAGAGCCTTCCCGCGGCACCCGAAATGACATCCGATCAGCGGGCATCTCCCCTTGGCGGAAAAGCCGCCGTCCCCGTCCTGAAACCGCAGCGAAAGCTGCGGTTTTTCTTGACTTTCTCCTGAAATAGTGTAATATGTAGGAAGCATTAAAAAGTGTATACTTATTAGCGAGGCACAAGCGCTCGCAGAAGGAGAATCACATGGAATTTTTTATCGATACCGCTGATGTGGAAGCCATCCGCAAAGCCAATGATATGGGATTTATTTCCGGCGTCACCACGAATCCGTCTCTGATCGCCAAGGAAGGCAAAGACTTCCACGCCACCATCAAAGAGATCGCCTCCATCGTGGATGGCCCGATCTCCGCAGAAGTCCTCGCCGATGATGCGGAAGGCATGATCGCAGAAGGCAAAGTCCTCGCTGCCCTTGACCCGCATGTCGTCGTCAAGATCCCGATGACCGCAGAAGGCATGAAAGCGGTGAAGGGTCTCGCAAAGGCCGGTATCCGCACCAATGTCACCCTGATCTTCTCTGCCAACCAGGCCCTGCTCGCTGCGCGAGCCGGTGCTTCCTTCGTTTCCCCTTTCGTTGGCCGCATCGATGACATCGGATGGGACGGCGTCGAACTGATCCAGACCATCTCCGAGATCTTCGAGCTTCACGGCATCGAGACAAAGATCATCGCTGCCTCCATCAGAAAGCCGCAGCACATCACCCAGTGCGCTCTCGCCGGCGCTGACATTGCGACCGTCCCCTTCCAGGTCCTCATGGATGCGATGAAGCACCCGCTGACCGACAACGGCATTGCCCGCTTCAAGGCTGACTGGGCTGCCGCTCACATGAAATAATTGAGGATTTCGGTTATAATAAAAGGAGTTGCCAAAAGGCAGCTCCTTTTTTCGTAGTCTTTTTTACTGGTCTGAACCAGCAAGGATTTTTCAAATATACGATCCCTATGTCTATCAATCTTTCTCATCTCAAAAAGCTGATCGCGACAATGATCCCGATCCTGATCGCCCAAGTCTCCACCGTCGGCATGAACTTCATGGACTCGACCATGTCCGGTCACGTCAGTGCAAACGATCTGGCCGGCGTCTCCATCGGCGCCAGTCTCTTTCTTCCCATCCAGACGACCGCGATGGGACTTCTCACCGCTGCGACACCAATGGCCGCACAGCTCATGGGGAAGAAAGAAAAGGAGAGCATCCCGATGATCATCCGCACGGGACTCTACCTCGCACTCCTGCTCTCTTTCCTTTTCGCCCTTCTCTACTACCTCCTCATCGATACAGTCCTCGAAGGGCTTTCCCTTGCCCCCGCAGTTTCCTCCATCGCCAAGGACTACATGCTCGCACTTGTGGGCGCATTCCTTTTTGAAATGCTCGCGATGCCGCTGCGCTCACTGACCGACACGGTGGGAGCGACGACGATCTCCATGCGTCTCTTCCTCCTCGCCCTCCCGGTGAACGGCCTTCTGAACTACGCCTTCATCTTCGGGAAATGGGGAGCTCCCGCCCTGGGCGGTGTCGGAGCCGGCATTGCGACTCTTCTTACCTACGTCTTTCTTGTCCTGCTCTTTCTTGCTGTCATCCTGTCTCAGAAGCCATTCATGGGCCGCGCGCTCTTTTCCTCACCGGAAAGCCGCCTCTTCGTCTGGAAAGAGTACATGGCGCTCGGCATCCCGAATGCGCTCGGTGTCTTCATGGAAACGAGCCTCTTCGGCTTCATCATCGTATTCATCACGAAATTCGGCACAGAAACCATCGCGGCGCATCAGGCAGCGCTCAATTTCTCCGGTATCATCTACATGATCCCCATGAGCTGCTCCATGGCGATGACCATCCTCGTCGGCTACGAGGTCGGAGCGCGCCGCTATGACCTTGCCCGCGAATACTCCAGACTGGGGCTCCTCACCACACTCACCGCCGCAGCCATCACCATCACCGCGACGCTCCTTTTTCGCAAGGAGATCATTTCTCTCTACAGCACGGATCCTGCCGTCATTGCGCTTGGCAGCCTCTTTCTTGTCTACTGCGCCGGATGGCAGCTCTTCGATGACATCGCAGCTCCCATCCAGGGGATCCTGCGCGGCTATAAGGACGCGAAAGTCCCCTTCTTCCTCATGCTCATCGCCTACTGGTTCGTTTGCTTCCCCTCCGGTCTTTTCTTCGACTACGTTCTCTCCCACGGTCCAGAGTCCTACTGGCAGTGCATCGACCTTGGTGTCGGCACCTCGGCCCTGCTCCTCATGGGACGGCTGTGGTGGATAGAGAGGAAAGTGACTAGGGATTAGGGATTAGGGATTAAGACTCTGCGCTTGAATCAGTGTTTCCCTAGTCCTGTCCCCTCCTTTGGTGCTACAATAGTATCAAAGGAGGTCTTTTTATGAAACGAATTTCTCTTTTACTCATGTCCCTCATCCTCTGCCTCAGCGTCCTTGTTCCTGCGAAGGCGGCCGATCCGGCTGTGAATCGAAGTCTGGGATACTTCGAGAATACGCGCACCGTGCTCCTGCTACGGGCGCGATACAGAAGCGGTGAGGAAGCCGCTGCCTACGTGAACCGCGAAATGGAAAGGATCTTCCGCTATCCGTATTACCGCACCCTGGATCCGAGCGCGTACGAGGCTGACCTCTACTCGACCTCCCAGCTGAAGGAGCTCGCTGAAAAAGCAAATGCAGACATCGTCGTCATGCCTGTCATCACGGAGTGGCGGCAGGTCGTCTATCACCGCTCCTTATTCTGCGACGCTGATGACATCGTAGAGACACGCGCCGTCTTCGATATCTATTCCTATAAGAAAGGGGAGCCGTCCGTCCGCGATGACCGCGCGACCTACTGGAACAGCGAAGAGGAGGGCACCGTCAGGAATCGCTATATCTTCGATGACCTCATGCAGGATATCCTGAAGACCTTCCCCTACCGCCGCGTACCGACGGATATCGCAAGAAATCTCACTGGTGATCCCGATCGGACCCCGCTCGCAGAGATGGGAAAATAGATCGCACTCCGATGGAGCCAAGATGAGCCCATGGGATGCTAAGCCTGCGCTCCAGCAAAAACAGGGGCTGTGAAATAACGATCATCTCATTTTCTCGTTCAATCTGCCGCGGAGGACTTGCAGCTCTCATAGGAGTAACCGGGAAACCTTATCCCAGCTGTCTTTCATGCCATAGTCACCCTATCCGCCCCTTTCGGGCACCTTCCCCTAGAGG
>ENA-UEOW01000116-UEOW01000116.1-human-gut-metagenome-genome-assembly--contig:-NODE-116-length-47305-cov-20.772847_pt1 | contig 47305 bp, 45 predicted proteins | sample MGYA00242894_ERZ507904 | MGnify/ENA primary metagenome ERZ507904 (study PRJEB26167, sample SAMN06115426) | human gut metagenome | host: Homo sapiens | place: China:Chongqing | collected 2015-04-10... | reverse complement strand
GCATGCGGACTGCAGGCAGAGAAAACTGGCCGATTTTCTCTGCACTGGAGGGATAATACAAGGCCTGATAAGACGCGCCAGCGTCGCATCAGGCGCTGAATGCCGGATTGTTACCCGGCATTTGTCATTTAGCGGTGATGTTTGCCTGGACCATGACCGCCGTGATGATCATGAGGAGCTTTCTTATGGTGGCGCGGCGGTGGCGGCGGTCCGTGTGGGTGCCAGCGATTGCCTCGCCATTCATAATGTTGTTTCCACCAGCCGTGGTCGCGCCAGTGACCTCCATCCCAGTAATAGCCACGATTATCACGATCGCCTATCTGTAATTTTACTGACGGGACTAACGTAATTTCCGCAGCCTGTGCTGCCATGGGAGCGACCAGAACCAGGGAAAGTGCGAGTACGATAGATTGCATCTTTTTCACAGGTTACTCCTTTTATCATTGCCCGTTATGGGTCGATATCCGGAGATTACGCGATGAGAACGACGGTTGTTATTCTCCGCAATCCTAATCTCTAAGTTACCGCATTTATTGAGAATTTCTCCTTTTTCCCTGTCGTTTTTCTCCATAATTTCTTCATAAAAAAGCCGGGCTGCATAAAAGCAAACCCGGCCTGATTGAGATAATGAATAGATTTTACTGATGATTCATCATCAATTTACGCAACGCAGCAAAATCGGCGGGCAGATTATGTGAAAGCAAGGGTAAATCAGCACGTTCTGCCAGCTCTTTTGGCAGATCCAACGTTTCACCGAGAATCGCTTCCACGCTCTCTTTAAATTTCGCCGGATGCGCGGTGCCGAGGAACAAGCCATATTCGCCTGGATTCAACTGGTCACGCAGCGCACGATACGCTACGGCAGCGTGCGGCTCCGAGGTGTAGCCCAGTTCTTTTAACTCACGCATTGTCTGTTGCGTGGTTTCATCATCCACGGCTGCATAACCCAGCTCTTTCAGTTGCCAGATTTTGCGGCGGAACAACTCTTCCACACGCGGCCAGTTGTTCGGCTGACTCACGTCCATCGCGTTGGATAACGTCGCCTGAGTCGCTTTGGGTGACCACTGACCGTCGTGCAGGAAACGTGGCACGGTATCGTTCACGTTGGTCGCAGCAATAAAACGTTTCACCGGCAGACCGAGTGACTTCGCCAGCAGACCCGCCGTCAAATCGCCGAAGTTTCCGCTTGGCACCGAGACAACCAGCTGGTTGCGCGCTTCCTGCGGCAGCTGCGCAACAGCTTCAAAGTAGTAGCAAATCTGCGCCAGCAAACGGCTGATGTTAATCGAGTTAGCTGAGTTTAACCCCAGCGCCACTTTCAGTTCTTCATCATCAAACGCCTGCTTCACCAGCGCCTGACAGGCATCGAAATCGCCGTCGATGGCAACAGTTTCGATATTGCCGCCCAACGTACAGAACAGTTTTTCTTGCAGTGGACTGATTTTGCCTCGTGGATAGAGGATAACCACTTTCACATTCGGTAAACCGTAGAAAGCATGAGCCACTGCCGCTCCGGTATCACCGGAGGTCGCGGTCAGAATGGTCACTGGCTTATCGCCCGCAATATGGGTCAGCATTTGTGCCATAAAGCGACCGCCGAAATCTTTAAATGCCAGCGTTGGCCCGTGGAACAATTCCAGACAACCGACATCGCTTTCAACATTGGCGACCGGAGCCGGGAAGGCAAACGCCGCGCGCACGCGCTCTTCCAGGATTTCCTGCGGGATTTCATCACCAATAAACGCCGAGAGGATCTTCGCACTGCGGGTGACAAAATCCAGCTTCAGCATCTCATCAATTTCAGTCAGGCTGAATTCCGGCAGGTCATGCGGAAAAAACAGCCCCTGATTTTTGCCCAACCCCTGGGTTACGGCTTGCGCAAAGCTGACCTGCTCGTTGTGATCTTTCAGATTGTAGAGTTTCATTTAGTTTTCCAGTACTCGTGCGCCCGCCGTATCCAGCCGGCAAATATGAACAAAACCTTCCTGATTTTGCAGGTAGTTCTTACCCAACCAGTCGGCAACGCGCTGGGCGGTATCCGGCTTGTCACATAGAGCGAACAAGGTCGGGCCGGAGCCGGAGATACCGCTCGCTACCGCGCCGATTTCCGCGACCGCCTGCCGCGCCTGCCGGAAGCCAGGCAGTAACCGTTCACGGTAGGGTTCAGCGATAACATCTTTCATCAGCTTCGCGGCAAGCTCAGGCTGACGGGAATAGCAGGCGTGAATGAAGCCAGCCAGATGTCGCCCGTGCGCAATGCAATCCTGGCGGCGATACTGCGCCGGTAAAATAGCCCTGGCTTCTGCCGTCGAGACTTTAATCCCCGGATACGCCAGCACCCACAGCCACTCATCAAACCCTGGCACTTGCTGGCTGATGATGTCGTTTTCTTCGATCATCAACTGCATACCACCAAGAAAACACGGTGCCACGTTGTCGTAATGAATGCTGCCGGAGATTCGTCCTTCCAGCTCGCCCATCAAAGCCAGCAAACGAGTGTCATTAAGCGGCTTGCCACAGTGTTCATTCATCGCCATCAGCGCCGCGACCACCGAACAGGCGCTGGAGCCTAAGCCCGAACCGATTGGCATATTCTTTTCCAGAGTCATCGCCACTGGAATTTGCTTGCCAAGCTCCTGGCAAAAACGCTCCCAGCACTGATAAACGATATTTTCCCGTGGTTCTGACGGCAGCTTATCGGCAAAGCGTCCGAGGTTGTTGAGACTGAATGTCTCTGCCGCCTCAACCGTGACTACATCTCCGAGCAATGCACCATCAACAGGTGTCACCGCCGCCCCGAGCACATCAAACCCGACGCTCATATTGGCACTGGAAGCCGGGGCATAAACTTTAACCATGTCAGACTCCTAACTTCCATGAGAGGGTACGTAGCAGATCGGCAAAGACACCGGCAGCTGTAACGTCATTGCCCGCACCATATCCGCGCAGCACCAACGGCAGCGGCTGATAATAGTGGCTATAAAAGGCCAGGGCGTTTTCGCCATTTTTCACTTTGAACAGCGGATCATTACCATCCACTTCGGCAATCTTCACGCGGCAGGCACCATCTTCATCAATATTGCCAACATAGCGCAAAACTTTTCCTTCATCACGGGCCTTCGCCACGCGCGCGGCAAAGAGATCGTCGAGCTGTGACAGATTCGCCATAAAAGCGGCAACATCACCCTCAGCGTTAAACTCTGCGGGCAGCACAGGTTCAATTTCAATATCCGCCAGCTCCAGTTCACGTCCCGTTTCACGAGCGAGAATCAATAGCTTACGCGCTACATCCATACCAGAAAGATCATCTCGCGGATCCGGTTCGGTATAACCCATTTCCCGCGCCAGAGTAGTCGCCTCGGAGAAACTCATGCCTTCGTCTAACTTGCCGAAGATATAAGAAAGCGAACCTGAAAGAATGCCGGAGAACTTCATCAATTCATCACCAGCATTGAGCAGATTTTGCAGGTTCTCAATAACCGGTAATCCAGCCCCAACGTTGGTGTCATAGAGGAATTTACGCCGCGATTTTTCCGCCGCATGACGCAACAGATGGTAGTAATCCATCGACGAGGTGTTGGCCTTTTTGTTCGGCGTGACAACGTGGAAACCTTCGCGCAAGAAGTCGGCATATTGATCCGCCACTGCCTGGCTGGAGGTGCAGTCAACAATGACCGGGTTCAGCAGATGATATTCTTTCACGAGGCGAATTAAGCGCCCGAGATTAAACGGCTCTTTGGCTTGCGCCAGTTCTTCCTGCCAGTTTTCCAGATTTAGGCCATGCACATTGGTGAGCAGTGCCTTCGAGTTGGCAACACCGCAGACACGTAAGTCGATATGTTTATTCTTCAGCCAGCTTTGTTGACGCTTCAGTTGCTCCAGCAGCGCACCGCCAACGCCACCGACGCCAATCACAAACACTTCGATAACCTGATCGGTATTGAACAGCATCTGATGAGTAACGCGCACGCCAGTGGTCGCATCATCGTTATTTACCACGACAGAGATTGAGCGTTCAGAAGATCCCTGAGCAATGGCGACAATGTTGATATTGGCGCGGGCCAGCGCGGCAAAGAATTTCGCCGAGATCCCACGCAAGGTGCGCATACCATCACCTACCACCGAGATAATGGCCAGCCGTTCCGTCACCGCCAGCGGCTCCAGTAAGCCTTCTTTCAGTTCCAGGTAGAACTCTTCCTGCATTGCCCGTTCAGCCCGCACACAGTCGCTTTGCGGAACGCAGAAACTGATACTGTATTCGGAAGATGATTGCGTAATCAGCACCACGGAAATACGGGCGCGTGACATCGCGGCAAAGACGCGCGCCGCCATGCCGACCATTCCTTTCATCCCCGGGCCGGAAACGCTGAACATTGCCATGTTATTCAGATTGGAAATGCCCTTGACCGGTAATTCGTCTTCATCACGACTGGCACCAATGAGCGTACCTGGTGCTTGAGGATTTCCGGTATTTTTAATCAGGCAAGGGATCTGGAACTGGGCGATGGGGGTAATGGTGCGGGGGTGAAGAACTTTAGCGCCGAAGTAGGAAAGCTCCATCGCTTCCTGGTAGGACATCGACTTCAACAACCTCGCATCGGGCACCTGACGCGGGTCGCAGGTATAGACCCCGTCAACGTCCGTCCAAATCTCGCAACAATCGGCGCGTAAACAGGCAGCCAGCACCGCCGCGGAGTAGTCGGAACCGTTGCGTCCAAGTACCACCAGTTCGCCTTTTTCATTACCGGCGGTGAAACCTGCCATCAACACCATGTGATCAGCCGGAATGCGGCTTGCCGCAATACGGCGGGTGGACTCAGCAATATCGACGGTAGATTCGAGGTAATGCCCCACTGCCAGCAGTTTTTCGACCGGATCGATAACGGTAACGTTGTGACCACGCGCTTCTAACACGCCGGCCATAATGGCGATCGACATTTTCTCGCCACGGCAAATCAGCGCAGCGTTGATGCTATCCGGGCACTGCCCCAACAAACTAATGCCATGCAGGACATGTTTTATTTGGGCAAATTCCTGATCGACGAAAGTTTTCAATTGCGCCAGCGGGAACCCCGGCTGGGCGGCGGCGAGTCCCGTCAAAAGTTCGGCAAAAATACGTTCGGCATCGCTGATATTGGGTAAAGCATCCTGGCCGCTAATGGTTTTTTCAATCATCGCCACCAGGTGGTTGGTGATTTTGGCGGGGGCAGAGAGGACGGTGGCCACCTGCCCCTGCCTGGCATTGCTTTCCAGAATATCGGCAACACGCAGAAAACGTTCTGCATTTGCCACTGATGTACCGCCGAACTTCAACACTCGCATGGTTGTTACCTCGTTACCTTTGGTCGAAAAAAAAGCCCGCACTGTCAGGTGCGGGCTTTTTTCTGTGTTTCCTGTACGCGTCAGCCCGCACCGTTACCTGTGGTAATGGTGATGGTGGTGGTAATGGTGGTGCTAATGCGTTTCATGGATGTTGTGTACTCTGTAATTTTTATCTGTCTGTGCGCTATGCCTATATTGGTTAAAGTATTTAGTGACCTAAGTCAATAAAATTTTAATTTACTCACGGCAGGTAACCAGTTCAGAAGCTGCTATCAGACACTCTTTTTTTAATCCACACAGAGACATATTGCCCGTTGCAGTCAGAATGAAAAGCTGAAAAATACTTACTAAGGCGTTTTTTATTTGGTGATATTTTTTTCAATATCATGCAGCAAACGGTGCAACATTGCCGTGTCTCGTTGCTCTAAAAGCCCCAGGCGTTGTTGTAACCAGTCGACCAGTTTTATGTCATCTGCCACTGCCAGAGTCGTCAGCAATGCCATGACTCGTTCGCGTAAAGCTTGCAGTTGATGTTGGTCTGCCGTTGTGTCACTTTTCGCCGGTTGTTGTATTAATGTTGCTAATTGATAGCAATAGACCATCACCGCCTGCCCCAGATTGAGCGAAGGATAATCCGCCACCATCGGCACACCAGTAAGAACGTCAGCCAACGCTAACTCTTCGTTAGTCAGCCCGGAATCTTCGCGACCAAACACCAGCGCGGCATGGCTCATCCATGAAGATTTTTCCTCTAACAGCGGCACCAGTTCTACTGGCGTGGCGTAGTAATGATATTTCGCCCGACTGCGCGCAGTGGTGGCGACAGTGAAATCGACATCGTGTAACGATTCAGCCAGCGTCGGGAAAACTTTAATATTATCAATAATATCACCAGATCCATGTGCGACCCAGCGGGTGGCTGGCTCCAGGTGCGCTTGACTATCGACAATCCGCAGTTCGCTAAAACCCATCGTTTTCATTGCCCGCGCCGCTGCCCCAATATTTTCTGCTCTGGCGGGTGCGACCAGAATAATCGTTATACGCATATTGCCACTCTTCTTGACCAAATAACCGCGAACAGGGTGATCACTGTCAACTTATTACGCGGTGCGAATTTACAAATTCTTAACGTAAGTCGCAGAAAAAGCCCTTTACTTAGCTTAAAAAAGGCTAAACTATTTCCTGACTGTACTAACGGTTGAATTGTTAAAAAATGCTACATATCCTTCTGTTTACTTAGGATAATTTTATAAAAAATAAATCTCGACAATTGGATTCACCACGTTTATTAGTTGTATGATGCAACTAGTTGGATTATTAAAATAATGTGACGAAAGCTAGCATTTAGATACGATGATTTCATCAAACTGTTAACGTGCTACAATTGAACTTGATATATGTCAACGAAGCGTAGTTTTATTGGGTGTCCGGCCCCTCTTAGCCTGTTATGTTGCTGTTAAAATGGTTAGGATGACAGCCGTTTTTGACACTGTCGGGTCCTGAGGGAAAGTACCCACGACCAAGCTAATGATGTTGTTGACGTTGATGGAAAGTGCATCAAGAACGCAATTACGTACTTTAGTCATGTTACGCCGATCATGTTAATTTGCAGCATGCATCAGGCAGGTCAGGGACTTTTGTACTTCCTGTTTCGATTTAGTTGGCAATTTAGGTAGCAAACATGCAGACCCCGCACATTCTTATCGTTGAAGACGAGTTGGTAACACGCAACACGTTGAAAAGTATTTTCGAAGCGGAAGGCTATGATGTTTTCGAAGCGACAGATGGCGCGGAAATGCATCAGATCCTCTCTGAATATGACATCAACCTGGTGATCATGGATATCAATCTGCCGGGTAAGAACGGTCTTCTGTTAGCGCGTGAACTGCGCGAGCAGGCGAATGTTGCGTTGATGTTCCTGACTGGCCGTGACAACGAAGTCGATAAAATTCTCGGCCTCGAAATCGGTGCAGATGACTACATCACCAAACCGTTCAACCCGCGTGAACTGACGATTCGTGCACGCAACCTGCTGTCCCGTACCATGAATCTGGGTACTGTCAGCGAAGAACGTCGTAGCGTTGAAAGCTACAAGTTCAATGGTTGGGAACTGGACATCAACAGCCGTTCGTTGATCGGCCCTGATGGCGAGCAGTACAAGCTGCCGCGCAGCGAGTTCCGCGCCATGCTTCACTTCTGTGAAAACCCAGGCAAAATTCAGTCTCGTGCTGAACTGCTGAAGAAAATGACCGGCCGTGAGCTGAAACCACACGACCGTACTGTAGACGTGACGATCCGCCGTATTCGTAAACATTTCGAATCTACGCCGGATACGCCGGAAATCATCGCCACCATCCACGGTGAAGGTTATCGCTTCTGTGGTGATCTGGAAGATTAATCGGCTTTACCACCGTCAAAAAAAACGGCGCTTTTTAGCGCCGTTTTTATTTTTCAACCTTATTTCCAGATACGTAATTGATCGTCCATTGTAACTTCTTTACTGGCTTTCATTTTCGGCAGTGAAAACGCATACCAGTCGATATTACGAGTCACAAACATCATGCCGGCCAGCGCCACCACCAGCACACTGGTTCCCAACAACAGCGCGCTATCGGCAGAGTTGAGCAGTCCCCACATCACACCATCCAGCAACAACAGCGCGAGGGTAAACAACATGCTGTTGCGCCAGCCTTTCAATACCGCCTGCAAATAAATACCGTTCATTAACGCCCCAATCAGACTGGCGATTATCCATGCCACGGTAAAACCGATATGTTCAGAAAGCGCCAGCAAGAGCAAATAAAACATCACCAATGAAAGCCCCACCAGCAAATATTGCATTGGGTGTAAACGTTGCGCGGTGAGCGTTTCAAAAACAAAGAACGCCATAAAAGTCAGTGCAATCAGCAGAATGGCGTACTTAGTCGCCCGGTCCGTTATTTGGTATTGATCGGCTGGCGTCGTCACTGCGACGCTAAACGCGGGGAAGTTTTCCCAGCCGGTATCATTGCCTGAAGCAAAACGCTCACCGAGATTATTAGCAAACCAGCTGCTTTGCCATTGCGCCTGAAAACCTGACTCGCTAACTTCCCGTTTGGCTGGCAAAAAATCACCTAAAAAACTGGGATGCGGCCAGTTGCTGGTTAAGGTCATTTCGCTATTACGCCCGGCAGGCACCACAGAAAGATCGCCGGTACCGCTTAAATTCAGGGCCATATTCAGCTTCAGGTTCTGCTTCCGCCAGTCCCCTTCGGGTAAAGGGATATGCACGCCCTGCCCGCCTTGCTCTAACCCGGTGCCGGGTTCAATGGTCAGCGCCGTTCCGTTAACTTCAGGCGCTTTCACCACACCAATACCACGCGCATCCCCGACGCTAATCACAATAAATGGCTTGCCAAAGGTGATATTTGGCGCGTCGAGTTCGCTAAGACGCGAAACATCGAAATCGGCTTTTAGCGTTAAATCACTGTGCCAGACCTGACCGGTATAAATCCCTATCTTGCGTTCTTCCACGTTCTGATTGCCATCAACCATCAATGACTCAGGTAACCAAAAATGGATAAAACTTCGTTTCCGCTCCACGGTTTTATCCTCTTCCTGTACCGTATAAAGCTCGGTCACAGGAATAGCGATAAGCGGCCCAACGAGTTTTTGCGGCCCGCTGGTACTTTGGCGAATCGCATCTTCCACATCGCTACGGTAATCGGCACGTTCGACAATCACCTGCCGAATCAGCATTATCGGAATCAACAACAGCAATACTGCACCAAACAGGGTGGTCATTTTCCAGAACAGGGGGGATTTCAACATAGTCTTCTCCTTTGCAATGGCAGCAGGATACGAAGGCTATGTGGGAAGAATTTGAAGCTATGTGAAGTGACGGTGAAGTCGAAGCGAGGCCAGCACGCCACCTTCCTGCACGTTGCGCAGCGTGACTTCGCCGTTAAACAAACGGGCGACCTCACTGACGAACGCCAACCCCAGACCGCTGCTTTTTTGCCCATTTGCACGCGGCAAAGAGTAAAAGCGTTCAAAAATACGTGACAGCGCGTAGTCAGGAATACCACTACCGGTATCCAGCACCTTAAGCGTGACGTGTTCCTGATCCACTTCGGCGCTTAGCGTTATACGACCGCTCTCGGGGGTAAAATCGATGGCGTTATCCAGTAAATTCCCCAGCGCCTGATCCAGTAACGCCGGTTCAGCAGCAACATTAACCTCGGTGGGCGTAACATGTAGAGTGATGTTTTTTTCTGCCAACTGCACGGTGCGCGCTTCGCTGACGCGGCGGAATAATGCCGCCACATCAACAGCAGTCAAAACGACTTCCTGACGATTCTCCAGTCTTGCCTGGCGTAGTAACGTTTCCACCAGTGCCTGCATTCGCGCATTTTGCGTCAGAATGTTGTCAGTAAAACGAGCCACTACTTCAGGCGGCGGACCTTCGCGTAAAATTTCCGCCGCGCCACGAATCGCCGCCAGTGGGCTTTTTAGCTCATGGGTTAACGCATAAACATACTGCTCAATATAGTTTTTCCCTTCCAGCTTCACGCGCATACTTTCCAGCGCCTGCGCGAGTTTACGCAGCTCGCTACTACCGAGATCGGGAAGAGGAACGGGCTTATTGTCAGTGACGGAATCAGCATAGCGAGTGAGCCGGGCAATGGAGCGGTTGATCCACCAAACCATGCCTGCGCCAATCACCAGTGCGATCCCCAACAAAATGGCGCTGGCCCATAAAATTCGCCGCTCGCTGCGTTTAATGACCGGAGCCATCGCCGCGTTCGGTTTGCCTACGCTCAAAACGCCAATAAGCCGCGAGCCGTCCATAATCGGCGCGGCAACATACATCACCGAACTTTCGGGATCGGCAGGATTTTGCAACGTGCTGCGCGCACCATACTGACCACGCAACGTTAGCCAGACGTCATTCCAGCGCGAATAATCCTGCCCAACGGCTTTATTTGCCGAATCGAACAATACTTTACCCTGCGAATCGGTCATATAGACATGATATTCATTGCGCACTTTGTTAATGCCACCGATATTGGCGCGAAACGGGCGATGTTGTAGCTGATTAAACGCCTGCGCCAGTTGCCCATGCGTTGGGTCCCCAGAGAGCAAATCGGGACGCGCCAGCTCCGCCAGCAACGTTGCGGTGTCGATCAACGTCCCCTCCGTTGCTCTTCGCACGCCCGGTTTAACTTCTTTGACAAAAATAGCCAGTACGAACCAGGCCGCCACCGCCACCAGTAAAAAATAGCCCAGCAGCAACCGCATGCCGATACGCATTACAGGCCCCTCAGGCTATATCCCATGCCGCGATGAGTATTAATCGGTGAAAGATCGGGGTTGATGGCGCGCAGCTTGGCACGCAACGTTTTAATGTGGGTATCAACGGTGCGATCGTAGGTGTCCTGCGCATCTTCCCACACGCTATCCATCAGTTGCTGGCGGGACCAGACGCGGCCTGGCGACTTGAGTAACGTCTTCAGCAATAAAAACTCATACCGCGTCAGCGTTAATGGCGTGTCAAACCAGCTGATCTGCGCCGCGGGTTCATTCAATTCAAAATGACCAATACGGATGACGGGAGACGGCGACGAGAACTTCTTCACCCGACGCAGTAAGGTGCGCACCCTGGCGCACACTTCGCGGGGTGAAAACGGTTTAGCCACATAGTCGTCAGCGCCAATTTCCAGCCCAAGCAGGCGATCGACCTCTTCACTTCGGGCCGTCAGGAACAGTACAGGTAACGCCGGATGGAGCGCCAGTAACTGGCGGCACAATTCAAAGCCACTGATATCAGGCAAACCAACGTCAAGAATCATGACGTCGGGAACCTGCTGGCGAGCTTTATCCAGCACCGGCAAACCTCGCTCAAAGACCTCGACGGCAAAACCTTCCTGCTGCAACATGTAGACCAGCGTGTCGGCTATCCCTTGCTCATCTTCCACTAACCAGACCGTTTCCCGTTGCATAAATCGCCTCTGTTATTGCCGCCACGGCATGACAGGAACCGCGCTAATCGCGTTTTTCGGCGAACCTTCTACAACTTTGTCGGAGTAAGCCAGATAAGCGAGCGCGTTGCGTTTGGCGTCATAAAAGCGCACGACCTGTAACGACTTAAAGACCAGGGACGTGCGTTTTTTGAATACTACCTCGCCCTGAGCTTTGCCGTTTTTAATACGATCCGACAGTTCAATCGGCCCGACTTGCTGACAAGAAATGGCCGCATCGGAGGTATCTTCTGCCAGGCCCAATCCCCCTTTAATACCACCGGTTTTCGCCCGGCTCACATAACAGGTGACATTTTTCACATCGGGATCGTCAAAGGCTTCCACAACAATTTTGTGATCCGGGCCGATCATTTTAAATACGGTGTCGACCGAACCAATCTCTTCTGCATGAGCCAATGGCCCCAGCATTATCAGGCTTAAAGACAGGATCAAATGCTTGTATTTCATATTGTTACCATTTTTATCTATTACACGAGCAATTAGTTCGTCACGGTAAATAACATATTGATTAAGAACAAAATCTCAATACTTTTATTTCCGTCAAGCCCTAAAACATACTCTACTAAGAAAAAAACACTGAATGCTAAAACAGCAAAAAATGCTATTATCCAATTACCTGATGTCAGGTGCTCGTTGTTGAAAGGATGAGGATATTTTATGGATCAGGCCGGCATTATTCGCGACCTTTTAATCTGGCTGGAAGGTCATCTGGATCAGCCCCTGTCGCTCGACAATGTAGCGGCGAAAGCAGGTTATTCCAAGTGGCACTTACAGAGAATGTTTAAAGATGTCACTGGCCATGCTATTGGCGCGTATATTCGTGCTCGTCGTTTGTCGAAATCGGCGGTCGCACTACGCCTGACTGCGCGTCCGATTCTGGACATCGCGCTGCAATACCGCTTCGACTCTCAACAGACATTTACCCGCGCATTCAAGAAGCAGTTTGCCCAGACTCCTGCACTTTACCGCCGTTCTCCTGAATGGAGCGCCTTTGGTATTCGCCCGCCGCTACGTCTGGGTGAATTCACAATGCCAGAGCACAAATTTGTCACCCTGGAAGATACGCCGCTGATTGGTGTTACCCAGAGCTACTCCTGTTCGCTGGAGCAAATCTCTGATTTCCGCCATGAAATGCGTTATCAGTTCTGGCACGATTTTCTCGGCAACGCGCCGACCATTCCGCCAGTGCTCTACGGCCTGAATGAAACGCGTCCGAGTCAGGATAAAGACGACGAACAAGAGGTATTCTATACCACTGCGTTAGCCCAGGATCAGGCAGATGGCTATGTACTGACGGGGCATCCGGTGATGCTGCAGGGCGGCGAATATGTGATGTTTACCTATGAAGGTCTGGGAACCGGCGTGCAGGAGTTTATCCTGACAGTATACGGAACGTGCATGCCAATGCTCAATCTGACGCGCCGTAAAGGTCAGGATATTGAGCGATACTACCCGGCAGAAGATGCCAAAGCGGGAGATCGCCCAATTAATCTGCGCTGTGAACTGCTGATTCCGATCCGTCGTTAACGCTGCAACTCATCTAATGCAGGGGCGTCCAGATGCGAGATGTCCCCTGCGGTTTCAACAACCCAGCCAGACGCCAGCCACAGGCTTTCCTGATAATCCACGCGCGAAATAGAACAGTTACGCAGACGTAAGCGGCGCTCTGCCCATGCTGGTAATCCGAGAATCGTACTCACCAGACATCCCAGTGCAATACCATGGCTCACCAGCAGCGGTCGGCTTCCCTGCGGTAAGTCCCGGCAAGATTCCAGTGCCGCATTGACGCGATCGCTGAGCTCCTGCATTGACTCGCCTTCAGGAATACGCCCGTCAACGGTGCCATTGACCAGCTGCCGACGCCAGTTCTCTTCTTCTTCGGTCAGAGAATCGATATGTCTTTTTTCCAGCACACCCATGTTTAATTCACGCAGGCGAGAATCAAAGATGATGTCACAGCCGCAGGCCTGGGCGATGATTTCCGCCGTACGCCGGGTGCGTCCTAAATCGCTACTGATAATATGCGTAATGCCAAGCTCTTTGGCACGGGTTGCCACCTGCATCGCCTGTTGCTCACCTTTGGCGGTCAGCGGGCTGTCAGACTGGCCCTGAATACGTCGCTCGGCGTTCCACTGCGTTTCACCGTGGCGGACTAGGTATACCTGTAACATGCTTTTTTTCCGTATACTGCTGTAACGTTAATTTTCTGAGTAATGCTGATTATGCACCAAGTTGTCTGTGCGACCACCAATCCCGCTAAAATTCAGGCCATTCTGCAGGCATTTCACGAGATCTTCGGCGAAGGATCCTGCCATATTGCATCCGTTGCCGTCGAGAGCGGTGTACCGGAACAGCCCTTTGGCAGTGAGGAAACGCGCGCTGGCGCACGAAATCGGGTAGCAAATGCCCGCCGTTTACTTCCAGAGGCTGATTTTTGGGTGGCGATTGAAGCTGGCATCGATGGTGACAGCACTTTCAGTTGGGTGGTGATTGAAAACACCAGCCAGCGCGGCGAGGCGCGTTCGGCTACTTTGCCGTTACCTGCGGTGATTCTGCAGAAAGTGCGTGAAGGTGAGGCGCTTGGTCCCGTGATGTCGCGTTATACCGGTATTGATGAGATTGGTCGTAAGGAAGGGGCGATCGGCGTGTTTACCGCCTGGAAACTCACTCGCGCCAGCGTCTATCACCAGGCGGTGATCCTGGCGCTGAGTCCGTTTCACAATGCCGTGTATCAGGCATTGTAGGACGGATAAGGCGTTCACGCCGCATCCGGCATTCGGTGCACGATGCCTGATGCGACGCTGCCGCGTCTTATCAGGCCTACAAAATCAATCGCTTTTCAGCAACACCTCTTCCAGCCACTGGCGCAGCTCCACGGGCGCGGCTTTCAGGCTGTTAGATCCACGCGTAATCGTCGCGATGCCCGCGCCGAGTTCATTTTTTAACTCACGCTGGCTCATTTCGCCGCGCAACAGCTCTTCGACAATACGCACGCGAGTCCCCAACGCTTCGCGCTCATCTGGCGTCAGCATCAGATTTAACAACGGTAAATGGAGATCGTTTTGGTAGGCATTCTTAAGCAGGTCGACAAAACGTAACCACTCCTGGTGACGCTGTTCTGCCATCGCTGCTGAATAGGGTGATTGTTGGGCCATAATATGTCGCCATTGTTAGCGGGGGAAGCAAAATGCCTCCCCCGGTTGTACTCGCTAAAGAGTACGATAGCATATCATAAACGTGCGGATCAGTAACGACGTCCCCATTCCGTGGCGCTCATCAACGTCGGTTTATCCCCCATGAAATAGCGGTAGTAAGCGTCATAAGCCAGCACGTTCTTCACATAACCGCGCGTCTCGGAGAACGGAATACTCTCGACAAATGCCACAGCGTCGATACGCCCGGCGCTGTTGCCAAGCCAGGTTCGCACCCGCCCAGGTCCGGCGTTATAAGCTGCTGAGGAGAAAATACGGTTATTGCCAAACTGCTGATAAACATATTGCAGATAACTGGTGCCAATGTTGATATTCGTTTCCGGATCCAGCAATTGCCCAGGGCTACTATAACCGGGAATAGAGAACATCTTCACCGTATGGGTCGCTGTACCAGGCATAATCTGCATCAGGCCGCTGGCCCCTACCGGTGATTTCACTTTTGGATTCCAGGCGCTCTCCTGACGGGCAATCGCCATCGCATAGCTTTGCGGGATCTCCTTACCGCTGGTGTAGCGTTTGAAAAGATCGTTGTAAGCCAGCGGGAATCGCTCTTCCAGATGATCCCATAGCTTCCCGGCGATCGTTGCCTGAACGCTAAGATCCCACCATTGGTTGTTGAAAGCATACCGCGCCAGTTGAGCCTGCTCTGTTTTTGACTTGCTCTTCACCAGATTGGCCCACTCGCTACGCGCGGTGTTATCGAGATTCCAGTACATCAACTCGCGCACGCGCGCCATCTCCGGCCCCTGAGTCAGGGCGCTGTCAACATTCTGCGGCGCTTTATCAATCTTCAGCTCATACTCTTCTCCGATGCGTTGTGCTGCAACCATCGGGTAGAAACCACGCTGTTGCATGAGTTGATGCAAAATCTCTTTCGCTTCAGCTTCACGTCCGCGTTCCAGCAATAAATCCGCCTGCCAGTAACGCCATTCATCTTTCTCTTTTGCTTCCATCGGCAGACGCGCCAGCCAGGTATTCAGGCCGCGACGATCGCCGGTGCCAAGTGCCATTCGCACACGGCGTTCAATCAACGACGTGGATTGCGAGCGCATAATGGCGTCATCGCGCCATTTCGCCTGCTCGTCGGTGACATCGTTGCCCATCAAACGCCAGGCGACGATATCGCGCAGCTCCTGAATCTGATCTTCATTAAGCTGCTGCGCCTGGGCAAGCGACGGGATCATCAGCCGTGCATTTTCAGCATCCTGCCGCGCCACACTGGCAAACGCCACCGCTGCCATTTGACGGGTAAAATCGGTCGCTCCGGTTGTACGCGCGAAGGTCAGTACCGTATTAGGGTTGTTCGCCAGTGAAATGATTGCCGAGGCGATAGTCTGGTAATCGGCAGGCATCTGCCCTGCCAGCACTGTTACCAGGCCAGTGTTACCCGCTTTCATCGCCAGACGGATACGCTCTAAATACGCCAGCGGATCTTGTTTACCTGACGCACGCCAGACGCTAAATAACTTGTCACAGGCGTTAGGCTGGCTCTTGCCGGTTAGCCACAGCTCTTTCGCCCCTTGCCAGGCTTCTTCACTCTGCCCGGTGTTCCATTTCGCATAGTAGTAATTACATTGCGCTTCGGTAGTTCCGGGCTTTTCCGGGCTAAAGGCTAACAAGCCACGCCAGTCTTCACGCCGCGCCAGTTCATTGACGAAACGAGATTGCAGCGTGCGAGCGGGAGGAAGCGTGGGGTTAGCGCGAACAAAGTTAGTGACCGTCACCGCCGGTTGATTCATCAGATCATCGGTGATCTGGCGGTATTCCAGGTAGGGATAAAGCGGATAATCCTTCAGTCCAGGCATCATTTGTTCGACCACATCCATTTGTCGATTATCCCAGGCCTGCTTGATTTGCGCGTAACGGCTACGCTGCTCATCCAGTGAGTCGGCTCGCGCCACGCTGCTGACCGTCAGCAGACAGACACCGGCAGCCAACAGCCGCCAGGTAACTTGTTTGGCTTTTTCCACAAGCGCATCCTCTAAGTGTAAATACATCAATGCAGCGTCATGCCGCGTAATAGATTTATGCTAACCAGTCATTGCCGTTTACGCCACGTTACGGACACTTTTTTACTTTTACTGCGAAGGTGATCGACCAACTGGGATTAGGCGGGGAAAAAGGCTACACTTCGCCTTTGAAAACTCATCATCACGATAAACATAGAGGCGAAGTCCAACGTGGCTCAATTCGTTTATACCATGCATCGTGTCGGCAAAGTTGTTCCGCCGAAACGTCATATTTTGAAAAACATCTCTCTGAGTTTCTTCCCTGGGGCAAAAATTGGTGTCCTGGGTCTGAACGGCGCGGGTAAGTCTACCCTGCTGCGCATTATGGCGGGCATTGATAAAGACATCGAAGGTGAAGCGCGTCCGCAGCCAGACATCAAGATTGGTTACCTGCCGCAGGAACCGCAGCTGAACCCGGAACACACCGTGCGTGAGTCCATTGAAGAAGCGGTTTCTGAAGTGGTTAACGCCCTGAAACGCCTGGATGAAGTGTATGCGCTGTACGCCGATCCGGATGCCGATTTTGACAAGCTGGCCGCTGAACAAGGCCGTCTGGAAGAGATCATTCAGGCTCACGACGGTCATAACCTGAACGTACAGCTGGAGCGTGCGGCGGATGCGCTGCGTCTGCCAGATTGGGACGCGAAAATCGCTAACCTCTCCGGTGGTGAGCGTCGTCGCGTGGCGTTGTGCCGCCTGCTTCTGGAAAAACCAGACATGCTGCTGCTCGACGAACCGACCAACCACCTGGATGCCGAATCCGTGGCCTGGCTGGAACGCTTCCTGCACGACTTCGAAGGCACCGTTGTGGCGATTACTCACGACCGTTACTTCCTCGATAACGTTGCAGGCTGGATCCTCGAACTTGACCGCGGTGAAGGTATTCCGTGGGAAGGCAACTACTCCTCCTGGCTGGAGCAGAAAGATCAGCGCCTGGCGCAGGAAGCTTCACAAGAAGCGGCGCGTCGTAAGTCGATCGAGAAAGAGCTGGAGTGGGTACGTCAGGGAACTAAAGGCCGCCAGTCGAAAGGTAAAGCACGTCTGGCACGCTTTGAAGAGCTGAACAGCACCGAATATCAGAAACGTAACGAAACCAACGAACTGTTTATTCCACCTGGACCGCGTCTGGGCGATAAAGTGCTGGAAGTCAGCAACCTGCGTAAATCCTACGGCGATCGCCTGCTGATTGATGACCTGAGCTTCTCGATCCCGAAAGGGGCGATCGTCGGGATCATCGGTCCGAACGGCGCGGGTAAATCGACCCTGTTCCGTATGATCTCCGGTCAGGAACAGCCGGACAGCGGCACCATCACTTTAGGTGAAACGGTGAAACTGGCGTCGGTTGATCAGTTCCGTGACTCAATGGATAACTGCAAAACCGTTTGGGAAGAAGTTTCCGGCGGGCTGGATATTATGAAGATCGGCAACACCGAGATGCCAAGCCGCGCCTACGTTGGCCGCTTTAACTTTAAAGGGGTTGATCAGGGTAAACGCGTTGGTGAACTTTCCGGTGGTGAGCGCGGTCGTCTGCATCTGGCGAAGCTGCTGCAGGTTGGCGGCAACATGCTGCTGCTCGACGAACCAACCAACGACCTGGATATCGAAACCCTGCGCGCGCTGGAAAACGCCCTGCTGGAGTTCCCGGGCTGTGCGATGGTTATCTCGCACGACCGTTGGTTCCTCGACCGTATCGCCACGCACATCCTGGACTACCAGGATGAAGGTAAAGTTGAGTTCTTCGAAGGTAACTTTACTGAGTACGAAGAGTACAAGAAACGCACGCTGGGCGCAGACGCACTGGAGCCGAAGCGTATCAAGTACAAGCGTATTGCGAAGTAATGCGTAAAATGCCGGATGCGGCGTGAACGCCTTATCCGGCCTACAAACCAAGAAATTTCAATACGTTGTGAATCTCCAGGCCTGATAAGACGCGGTAAGCGTCGCATCAGGCATTGAGCACCGAATGCCGGATACGGCGTGAACGCCTTTTCCGGCCTACAACAGCCTTAGTATCCGCAAATTCGTAGCGGGTCACCCGTGCTGATTCTTTTAAACCTTGTTTAATCTCGACAGCCTCTTCCAGAGAGGTTTTCAACTCATCAAAAAACTTATTTTATACCTCGCCTTTGAGCCGTTTCATCGCGGTTATCTCTGCTCCCCCATCATCTCCCGCACCAACTCCACGCAGCGCAGGAAACGGCTGTCATAATCGTCCTCTTCAACCCGCACGAATTCGATATTGTTCTCTTCCAGCATCTCCACCAGCAAGTTCTGGAACTCTTTGCGATCCACCGAACTGCCGAGGCTGCGTAAACCATCCGCCACCCACGGCGTGTTGTTCTCCAGCAGGATCACCAGATCGAAACGGTATTCATCAATCAACGCCTGTACGAACGGATGCTCACGCCCTTCGTACTTTTTGCAGAACGCCTGGGTAGTGACAAAATCAGTGTCAATAAACGCCACTTTATTGGCATATTTCACTGCAAAATCAATGTATTGTGCGTGGCCCAGCGCGATTTTATCGTAATCGGAATACTGCAATGCGATCTCATCACCGCCGAGGTGTGAAAAGACATAATCGCGACCATATTCCCACGCACTGGTGGTATTGAAGATATTGGCAAGTTTGTTTACCAGGGTGGATTTACCGCTCGACTCGCCACCAAGGATCGCCACGGTACGTACAAAGAACGGCTTCACTTCCGTAGGAATATATTCCCAGTAGCGGAACGGATTTTCGCGGATCTGCGCACCGCTGATACTCATAAAGGTACGTTTCGGATCGACCAGCACCGTATCGATCCCCAGATGTTCCATATACTGTGGCGCATCGGCTTCTTCCGAGGTGTAGATCAGGTCCGGCTGAATCCCCTTTTCAGCCATAAACTTTTTGATGCCGTTGCTCCACACATCCCAGCCGTGCGGATACGGCTCCATGCCCTCTTCGTTGAAAGCATGAATGCGAATATTTTTCTGATATTTAAAAGTTTGTAATAACCAGCGCAGACGATCCGGCACCGTGGGCTGCTGCGACATGGCGCTGTCTTCAAACAACGCGCGGTCGCGGGTATCGTCAAAACCCATAATGATATGCAGCTCGTCAACCTGGCTACAGGCGCGCTGGATAAGGTAGATATGTCCGGTATGCAGCGGGTAGAACTTACCGAATACGACACCAATGGTTTTCTTCTGTCGGGGAAATTCAAGCCCCAAAAAACGGTGCAACGCCTCCAGCTTTTGCGCGCTGGGGCTTTTAATTTTGGCATTCAGTAACTGGCTTAAATACCCTTTGGTCATACCGCTGGCATCAGCTACCTGCTGTAGCGTGCAGCCCTGTTGCTTGATGGCAGTTTTCAGGTAATCAAATGACGACATATCTCCCTCCGTATCTCTCATTATAAGTCGTCGAACACGCTAAGCGCGTCGGAGAGTTTTTTAACGCCAAAAATCTGCATCCCTTCCGGCGCTTTTTTCGGTACGTTAGCCGCCGGAACAATCGCCCGGCGAAAACCGTGTTTCGCCGCTTCTGAAATTCGTTCCTGACCGCTGGGCACCGGGCGGATCTCCCCTGCCAGCCCGACTTCACCAAACACCACCAGATCCTGTGGCAGCGGTCTGTCACGCAGGCTGGAAACCATCGCCAGCAGTAACGCTAAATCGGCACTGGTTTCGGTTACCTTCACGCCGCCGACCACGTTCACAAATACATCCTGATCGGCCATTTGCAGACCACCGTGACGGTGCAAGACAGCCAGCAGGATTGCCAGACGGTTTTGTTCCAGCCCCACTGCCACGCGGCGCGGATTCGCCATCATCGAGTGATCGACCAGCGCCTGAATCTCCACCAGCAACGGACGCGTTCCTTCCCACACCACCATCACGGAGCTGCCGGAGGTCACTTCATCTCCGCGACTTAAGAAAATTGCCGAAGGGTTGCTGACTTCACGCAGCCCCTGTTCGGTCATCGCGAAGACGCCCAGCTCATTCACCGCGCCGAAGCGGTTTTTATGGCTGCGCAAGGTGCGAAAACGGGAGTCGGCATCACCATCCAGAAGCACCGAACAGTCGATACAGTGTTCCAGCACTTTAGGGCCAGCCAGCGAGCCATCTTTGGTTACGTGCCCAACCATGACAATCGCCACACCGCGCGTTTTGGCGAAGCGCGTCAGATAAGCCGCCGTTTCACGCACCTGCGCCACGCTGCCAGGCGATGACTGTACATCCGCCATATGCATCACCTGGATCGAGTCAATTACCATCAGCTTCGGTTGCTCTTCTTCGGCAATCAGGCAGATCTGCTCGATGCTGGTTTCCGACAACATATTGAGATTGTCAGTCGGCAGGCCAAGGCGATGAGCGCGCATTGCCACCTGTTGCAGCGACTCTTCGCCGGTGACATACAGCGTTTTCATCTGCTGGGCCAGTTTGCACAGCGTTTGCAGCAACAGCGTGGATTTCCCCGCACCAGGGTTACCGCCAATCAGAATGGCACTTCCTGGCACCACGCCGCCGCCTAGTACGCGGTCGAACTCTTTAAATCCGGTGGAAAAACGCGGCAGCTCTTCAAGGCTGATATCGGAGAGTTTCTGGACTTTTGCCACCCCGGCGCTACCGGCATAGCCGCTGAGACGCTCGTTACGCGCCACCGTTGGCGACGCAGCAAGACGCACCTCGGTGATGGTGTTCCAGGCATGACAGGCACTGCACTGCCCCTGCCAGCGCGGATAATCGGCCCCGCATTCATTACAAACAAAGGCGCGTTTTGGAGCTTTTGCCACGGTGTACCTCGTTAATGCTGTGCCGCCCGCAGGATGGCGGGCGAGCAATTACTTCTGATTCAGGCTGCCTGAGAGGATGCAGAATACCCCCATCAGGTCAGCGTGACGGATGGTGACTTCCGCCTTTTCATTCACTTTTGGCTTGGCATGGTAGGCAATCCCCAGCCCTGCTGCTTTGATCATCGGCAGGTCATTAGCTCCATCGCCAATCGCCACGGTCTGCGCCAGCGGGATTTCATACTCCTGCGCGAGGCGAGTCAAAGTTTTCGCTTTGTACTGCGCGTCTACGATGTCGCCGATCACATTGCCGGTAAATTTACCGTCCATGATCTCCAGTTCATTGGCTACCACGGCGGTCAGGCGCAGCTTGTCGCGCAGATATTCAGCAAAGAAAGTAAAGCCGCCGGAGGCAATCGCCACTTTCCAGCCCAGCGTTTCCAGCTTGAGCACCAGTTGCGTTAAGCCTGGCATCAGCGGCAGATTTTCACGCACCTGTTGCAGAATATTGGCGTCAGCGCCTTTCAGCGTCGCCACACGGCTGCGCAGGCTGGCGGTAAAATCGAGTTCGCCGCGCATCGCCCGTTCGGTTACTTCCGCCACCATCTCGCCCGTTCCGGCCAGTTTGGCAATTTCATCAATACATTCAATCTGGATGGCGGTGGAATCCATGTCCATCACCAGCAAACCCGGCGTGCGCAGGTGCGGGATTTTCCCCAGCGGGGCGACATCCAGTTGCGCTTCATGGGCCAGGCGCGTAGCCCGTGCGGTGAGTGAACCTGCCAGACGAATCACCTGATAATCTTCCACGCACCAGGCGGCAACAATCACCATCGCCGCACCCAGTTTGCTCTGGTATTGGGTCAGACGCTGTTTATCCAGCCCACGACCATACAGCAGCCAGCCGCTACGACCTGCGTGGTAATCCAGTGGCATCACTTCATCACCACTTAATGAAAGAGGCAGACCAGGCCATAAAGAGACATCTTCAGGCAGGTCGCACCAGGTAATGTTAGGCATTAAGGCTCCTGTAAAATCGTTCGAAGCAGGGAAAATAACGCATGAGGCTACCTTGTATCCATTGCTTCTGGCAACATTAAGTCTCAAATTTTCAAAGGGTGGAAGATGGCTCGCACAAAACTGAAATTCCGGCTGCATCGGGCAGTGATTGTCCTGTTCTGTCTTGCCTTGTTAGTGGCGCTGATGCAGGGAGCGTCATGGTTTAGTCAAAACCACCAGCGACAACGTAATCCACAGCTGGAAGAACTGGCCCGCACCCTGGCGCGTCAGGTAACGCTGAACGTTGCACCGCTGATGCGTACCGACTCACCGGATGAAAAACGCATTCAGGCGATCCTCGATCAGTTAACGGATGAAAGCCGTATCCTCGACGCGGGTGTGTATGACGAACAAGGCGATCTTATCGCACGTTCTGGCGAAAGCGTCGAAGTGCGCGACCGGCTGGCGCTCGACGGTAAAAAAGCGGGCGGCTATTTTAACCAGCAGATTGTCGAACCAATTGCCGGGAAAAACGGACCGCTCGGCTATCTGCGCCTGACGCTCGACACCCATACGCTCGCCACCGAAGCCCAACAGGTGGATAACACCACTAACATTTTACGCCTGATGTTGCTGCTTTCACTGGCAATCGGCGTAGTGCTGACCCGCACGCTGCTACAGGGTAAACGTACCCGCTGGCAGCAATCGCCCTTCCTGTTAACCGCCAGCAAACCGGTGCCGGAAGAGGAAGAAAGCGAGAAAAAAGAGTGACCCATTACTACAAGAAAGGAAATCGTTATGTCCACATTACGCCTGCTCATCTCTGACTCTTACGACCCGTGGTTTAACCTGGCGGTGGAGGAGTGTATTTTTCGCCAGATGCCCGCCACGCAGCGCGTTCTGTTTCTCTGGCGCAATGCCGACACGGTAGTGATTGGTCGCGCGCAGAACCCGTGGAAAGAGTGTAATACCCGGCGGATGGAAGAAGATAACGTCCGCCTGGCACGGCGCAGTAGCGGTGGCGGCGCGGTGTTCCACGATCTCGGCAATACCTGCTTTACCTTTATGGCTGGCAAGCCGGAGTACGATAAAACCATCTCCACGTCGATTGTGCTCAATGCGCTGAACGCGCTTGGCGTCAGCGCCGAAGCGTCCGGGCGTAACGATCTGGTGGTGAAAACCGCCGAAGGTGACCGCAAAGTCTCAGGATCGGCCTATCGCGAAACCAAAGATCGTGGCTTCCACCACGGCACCTTGCTGCTCAATGCCGACCTTAGCCGCCTGGCAAACTATCTCAATCCGGATAAAAAGAAACTGGCGGCGAAAGGCATTACCTCAGTGCGTTCCCGCGTGACCAACCTCACCGAGCTGCTGCCGGGGATCACCCATGAGCAGGTTTGCGAGGCCATAACCAAGGCCTTTTTCGCCCATTATGGCGAGCGTGTAGAAGCGGAAATCATCTCCCCGGACAAAACGCCAGACTTGCCAAACTTCGCCGAAACCTTTGCCCGTCAGAGTAGCTGGGAATGGAACTTCGGTCAGGCTCCGGCATTCTCGCATCTGCTGGATGAACGCTTTAGCTGGGGCGGCGTGGAACTGCATTTCGACGTTGAAAAAGGCCATATCACCCGCGCCCAGGTGTTTACCGACAGCCTCAACCCCGCGCCGCTGGAAGCCCTCGCCGGGCGACTGCAAGGCGGCCTGTACCGCGCGGATATGCTGCAACAAGAGTGCGAAGCGCTGTTGGTTGACTTCCCGGACCAGGAAAAAGAGCTACGGGAGTTGTCGACGTGGATAGCGGGGGCGGTAAGGTAACTCGCTGATTAAAATACCAAAGGAAGGGAATATGATCGATCTGGAAAACCAGGAGCGGGAGATTATCAATATAATGTTAAGCCAGCGTATTTCCTGGCTAGCCGCCGTGCGTATCAGGCATAAATTATCGCTTGCTGAAGTAAGTAAAATGTTAGGTATCTCGATTAATTCTCTAAAATAGATCGAAAAGACGGAACGGTTTAGCTCAAACATCAAAAGCAAAATGGCAGAAATTTATGGTTGTCCACCAGAGTTGCTGATATGCCCTTCCTGGATGACGGCTGAACATAAATGAATAGATTCGTGAATAGATACTTGAATAGATTTTATTTTCTATCCATATGAAAAATAATAGTAAATCTATAAATCAGTTGCTATTGATGAATAGATACTAAAAAGCCGGAGCAGTCTCCCACTCCGGCTTCACACGACAATCGCCTTTCAGCGAAACACAATTACTCTTTATCGCCCAGCAGAACGGATTCCAGTGCGATTTTGATCATGTCGTTGAAGGTGGTCTGACGCTCAGCGGCAGTGGTCTGCTCGTGAGTGCGGATGTGGTCAGACACGGTACAGATGGTCAGGGCTTTCGCGCCAAATTCTGCAGCGACGCCGTAGATACCAGCCGCTTCCATTTCCACGCCGAGGATGCCGTATTTTTCCATCACGTCGAACATTTCGCCGTCCGGAGAGTAGAACAGGTCAGCGGAGAACAGGTTACCAACGCGAGCATCAATGCCCAGTGCTTTAGCCGCGTCTACCGCGTTACGCACCATGTCAAAGTCAGCGATAGCGGCAAAGTCATGATCTTTAAAACGGATGCGGTTAACTTTGGAATCGGTGCAGGCACCCATACCGATAACGACGTCGCGCAGTTTTACGTGCGGCAGAACTGCGCCACAGGAACCCACGCGGATAATTTTCTTCACGCCGAAATCGGTGATCAGTTCTTTGGTGTAGATGGAGCAGGACGGGATACCCATACCGTGACCCATTACGGAAATTTTGCGGCCTTTATAAGTACCGGTGAAGCCCAGCATACCGCGAACGTTGTTCACTTCACGGGCATCTTCAAGGAAAGTTTCAGCAATATACTTTGCACGCAGCGGGTCGCCTGGCATCAAAACTACGTCAGCGAAATCGCCCATTTCTGCATTAATGTGTGGGGTAGCCATTGTTTTATCCTTATCTACATGTTTTCACCCTCTCCCTGAGGGAGAGGGCCGGGGTGAGGGCATCAAGCCGCACCCATTATCAGAACATGGCTTTGCCATATTCCATATCAGAAGTACCAAAATATTTTGCCAGAGTCTGGCCGATATCCGCGAAGGTTTCACGGTGACCCAGTGAGCCCGGTTTTACTTTCGGGCCGTAAACCAGTACCGGAATGTGTTCACGCGTGTGATCAGTACCGGTCCAGGTCGGATCACAACCGTGGTCAGCAGTGAGGATCAGGATGTCGTCATCGCGCAGCAGAGACATCAGCTCCGGCAGACGGCGGTCGAACAGTTCCAGACCCGCCGCATAACCTGCGACGTCGCGACGGTGGCCCCAGGAAGAGTCGAAGTCAACGAAGTTGGTGAAGACGATGGTGTTATCACCCGCTTCTTTCATCTCTTTGATGGTGGCGTCAAACAGCGCGTCCAGGCCAGTTGCTTTCACTTTCTTGGTGATACCGCAGTTGGCGTAGATGTCTGCAATTTTACCGACAGAAACCACCTGACCGTGTTTTTCATCAACCAGTTTCTGCAGCACGGTCGGTGCTGGCGGCTCAACAGCCAGGTCGTGACGGTTACCGGTACGCTGGAAGTTACCGGCTTTGTCGCCAATAAACGGACGAGCGATAACACGACCGATGTTGTAGCCGCCGTTGGTCAGCTCTTCACGGGCGATTTCGCACAGTTCGTAGAGTTTATCCAAGCCAAAGGTTTCTTCGTGGCAGGCAATCTGGAACACGGAGTCAGCGGAGGTATAGAAAATCGGCTTGCCGGTTTTCATGTGCTCTTCGCCCAGCTGATCCAGAATGACCGTACCGGAAGAGTGGCAGTTACCGAGATAACCAGGCAGGTTAGCGCGTTCAACCAGTTTATCCAGCAGCTCTTGCGGGAAGCTGTTTTCGTGATCGGAGAAGTATCCCCACTCAAACAGAACCGGGACACCGGCGATTTCCCAGTGACCAGACGGGGTATCTTTACCGGATGACATTTCGTGCGCCCATGCGTACGCGCCGATAACTTCAGCGTTGCCGTCCATTCCTGCCGGAATGAAACCGGTAGAACCTTCATGTGCTTTCGCCAGCCCCAGACGGGTCAGATTTGGCAGATTGAGCGGGCCTTTACGACCGTTATCAGCTTCGCCTTTGGCACAGGCTTCTGCGATATGACCCAGGGTGTCAGCCCCGACGTCACCAAAGCGTTCTGCATCTTCTGTAGCGCCGATGCCGAATGAGTCCAGCACCATAATAAATGCACGTTTCATATGTTCTCCGTACTCAGTGCTTCAAATTTAAATGATCAGATCAGTATACCGTTATTCGCTGATACGGCGATAGACAGTTGGTGTGCTTTCCGGTGCTTTATCGGCAAGTTTAATTGCCGCTTTCACCGCTTTCGCCGCGTCCTGCCAGCTGTTTTCGTCTTTCGCGTGGATAACAGCCAGCGGACGCTGACCGTCTACCTGGTCGCCCAGACGCGCCATATCAGTAAAGCCGACGCTGTAATCGATGGTGTCAGATGCCTGACGGCGTCCGCCGCCCATTGCAACCACTGCCATCCCCAGCGCGCGGGTATCCATTTCACTGACAAAACCTTCGGTATCAGCATAGACTGCTTTCGTCAGCATCGCTGTCGGCAGATACTTCGCGTAGTTCTCAACGAAGTCGGTCGGGCCTTTTTGTGCCGCTACCATACGACCAAAGACTTCTGCCGCTTTACCGTTGTCCAGCACCGCCTGCAATTTCGCGCGCGCTTCGGCGTCATCTTTCGCCAGTTTGCCGGAGATCAGCATCTCCACGCACAGCGCCATCGTGACATCAAACAGACGCGGGTTACGATATTCACCCGTCAGGAACTGCACCGCTTCACGAACTTCAACCGCGTTACCTGCACTGGAGGCCAGTACCTGATTCATGTCGGTGAGCAGCGCGGTGGTGCGCACGCCAGCGCCGTTAGCCACGCCAACAATCGCTTCGGCAAGGGCTTCAGAGAGTTCGTAGGTCGGCATAAACGCGCCGCTACCCACTTTCACGTCCATCACCAGCGCATCCAGACCTTCCGCCAGTTTCTTCGCCAGGATCGAGGCAGTGATCAGCGGGATGGAGTCCACGGTTGCGGTAATATCGCGGGTCGCGTAGAAACGTTTATCTGCCGGAGCCAGTGAGCTGGTCTGGCCGATAATCGCCACGCCGACGTCTTTAATAATTTCGCGGAAACGGTTGTCATCCGGGAAAATGTCGAAGCCAGGGATGGATTCCAGTTTGTCGAGCGTACCGCCAGTATGACCGAGGCCGCGACCAGAGATCATCGGAATATAGCCGCCGCAGGCTGCGACCATCGGCCCCAACATCAGCGAAGTCACATCGCCGACGCCGCCGGTGGAGTGTTTATCAACAATCGGGCCATTCAGATGCAGGCTTTTCCAGTCGAGAACGGTTCCTGAATCTCGCATCGCCATGGTCAGCGAGACACGCTCAGGCATTGTCATATCGTGGAAGAAAATGGTCATCGCGAGGGCGGCAATCTGCCCTTCGGAGATAGTGTTGTCGCGAATGCCGTTGATAAAGAAACGAATTTCTTCATCGCTCAGCGCATGACCATCACGTTTTTTACGAATAATTTCTTGTGCGAGAAACAAGGTAACCTCCCGAGGAAAAGAGTATGAGGCGGCTTTTGCCGGATGCGTCTACGCCTTATCCGGCCTACGGGTAGATACGTCTCGTAGGCCTGATAAGCGCAGCGCATCAGGCGTAAAGCATCTTACTTAGTAGCTGCTGGCGCTCTTACCGTCACCGTGGCCCAGCGCTTTCAACAGGCTTGCCAGCAGGCTGGAAGCACCAAAGCGGTAGTGACGCGCATCTGCCCAGTCAGCACCGAACAGTTCATCTGCGATGGCGAGATATTTCTGCGCATCTTCCGCAGTACGCACGCCGCCCGCTGGTTTGAAACCAACGGTTTTTTCTACGCCCATATCACGGATCACTTCCATCATGATGCGCGCGCTTTCCGGCGTCGCGTTCACAGCCACTTTACCGGTAGAGGTTTTGATGAAGTCCGCACCCGCTTTGATGGAGATTTCAGACGCTTTACGGATCAGCGCTTCGTCTTTCAGTTCGCCGGTTTCGATGATCACTTTCAGCAGTACATTCGCTGCCGCGCAAGCCTCTTTACAGGCTTTCACCAGGTCAAAACCAACCTGCTCGTTACCCGCCATCAGCGCGCGGTACGGGAACACAACGTCAACTTCATCAGCACCGTAGGCGATTGCCGCACGGGTTTCTGCCAGCGCGATTTCGATGTCATCGTTACCGTGTGGGAAGTTGGTTACCGTAGCGATTCGGATTTCCGGGGTGCCCTGCTCTTTCAGCGTTTTGCGAGCAATCGGGATAAAGCGAGGATAGATACAGATAGCGGCGGTATTGCCGACCGGAGTTTTGGCCTGATGACACAGAGCAATTACTTTCTCGTCGGTGTCGTCGTCATTCAGGGTGGTCAGGTCCATCAATTTCAGTGCACGCAGGCTGCTTGCTTTCAGATCAGTCATTTCATTCTCCTGGCTTGTCGCCAATAAAATTCACCTTGCGAGTTTGTTAGTATTCTAACATCTACTCCGCAACACACTTCGATATACATCACAATTAAGGAAATCTACTTACAAGTTTGCATCACTGTAATGCGATCTGGTTCAAATAATTCACTTTCAAATGAATGCGTCAGTGGTGGCAAACGCATCAGGATCAAAGTGAACATCACGAAACTTCTTACAATGGCGCATCACCTTCGGCATAAAAGGAAAAGAAGATGCCCACTTCTCATGAAAATGCACTGCAACAACGTTGCCAGCAAATTGTCACCAGCCCAGTGCTTAGCCCGGAGCAGAAGCGCCATTTTCTGGCTCTGGAAGCAGAAAACAATCTGCCTTATCCGCAGCTTCCTGCCGAAGCCCGCCGCGCGCTGGATGAGGGTGTAATCTGCGATATGTTTGAAGGTCATGCGCCGTACAAACCGCGCTATGTCTTACCCGATTACGCCCGTTTTCTGGCGAACGGTTCCGAATGGCTGGAGCTGGAAGGCGCGAAAGATCTTGATGACGCACTCTCTCTGCTGACCATTCTTTACCACCACGTACCGTCGGTCACATCGATGCCGGTCTACCTGGGGCAACTGGATGCGTTGTTGCAACCGTATGTTAGAATTCTAACACAAGACGAGATCGATGTTCGAATAAAACGTTTCTGGCGTTACCTCGACAGAACCCTGCCAGACGCCTTTATGCACGCCAATATCGGCCCGTCTGATTCGCCCATTACCCGCGCGATCTTACGTGCAGACGCAGAGTTGAAGCAGGTTTCACCGAACCTGACCTTTATCTACGATCCTGAAATCACCCCTGATGACCTGCTGCTGGAAGTGGCGAAGAACATCTGTGAATGTAGCAAACCGCACATCGCCAACGGTCCGGTGCATGATAAAATTTTCACAAAAGGGGGCTACGGGATTGTGAGCTGTTACAACTCACTGCCGCTGGCGGGTGGTGGCAGCACGCTGGTACGCCTTAACCTGAAAGCCATTGCCGAGCGCAGCGAATCGCTGGATGACTTCTTTACGCGCACTCTACCGCACTACTGCCAGCAGCAGATCGCCATCATCGATGCGCGGTGTGAATTCCTCTATCAACAATCACACTTCTTTGAGAATAGCTTCCTGGTGAAAGAAGGGCTGATTAACCCTGAACGTTTTGTGCCAATGTTTGGCATGTATGGGCTGGCGGAAGCGGTTAACTTGCTGTGTGAGAAAGAAGGGATTGCCGCACGTTACGGTAAAGAAGCCGCCGCAAATGAAGTGGGTTATCGCATCAGCGCGCAACTGGCGGAGTTTGTCGCCAATACCCCCGTGAAATATGGCTGGCAAAAACGCGCCATGTTACACGCACAGTCGGGGATCAGTTCCGATATCGGCACCACGCCGGGCGCGCGTTTGCCGTATGGCGATGAGCCAGATCCGATCACCCATCTGCAAACTGTCGCCCCGCATCATGCTTATTATTATTCCGGCATCAGCGACATTCTGACGCTCGACGAAACCATCAAACGTAACCCGCAGGCACTGGTACAGCTTTGCCTCGGTGCCTTTAAAGCCGGAATGCGTGAATTTACCGCCAATGTCAGCGGTAACGATCTGGTTCGCGTTACCGGTTATATGGTGCGTTTGTCGGACTTAGAAAAATATCGCGCCGAAGGTTCACGCACCAACACCACCTGGCTGGGCGAAGAAGCCGCACGCAACACTCGTATTCTGGAACGCCAGCCGCGCGTGATAAGCCATGAACAGCAGATGCGCTTTAGTCAGTAAGATTATCCCCTTCTCCTGCGTTGACGGGCCAGGCAGTCGTCTGGCTCTGTTTTTGCAGGGCTGCAATCTGCGCTGCAAAAACTGTCACAATCCGTGGACGATGGGACGTTGCAATGACTGTGGGGAGTGCGTGCCACAGTGTCCGCATCAGGCGTTGCAGATTGTTGACGGCAAAGTGGTGTGGAACGCTGTGGTTTGCGAGCAGTGTGATACCTGCCTGAAGAGGTGTCCGCAACATGCCACGCCAATGGCGCAATCCATGAGCGTGGATGAGGTGCTTAGCCATATCCGCAAAGCGGTGCTGTTTATTGAAGGGATAACGGTAAGCGGCGGCGAAGCCACGACCCAACTGCCGTTTGTAGTGGCGCTATTTACAGCCATCAAAAACGATCCGCAACTGCGCCACCTCACCTGCCTCGTGGACAGTAACGGTATGTTGAGCGAAACCGGCTGGGAAAAATTACTCCCGGTGTGCGACGGCGCGATGCTCGATCTCAAAGCGTGGGGGAGCGAATGTCATCAGCAATTAACCGGACGCGATAATCAGCAGATTAAGCGCAGCATCTGTTTGCTGGCAGAGCGCGGTAAGCTGGCGGAGCTGCGTTTGCTGGTAATTCCAGACCAGGTGGATTATTTGCATCACATCGATGAGCTGGCGACGTTTATCAAGAGACTTGGCGATGTTCCGGTTCGCCTGAATGCGTTTCATGCCCACGGCGTGTATGGCGAGGCGCAAAGCTGGGCGAGCGCCACGCCGGAAGACGTTGAGCCGTTGGCTGATGCGTTAAAGGTGCGCGGGGTGAGCCGGTTGATATTTCCGGCGCTCTATTTGTGACATGCCGGATACGGCCTACGGTTCGGCACAAACCTGTAGGCATGATAAGACGCGACAAGCGTCGCATCAGGCATTATGCGCCGACTGCCGGATGCTGCCTACGAAGGGTAAACTACCCACGAACGCTAAACACCGCATACGTATTATTAAGCAACACTTCGGCAATCTCATCTTCTGGTTCCGGACGTAACTCGCAAAGCACGTCAAACACCCGCGCAGCCTGTTCCGGGCGGTTAGGCTTCCCCTGAAAGCCGTTGAGCGGCATATCCGGCGCGTCGGTTTCCAGCAACAACGATGCCAGCGGTAATTTTGCGATGACATCGCGGGTTTTACTGGCGCGTGGATAGGTGATAGTACCGCCTACGCCGATTTTGTAGCCCAGCTGTACAAACCGCTCGGCCTGTTGCAGGCTGCCGGAAAAACCGTGAACCACGCCAGTGCGCGATAAATCGTGGCGTTTAAGATGCATCGCCAGTTTGTCGTGTGTGCGCCGTGAATGCAGGATCACCGGCAGATCGTAGCGTTTCGCCAGTTTCAGCTGTTCGTCGAGTAACCACTGCTGCCTCTCAAATTGCGGATCGTCGCCGAAGAGATCCAGACCGATCTCCCCCACCGCCACCACCTTCGCCGGACGCCTTTCCAGCGCCTGCTGTAGCTGATCAAGAGACACATCGCTATGTTTTTCCAACATCCCCGGATGCAACCCCAATGCGGCATAAAGCGGTTGATATTTTTCCGCTAACGCCTGCACGCGGGCAAAATTTTCCGCCTCTGTCGCCGGAACAATGATCTTGCCTACGCCCGCTTGTGCCGCGCGTTGCAGGCTGGCCTCTTCATCGCCACTAAACGGCGGGAAATCAAAATGGCAGTGGGTATCGATAAAACGGCAAATCAAGCCAGATCCTCATTGTTAAATGTCGGGTCGTTCGCCTGCGGAGCATCGCTCACTTCGGCAACCAGCGTATCGTTGGCGACTGGCGCAGGCGGAATAACGATCGATTCCGGCGTCACCACTGGCACCAGATGGCGGGTAAGCGGCGCTTTTTCAGTTAATAGCTTGCCAACCGTGGCGAGGAAATAACGACCGCATAAACGCCCAAGTTTATAGTCTTCACGCAGCGCCGGAATCCGACTGCCAAGCGCGATACTATGTAATGGCTTCGGTGGATAAATTTCGAATATCCGCAGCTTGCCCGGTGGTTTCTCAATAAATTGCTGAATGTCACGATAGCTGGTTTCATGATGCTGCACCAGATTGACCAGCGGCTGCAGGCTACTGTCACCCAGCCAGCGTTCCATGCGTTTGAACCACTGCGGCGTGTAGTACATTTGTGACGGCACAGTGCGGATGACGACCAACGTTTTAGCGCCCTGCCTTGCCGCCTCTTTAACCGGAATCGCATCACTGATCCCGCCATCCAGGTAGTTAATGCCTTCCAGCGACACTCCGCTACGATAAAAGCCAGGTATCGCACTGGAGGCGCGAATCACATCCAGCCAGTTTTGTTTGGTTGGTAAAAAGTAATTAGGCGCGTAGTCATCCTGACGACAGGCGCACATATAAAACGATTTGCCGCTGTCAAACAACCGCGCGGCGGTATCCATTTGCAACGGCATCTGGCTTGCGGTGGCCTCCACCAGCCAGTCGAGATCGATAAGATTTCCTCCACGGACAAAGCGCAATGGATCGAAAAATTCGCGTTTTGTGGTATAGCGCATGATGACTTTGCGCGCGTAACCGGGCTGATTGCAGATAAACGCCGAGAGGTTCTGCGCCCCGGCAGATGTGCCGAGATAAAGATCGAAAGGATTAAACTGCGCGCGCATAAACTCATCCAGCACGCCAGCCGTGAAAATTCCACGCTGTCCGCCGCCTTCGCACACCAGAGCTATTCGTCCAGGCTGGAACGGCCTTAGCGACAACGGCGCAATATTACCAAGCGTTACAGGTATTCGCTGCCCCACCTCTGCCTTCCTGTTTTTGTTGTGAAAGAATGACAAAGTAACGCAATTTATTATTCGCTAAAACCGCAAAAGCCAGTCCGCTGGACTGGCTTTGGATAAAATTTTCTTAATGGTCTGAAATCTAGGGTCGTTTTCGGCCCATGAACAAACTCACCAGGAACAGAATAATCCCGACGACAAAGACAATTTTAGCTGCGCCTGCAGCGGTACCGGCCAGACCACCAAACCCAAGTGCGGCGGCGATTAACGCGATAACCAGAAATATGATGCCCCAACGAAACATAAGCGTCTCCTTTACCATAGTTAATGTCACCGCTTGATATGAGCGTGAAAATCACTCAATGCGATATTTTTAGTGTGGTGCACATCGCGCCTCCCGACAAAGTTCGGGAGGACGAATTACGACGAATTACTTAGTTTTCAGATCATTTTTAACGCTTTTCACACCATCTACCGCTTTGGCGATACTTTCAGCACGGTCGCTCTGTGCCTGGGAATCGACGGTACCGGAGAGCTGAACCACGCCGTCGGTGGTTTCAACTTTCACATGACGGGAAGGGACGATATCGTCCGCCAGCAGTTTGGCTTTGATTTCACTGGTGGTGGCGGTGTCACCCGCGTAGCCCTTCACCGAGCCTTCTTTAGCGTCGCGAACGTGCAGTTTGTCGCTGACAGAGGTCACCCCTTCAACGCCTTTCGCCACTTTCACTGCCTCTTCGGCCTGAGCCTGGCTTTCAACGAAACCGCTCAGGGTCACGACTTTTTGATCGGTTTTGACAGAGATATCGGTGCTCTTGATGTTGTCATGATCCACCAGCGCCGCCTTCACTTTCGCGGTGATGGCGCTGTCATCCATGAAATTACCGACTTTATTCATAGAGCTATCGACTTTTTGCCCTGCGCTTTCATTGGTAGTCTGTGCGTTGTTTTCCGCGTAGGCAGAGCCGGTCGCGACGGCAGAGGTCAACATTACAGCCAGCAGAGTTTTCGAAATCTTCAGTCTTGTCATAGTCATCGATTTATTCCTGTATGTTTGCTCGTAATTTGAGCCTGGCAACACGAGGTTGCATTGCTGAATAGGGAGAGACTTCACCCTCTACAGAAGTCAATGGTCGCCATCACAAAAGCGATGGGTGATGAATAACGACCATTACAGCCTCTGAATCAGTTATTAATATCGGTAGAATGACAATCGACGGCTTTAGATACTGATATCTACGCATTGAACGGTATTTAACGCCGTCAGAAATGTCATTACTTTGTTAAATATAGATCACAATTTTGAAACCGCTCGGGATATCAGCGAAAACATAAGCAAAAGTGAATGTTTTAAGAACATTCCGTAAGCGGCTAATAAGGAAGGGAAATTGACAGGGCGCAGCGGCTACCGCGCCCTGGAGGCAAGAATTAATGCTCGCGGGTCTGGTGGAACTGAACGTCGGGATAACGTTCCTGCGCCAGGCGCAGGTTGACCATGCTGGTAGCGATGTAAGCGAGGTTATCGCCGCCATCAAGCGCCAGTTGGCTTTCGTTCTTACGCTTGAACTCTTCGAATTTCTTCGCGTCCGCACATTCTACCCAGCGGGCAGTGGCAACGTTGACTGATTCATATACTGCTTCAACGTTGTATTCGCTCTTCAGGCGCGATACCACCACATCAAACTGCAGCACACCAACAGCACCAACGATCAAATCGTTGTTGGAGATCGGACGGAACACCTGCACCGCGCCCTCTTCGGAAAGCTGTACCAGCCCTTTGAGCAGCTGTTTTTGCTTCAGCGGATCTTTCAGGCGGATACGACGGAACAGTTCTGGTGCGAAGTTCGGAATACCGGTGAACTTCATCATCTCACCCTGGGTAAAGGTGTCGCCGATCTGAATAGTGCCGTGGTTGTGCAGGCCGAGGATATCGCCCGGATACGCTTCTTCAACGTGCGAACGGTCGCCCGCCATAAAGGTCAGCGCGTCGGAGATAACCACATCTTTCGCAGTACGCACCTGGCGCAGCTTCATGCCTTTTTCATATTTACCGGATACTACGCGCATAAACGCCACGCGGTCGCGGTGTTTCGGGTCCATGTTGGCCTGAATTTTAAATACGAAGCCGGTAAATTTGTCTTCGCTCGCCTCTACGGTACGGGTATCAGTCTGACGCGGCATCGGCGCAGGAGCCCACTCCACCAGGCCATCCAGCATATGATCAACACCGAAGTTACCCAGCGCAGTACCGAAGAATACCGGAGTGATTTCGCCCGCAAGGAACAGTTCTTTGTCGAACTCGTTAGACGCGCCTTTCACCAGTTCCAGTTCGTCACGTAGCTGCTGTGCCAGATCTTCACCAACCGCAGCGTCGAGATCCGGGTTATTCAGCCCTTTAACAATACGGACTTCCTGAATCGTGTGGCCTTTACCGCTCTGATAGAGATAGGTTTCGTCTTTATAAAGGTGGTAAACGCCTTTAAACAGCTTGCCGCAGCCAATCGGCCAGGTGATCGGTGCGCAGCCGATTTTCAGCTCGTTCTCAACTTCATCGAGCAGTTCCATCGGGTCGCGGATATCACGGTCAAGTTTGTTCATAAAGGTGAGGATCGGCGTGTCGCGCAGACGGGTAACTTCCATCAGCTTACGGGTACGATCTTCAACACCTTTTGCAGCGTCGATAACCATCAGGCAGCAGTCCACCGCCGTCAGGGTACGATAGGTATCTTCCGAGAAGTCTTCGTGCCCCGGGGTGTCGAGCAGGTTAACCAGGCAATCGTGATACGGAAACTGCATCACAGACGTAGTAATGGAGATCCCACGCTGCTTTTCCATCTCCATCCAGTCCGACTTAGCGTGCTGGTTGGAACCACGGCCTTTTACTGTACCGGCGGTCTGAATGGCCTGTCCGAACAGCAGCACCTTCTCGGTGATGGTAGTCTTACCGGCATCCGGGTGAGAAATAATTGCAAAGGTTCTTCTTTTCGCTACCTCTGCGGCCAAAAGGCTTGTCATAATTGTTGTCTCTTTGATTATGTACAATCATATGTACAAAGAAAAATTCATGCCGCTGATTGTACATTTTGGAGGTATCAGAGCATAGCAGAACATGATCAGTAGGTGTATTTGTAGCCAAAGAACATTTGTATATGCAGCAATCTTTGCTCTATTGACACTGTTTATTCATACAGTTAAAAATAATACTGTATACAAACACAGTGTAGAGGGATTTTTATGCGTATTGAGATCTGCATAGCCAAAGAGAAAATGACTAAAATGCCAAACGGTGCTGTGGATGCGTTAAAGGAAGAATTAACTCGACGCATCAGTAAGCGTTATGACGATGTAGAGGTGATCGTAAAAGCCACCAGCAACGATGGCCTTTCTGTTACGCGCACCGCCGATAAAGATTCAGCTAAAACTTTTGTTCAGGAAACTCTGAAAGATACCTGGGAGTCTGCTGACGAGTGGTTTGTTCACTAATTAGCACGTAAAATCAGTAACGGCTGGAAATCATTCAATACTCGCACTATCGGAAGTTCACCAGCCAACCGCAGCACGTTCTTGCATACGACGTGTCTGCGGTTTCAACTCCCGCCAGCCCACCAATCATGATTAGACAGTGTTAGGACAACACCAACAAAAACAGGAAGTTAGCAGTCTCAGCATAACACCGTCCTCAGCGACTTATCCGCTGCAATTCTTTGTTAGGCAAACGAAAATAAGACTGATTTCCTAAAAGCCATTTTGGTTCAACTTTTCGCCCAACAAGGTCATCAATGACTCTTGATTCACTCCTTGCGTTCGATAACGTCAGACCACGTTTAATTTCAGTACCGTCAATATAGATATACATATTTTCGTAAAGATAATCGCACCCCATCAAACACACTGGCATTACAATATATGGATCTAAGCGTTCTGCATCATTGCAGTCTGATCTCGGCTTTTTATGTGCCGTTACTAACGTTTTTACGCTGAACTCTTTTCCGCAGATAGCGCAGGTCTCATGCGTTTTATCCTTAAAAAGCCACTCTTGTAAAATATGCTGCTCTTTTCTAGCTTTCTGCTCTCTTGTCTCATCCGTTCCAACATCGAGAAGAGCTCTTAATCTACGAAGATAAATTTCATATTTATCCATCTCTGAGGTGTTATTATGTGCAGAAATTCGATGACCAACTAAGCTATACATATAATGTTTTCTACCTTTGGTCTTATCTACATATACTAATGGTGAAAAATTCGTAGTTTTTAATATATGCGGCTTCCCATAACCTTTTTGCAACAAATATTTATAAAGCGTTGAAAATGAGACGCTTCCGGAAGAGTCCAAAAAAGATATTAAATCTTTTTCGATCTCATTAAGCTTGTTTTTTTCACCGATGAATTTTAGTCCAGAATGCGTATTAATCATATAGATAGAACTTCTTAAATAGTCATCGATAACTTCTGCTGGTGGATACGGGTACTTATTACTCCTTCCATTAAGGGCATTTCTATATGTCTCTGCCAATCTAGATGGATCACAGTTTTCAAAAACACCAAAAACCTTTTCGCTGTAGTTGATAATGGTGTTATCTCTATTCTCAAAAACATACCAGTAATTATCGTCAATCACTCTAACCCAAGACGTAGGCGCATTTGCAATTAACAATGAAACGAGCGAATAGTACTGACCCATCTCTTCTTTGAGATAATTTAAATTTGCAATACCGCAGCGGCCCGGGAGAATTTTTGCTTTTTTGAGCAACTTTTCAACGTTCTTGATAGCAGAATTCCTGATCAAGAATATATTCTTACTAGTTACAATCGAGTTTCTCGTGGCTCGCTTTAACTCCGGAGTGTAAAAATCGAACCCACAATCAAGGTTGACATCCTCAATTAAATTAAATATTCCCTTTAAGTGGCTTTCCTTCTCGACCAGCCCCGCATTATAAGTTTCTTCTTCAAACTCTGAGAGCAACCAATATTCTCTGGACTGCAAAACTTTAATAACTTTGCCTAGCGATGGAATAGAGTTTTTGCTGACATTATTTCGGAATTTGAAATTTAGTAACTGCCTAATTCTTTCTCTGGTACCAACACCAAATCGGCTTGCAGTTTCATCTAATGTGGGCCAAGGCGAGTCATTTAGACCATAGTAGAATTTTACAATTTCAATATCCCTAGCCTTATTCGCACCATCTTTGACGCTGCGTTCAAGGAATTCTATCAATTCACTTTCAATACCCATCCATACTCCTTGCTTTGTAATCTTTTAATATTTTTATACAAACTTATCAGTATAATCTGATGCGTTAACTGAGAAGTCAACACCTAATATATCTATTTTAACAACTTACAACGTATATAAGTGTTTTACAATATGGCGTTCCTAAGAAGTCTTAGAAACACAGCTAATTTTAATAAAGTTTGGAATGTAGCGATATAACCGATTTGCCATTCCACTCCGCTACCTCCGCTACTAGCCATATAGCAGTCTTAGATACAGTGACGTGCAGTCATAAAAGATAAGGGGAGGACGTGCAAAACCTCTCGTGTAAAAAATACGCATATCGATAACAGATGGAAATTATCAATACTTGCACTACCGAAAGTTCGCCAGCCAGCCGCAGCACGTTGCAAACGACATGTCTGCGATTTCAATTTTTAACAATTCCTGCTCTTTTGATAAGACCACTATCAGGCATCGATAATATAACAATTACTTAATAAATATTACCAAACAGCAGGCATACCACGAAAAGACAAAATATTCGCATGCATTTAAAATGACTTCACAGCTCCAGAGAGAGCATCCTAGTTGAGCTTACAATGTGGGGCACATCAGATTTCCCCTGATACAGAAGTGAATACAAGCAAATAGATTGAATACTGATTAAGAAAAACTGAACCACATGCCGGAGGATATGTTTGAATTAGGTGATATGTATCTGATTTCTTAGCTTCCATCGGTTCGCTTGGTTAGGCTATAAAATTGCGAAACAGGTGATTCTGAAAAAACGCAGGAGAACTAATTATAGTCACCTGCGTTTTGTTAATTTAATCTTCCGGTATGTATATTTCTGCCTCTCCAGTTATTACTTTACGAGTTCCAACCTTGCACACCGTATCAAATACTACCCTGCGCCTCTTATCGTCTTTTGATTTTACTGTAACTATAGCAGTAACTGTATCACCTACGTAAACAGGATATCTAAAATTAAGAGTTTGAGATGTATAAACACAACCATACCCGGGCAACTTAGTTCCAAACAATGCTGAAAAAAAGCTCGATGATATCATTCCATGCGCTATTCGCTTTTTAAATCTTGAATTAGCCGCATACTCTTCATTTACATGAACAGGGTTGTGATCTCCAGATATCCCAGCAAATGATTTTATATCTGCATCAGTTATCGTTTGTGAATAACTTGCACTCATCCCAATAATAATTTCATCAAAAGGAATGTTATCTCTAACTTTCATTTTACGATGCCATCCCCTTTTTGGTTAAAGGTTTCGCAGGATTCCCAAACACAGTCACTCCAGCTGGCACACTTTTTGTAACGACGGCTCCCATTCCTATAACTGCCCCATCCCCAATGATAATTGGTCTTTTAGGAGAACCCTGTTTTATAACTGCACCCGCCCCAACATATACGTGATCACCAATAACAACGCTTCCATTACATTTAACACCCGGAGCGAAGGTAACATAGTCCCCTATAATGCAATCATGGGCAACATATGAATATATATTCGCATGGAAAAACTTACCTATTTTTGCATCCGCTGTGACACACGTAAAAGGGCATAGGATGGCACTATCATGAATATCACTAGATTCATATTGAATACTGTGATGTCCTTTAATGGTAAAGGGGACAGCACCAGCCGCCATTAACATTGAGGCTATCCTTTCTCTAACTTTACTATCACCAATAGCGACATTAAAGAACTTGTTATCATAATCAGATTCACAGAACTCCTGTGGAGATAGAACATCAATTCCAGAAATTTGCTTACTTTCAGAATTCTCAACAATAAATACTAATTTATAACTATCATGAAACGGTAGTTCATCGAACATGAACTGAACTAAAGGTGCAACTTCACGACCAAAACCACCTGCACCAACAATCCCATAGATATCCATAACACCCTCAGACATTATCAATTTTAGATATAGTATGTCCTTGGCGTAGATTTCTCAAGAGTGTAAACAAGGGGGGAGACTTATGCTGGAAACTTGGGAAAAAGCGACTGTTATTTTGTTCAGTAAACACCATGTAAACTCACTGCCAACTGGCAACCATTCAATACTCACACCATCGAACGGACTTCAACTGACCGCGACCTGTTTCTTCATTCTCGGATAGCGGCATTCATCTTTATGCTGGTTTTGCTGGCCAAGTGATGTCAGGTGCTTTCGATGTATCGACCTCCTGAAGTGCTTTAATGTACCAAATCCACGCAATCAGACTCGTCTTATCTTCGTCGCTAATGATTCCCAATTGCAGTTCAGTTGTCCAGAAACTGATCTTTTCCTTAGCTTTTACCAATAGAATAGCTTTTTGCTTATCAGCCACTTCAACATCAGCTGCATACTTAGCATTTGGGTCTGATACCCACTTTTTCCCATCCCATTTCTGGAACGGATCAGAAGGAGCAATATTGGTATAGCCATTATTAATAGGACCAATATAGTCGATAGTATGAGGCATACCGTCAGTAGTTGAATAAACTGTCTTACCTCGATGGTCTTCTTTCAAGACCCATCCTCCATTTTCGAATACAGCAACCTTTCCTGTTAGTTCATTACCCGGATCAATATCGGTAGAATTACCCGGCATACTGACGCCAATATTAATATATTCGTCTGACCATCCTATATATTCAAAAGTTACTATATCGTAGTAATAGCAGCGGATTTCACCCGGTTCCGTTGCCAGTCCATTTTCATCAAAAACAGGTTTCATTATTTAGCCCTTACTAAAAAGTTAAATGTGATATTGCGGGGACGTGTTTCGTTGCCTCCAGGATTTTGGAATGCAGGTAAAGCTCCCCCTATCGGCTGACTGATTCCGTTGGTATATAAAGGAGCTGCATTCGATATTGTACCAAACACTACATTGCTACCATTTCCGCTTGTCCCTAAAAATTTATGCTCATGCATTTTGAAGTCATCTGCTTGTGCAGAAAGTAAGGTTCGCCCTCTATCCACCCCGCGCCCATCATCCCAGATACGAATAAAATCACCCCGTGCGTCAGGTAATGCTAGCGCCGGAAACACTTTCGCCAGCACAGGGTAATCAGTGGCAGAGAATTTCGCGCCGTTGAACTTCAAAAACACCATACTGGACCAACTGTCGATTACAGTATTTGGCATTGCGGCGGACGGCCAGAAGAACGGAACGCCAATAGCTGGAGCACCTTCTCCCAAACCAAGATTTTCGAGAGCCGTTTTCACCGTGCCATCCGATTTGATATCACCAAACGGATTCTTGCGGCTTAACAGCAGAGCACGAAGCGCGGTAAGCAACTGGTCGTTTCGCCCCTTCTCCAGGCTGGCACCGGATGCCTCCACCACGCTGCAGAGTTCTTCCTGCAACATATCAAAGTAGTCATCATCCAGATCGGTGGCAGGTGTGCCAGTCTGGGGGTTACCACGGGTAAAACCGTTCTTACCCGCGCCGAACTTATCCTTCTGCGCGGTTTTCGTGTCTATACGATGCATGGATTACTCCGGATATTTAAAAATTACGTAGGTATGCGACGGGCAGAGTTTGTTAAGCACACATTCGACAACGGTGTCGCCCCAGATACGCAGCGCGGAATCACAGGGATCGCCACATGTCATCCAGGTGGTGTTTGTGGCGGCTGGCATGTTGACCTGCCAGTAATACCGCCATTCCGGCGCATTCACCGCGTCAGAACAGGCCGATGAGCAGGTGAACGTGCTTTTGTCGTATCGCGTGATGGTAGCCTCTGGTCTGCCCAGGGCAGCAAGCTGTGCAAGATAAAAATTCTCGTTGATGCCGCCCGCCAGGTTAACCTTCGCATCCAGCCGTTGCTGACGCTGGCGAAGGGTCTGTGTCCCTGCGGGAATACATTCATCCGGCAGACCGCACAGACGCTCCCAGCGGTTTATCAGTTCAGTGGTGGTGCGCGGATCCAGCTCCCGCATCAGGGCATCCGCACGCTGATGAACGCGGGTTAATGACGGTGCCGCACCGGCAATCGACGGATCGCTGGCTGACCACGCCGGACCGGGGGGCAACAGTGCCGACAACAGACGGATGTAATCATCGTTTGTCACGTCCATGAAATCGTCCCCAGTACCGCCAGTTCATTTTTTGCAATGGAGATATTGTCTGCCGGTGCAAGCAACTGATGGCTGTATTCCCCGTTCGCACCGGAAATCGCCTCACTGATACGCGATACCTTCAGTTCTCCCTGCGGATAACCATCACGCAGCAGGAACGAACGCAACTCCGCGGTGATGGCAGCCCGTATTTCCGGTGTGTCCGGCGTCACGCGGATATGAAAATCCACCGTATGTGCCACCGGCCTGAACACATACAAATCAGAGCCTGCCACCGGGGCCAGTGGCCCGATATGTTGTCTTGCCGCCGTTTCCGTTGATTCTTCCGGAATGGGATTAATCAGGTCACTGCTGGCAATCATCACACCGACAGTTCCCGTACCCATCCAGTGACGGTATGTCCATGCGCGGGTAATGCCGGGCACTTCTTTAGCCCAGACGACATAATCCCCGTCAGCCCCGCCCTGCGGCGTCCAGTAATACCGCTCAATGACGCGGGCGCGCCACGTTTCCAGCTCTTCAGTATCAAATCCGCCTGTCAGGGTGTCAGCCACACCGGAAGACGGCAGACCATTCACCGGCGTGACTAGGATTAATGCCGTATTGAGGCTCCATGCCAAAGTTATCCGCGGGCATATCCACCCGCAGGCGGATCAGGACGCGTTTATTCAGTTCACCGGGGTCCGGCAGAATGTAGGTTGCGCTGGTCTGCGCCTGACGAATTTTCATTGCGGAAAGTACCTGTACGGGCCGACAAGCCAGCCAAAACTCTGCGGCATGTCGAGTTTCTCCACTTCCGTAACCGACGAGCGGTTTTCGTAAAAATGGCTGATAAGCATCAGCATCCCCAGACGAATATCATCCGGCAGGTGCAGCCCGTCCGGATCGCTGTCCGGAATGGTTTCATCCGGTGCATAGAGCTTCCGGTTCAGATACGTTTCCGTCCGCTTTTGTGCCGCACAGGCCAGCAGTTGCAGATGGCGGTCATCAGCATCGAAATCCTCATCCAGCCGGAGTTGGGCTTTAATCTCTTCCATTGTCAGAAGCATACTCAGCCCTCTTTACTGGTCGTGGCTTTTTTCTCTTTTGCCGCTTTACTGCTTTTTGCACTGATTCCGCGCTCTGCTAACCCGGCCTGAAGTGCAATCTCCTGCACCCGGGCAGGAAGCGCCCCGTCGTCATACTCACCGGCCCGAATGACCTCAACACGCATACCGTCCGGTGACCATTTCAGATCTTGTTTCAGGATCATGATTCTTCACCCGTCAGAACAGGGGGCGCGGTTCCGCGCCCCTGAGTGATTACGCCGCTGCAATCTTCAGCAGTTTGATGGCCTGCGAATCGACCAGCATCCCGCCGGTGCGCTTGGTGGTATAAAAACCGACAAACGGTTTATTGGTGTACGGGTCACGCAGAATGCGGGTGCCGATACGGTCAACGATGGTGTAACCCCGTTTGAAGTTACCAAATGCAATGGCTTTCGCATCAGCGGCGATATCCGGCATCTGTTCGTTTTCAGCGATACCGTAACCCGCCAGAGAGGACGGCTGCCCCAGTTCCAGCCCCGGACGCCACAGATAGTTACCCAGAAACGCGGGGCCACACTGTAGTAATGCGTTTTACCGTCAATCTCGCGGATATAAAGTCGCGCCATGCTGTTCATATCCAGCTTACGCGCCAGGTCAAAGGCCAGAATGCACGGCTGCCCCTCGAACTGCTCAAGGGTCAGTGATTTATCCTCGCAGCTCTGCCAGCTCACCAGGTTGAAATACGCCGAACGCGCCGACACCCAGATATTGAGGTGTTTTGTTTTAAAGACGTTTGCCAGACGGGCGTTATTTTTCGCACGCTGCTGCTGACTTAACAAAAATTCGCGATAAACCGACACGCCAATATTTGGGTTGGCTTTTTCCAGCACCTGCGGGTCGGTCCAGTCATCGCCTTCGTCAACGGTATAGATGATCCCGAACAGTTCATCGTTGGGTACCGACCCGTTGAGCATCTCGATAACTTCCCGTCGCTTGTCGTAGCACGGCCCCTCAATGTTGTACCCGGCAGTAGTAATGGCCCACATCAGTGGCTGACGTCGCGCCCCCATCCCGGTAAGCATCGTGGTGTAAAGCGCATCGGTGGCGTGCTCGTGATATTCATCCACCACCGCACAGTGGGGTGATGAACCATCACCGGGGTTACCGATCAGCGGTTCAAACCGCGCGCCATCCTCCGGACGATTCATGTTTGAGGCGTTAACCTCAATCCCGAACGCTTCCGTCAGCATGGGTGTGCGTTTACACATCAGTCGCGCCGGGCGAAAGACTTCCCACGCCTGTTTCTCCGTCGTGGCACCGGAATACACTTCCGCGCCAAACTCGTTATCACAGGCAAAACAATACAGGGCGACACCGGCAGAGATTGCCGATTTGCCGTTCTTACGGGGGATTTCGGTATACACCTCCCGGAAGCGGCGCAGCCGGGTACCTTTATTGACCCAGCCAAACGCACAGCAGATCACAAAGAGCTGCCACGGCTCCAGCGTGATGGGCATCCTCTTGAATGCCCACTCCCCCTTGGTGTGCGGCAACAGCTGAATAAATTTGGCGGCCCGTTCAGCCAGGTCCTTGTCGAAGCGGTAACGAAACGACTTACTTTTTTCCGCCATCAGGTCATCAAGATGGCGCTGGCAGGCCTGAATCACAAACTGGCAGGCCACAATCTTTCCGCGCACGACATCACGGGCATACTGATTGGCAGCATTTACGTTGGGGTAAGATTTCCGGCTCATGATTCGATGATTTTCAGAAACGGGTTAGTGGCTTTCTTCTTCCCCGCCAGGCCAATCAGACGCTGGCGGCTGCTGGGGTCGAGTCCGAGCATTGCCCCCGTACTGCTCATCTCGGACTCCTGTTCTTTTTTGGCGGTCAGCTCCGGATTTTTGACCATACCGCCCATTGCACCGGTGATGGTGTTGCCCTGTCTGGCAATATTTTTCACGGCACGTCGCCAGAACTCGTAGGCCACGCACCACCGCTCAAGCACCGCGAGGTCAGTCACGCACAGCAGGCCCTGACCGCAGAGTTCTTTGGTTGTCAGTTGCCACATGATCGTAGCGAGAGGGAGATCTTCTTCAGCGAACCACTCCGGTGGCTCAACACCTTTGATGGGCGTAAAAACAGGTTCATCTTTGTTCAGGGCTCGCTTGCCGGGGTTTCCGGCCAGCGCCTTGCGCGCCGTTGGCTTGGGGCGACGCCCGGAACGCCCCGCCGTTCCAGCCATATGCGGCACTCCTGGTTAAATTTCATTTTTCGCGGGTATAAAAAAACGATGGGGCGGGCAGTCCTGAAGGCGTCAGGTCACAGGGATTTGACCCGCCCTCCCCTCTGGCAGTGGAAACTGGTTCTTACTTCAGCCGTTCACGGGCCGTCTTCGCCTTATGACACGGCCAGCACAGACTCTGCAGATTACAGTCGGCATCAGTGCCGCCATGCGCTTTAGGGATGATGTGGTCAACGGTTTTCGCTTCACGCACCACACCGGCACGCAGACATAACTGACATAAACCTTTGTCACGTTTCAGCACACGCGCGCGGATAGCGTCCCACTTCGAACCGTAGCCGCGCTGATGACGGGACTGGCCTGGCTTGTATTGCTTCCAGCCTTCGCTTTTGTGGCTTTCACAATAGCCTGACGAGTCAGTGGTGGTATGGCGGCAGCCGCGAACGCGGCAGGCTTTTGGGGTTCGTGGGGGCATGCTGGCTCCAATAAAAAGCCCCGCGACGCGAGGCTTAGACAGAAAAAACACCGGATAAGATCTGGTCATTCTTCCTTTTTAATAATGACTTCTCGAGGGCGCAATTGTTGGATAGCACGACAAATACAATATGGAATAACTGCCCATGCTACTCCCATTGCTGCACCTGCAGCCTGTTGTGGAGCACTCTGAGCACCGAAAACCCCGAGGATTCCTTCAATAAATCCAATAGCACTACACAAAAGACTGATGACCCAGAGAATTTTCATAAACCTAAACTCCTTTTAAATAAACACTTTACTAGGATAATTCTCATAAAATGTTAGTAAAGTATTTTCAGGAAAATAGCGTATCACTGCCTATTTTTGACACTGATGCTGGGATAATTATTCCGGTCGCTGGAGTTGCTCATGATGATACAGAGCGAGAATCAGGTCATAAGACCCTTGCCTGTCTTTGTAACCAGTTTTATCAACCAATTCAGCTTTACTGATTCCGGGTAAATCAAGAATCAGATTCGCAACTTCAATTGCCCTTTGGTACAACTTACCGCCCTTTTTCTCCCCATGCAGTGGTTTTACATTCTTGAGGTAACCGCTATCCGCCAGGGCGAGAAATGTTGCCCTTGGGCATATCTTCTTTCTTGACGATTCGCTTTCTGTAACCTCTGCGACAACCGAACGCCGCGATCTCGGGCTTGATGATGGCTCTTTCTGGCCTGTACTGGAAGGTATCCCGGCAACAGAGATG